>JAANMW010000818.1_pt1 | contig 36308 bp, 28 predicted proteins | sample 7279671 | NCBI WGS metagenome assembly JAANMW01 (sample SAMN14094541, study PRJNA606508) | bioreactor metagenome | isolation source: A lab-scale SPAN reactor treating ammonium-rich wastewater day 247 | place: Ireland: Galway | collected 2017-09-19 | reverse complement strand
TCCGGCTGGTGGTGACGCGCGGGGTGGGGACGCTCGGCCTGAACCCGTACCTGTGCCCCGAGCCGGGGGTGATCTGCATCGCGGACCAGATCTCGCTCTACAAGCCGGAGATGTACGAGAAGGGGATGCGCGTGGTGGTGGCGCACCGGCCCAAGACGCCAATCCCCTGCCTGGACCCGCGGATCAAGAGCCTGAACTACCTGAACAACATCCTGGCCAAGTGCGAGGCGATCCACCTGTCGCAGCACCTCGGGATCACGAAGCCGGAGGACATGCTGCTCGAGGTCATCATGCTGAACCTTGAGGGGCGCGTCACGGAAGGCTCGGGCGACAACATCTTCATCGTGAAGGACGGGCGTGTCTTCACGCCGCCGAGCGAGGCGGGCATCCTCGAGGGGATCACGCGGCGGTTCGTGATGCGGGAACTCGCGCCGGCGTGCGGGCTGAAGGTGGAGGAACGGGACTTCACGCTCGCGGAACTCCTGGCCGCCGACGAAGTGTTCCTGACCGGGACCGCGGCGGAGATGATCGCCGTGCGCGAGGTGCTGGAGCACGAGGGCGAGACCCGCGTGACGGCGACCCACCGCATCTCCGACGGCGAGGGGCCGATCACGAACCGGCTTCGTACGCGGTTCCGGCAGATCGTGACGAGCGACAACATCCCGGAAGACTGAGCGCGGACGAGATCAGGCAACGGCGCAGGCGTCGTGTTCCGTCGCATCCGCGTGCGTGCGCGTCCGTGCCGCCTCGCGCCGTGCGACGAACAGGTACTCCGTGTTCCGCAGGTGGCTGACCCGTCCGACGCGCTCGCCGCGGGAGTTGTGGATGCCGATCAGCGCGCCGACGTAGCGCTTGTAGTCGTGGGCGATGACACGGACGGCCCCTTCGCCGCCCCACAGGCCACGGAGCATCGACTCGACCTCGGCGCGGGAGACGTAACCCTCGTCGCTCAGGGAGACGACAACGGCGTCTGCCCGCAGGGCTTCCAGCACGCGGCGCAGGGCGGCGGCGCAGGCGGGCCGGGAGTTGAACTCGCTGCGTCGCTGTCGGCAGTCCGCTCGCTTGCAGGCCACGCCGTAGACCTCCGGCTTGTCCCAGCGCACGAGCGATTCCCAGACGTGGTAGTTGCCGAGGTAGGCGTGCTGGTTGTAGGGCGGGTCAACGTAGGCCACGTCGGCGGCGAGTCGGCGGGCCGCGTCGAGGGCGTCGAGTTGGTGCGCCTCGCCCTTGCCCTGCGCGGCCCGTGGAAGCACGACGGGTACGCGCAGCTCCAGATCGTTTGCGGCACGCCGCGCCCACCGCTTCAGGTAGGCCATCTGCACGCCCGTCGTCGAATCGACTCGGTCGGCTGCCTCCATGAGCGAGGTGAGCACGACGGCCTCCAACTCCGGCTCCAGACCCTTGCGGACGATCGCCTCGCGGACGGCGTCGATGCGCTCGCCGTTCTTCGGCATGAAGAAGCGCGAGCGGATGCAGTAGGTCTCGGTGAACCAGCCGGGGCGGCCGGGCAGGGCATTGAACTCGCGGACCAGGCGTTCGGCGTCCGGGAGGACACCCTCGGCATCGGCCTGCACGTAGCAGCGGGCGAGCACGGCCGCGTAGGCGTTGTGGTCGTTGGCGAGGACGCGATAGCCGGCGGCCTTGAGGGCGTGACCGACGCGGGAGGTGCCCGAAAAGAGGTCGATGACGGTGCCCGCGCTCTCGACGCCGCGCACGGCGCGGAGGATGGAGGGAATGAGCGTGCGCTTCGAGCCGATGTACTTGATCACGCCCCGTGTATCGGCCCGACGTCGGGCCGACGCGCACGATTCGTCGGTTTGCCGGCGGGACGGTAGGCTTTCCCACCATGTGCGCAACCGCGCCGAGCCGGCGCAACATCGCGGAGACCGTCGGCTGGGTTGGGCTGTTCGCCGGCCCTGCGCTCGCGGTGCTGATGTACGCCGTTCTGCCCGGAGCCCGTGCGGACGAGTCCGGTGCGCTGGGCGGCGGGCTTTCGGACACGGGGCGTGCCGCGGCGGCAGTGGCCGTGCTGATGGCGGTGTGGTGGATGACGGAGGCGCTGCCGCTGAGCGCGACCGCGCTGCTGCCGATCGCGCTCTTCCCGATCCTCGGCGTATCGCCCATCCGCCAGGCCGTCGCGCCCTATGCCGACCCGGTGATCTTCCTGTTCATGGGCGGGTTCATCCTGGGCCTCGGGATGGAGCGGTGGGGCCTGCACAAGCGCATTGCGCTGATCACGATCGCCGTCGTGGGAACGAGGCCCGTGCGGCTGATCGGCGGGTTCATGCTCGCCAGCGCGCTGATGAGCATGTGGGTGTCGAACACGGCGACAGCCGCGATGATGCTGCCCATCGGCGTGAGCGTCATCGCGCTGGTCTTCGCCCGCCTGGGGCGCGACTTCGAGCGCGGCGCGCCGCCCGAGCCGGGGCTGGACGGCTCGAACTTCGCCACCTGCCTGATGCTCGGGATCGCCTACGGGGCGAGCATCGGGGGGATCGGGACGCTGATCGGCACGCCGCCGAACACGGTGCTCAAGGGCTTCGTGGAGCGCGAGTACGGGCAGGTCATCACGTTCGCGGAGTGGCTGCGGATCGGCGTGCCGTTCGTCGCCGTCTTTCTGCCCGTGGCGTGGATCGTGCTGACGCGGTTGGCGTTCCCTGTTCGGTTGCGCGAGATTCCCGGCGGCAAGGCGCTGATCGCGGGCGAGCTGCGCGCCCTCGGGCCGATGAAGCGGGGCGAATGGGCAGTGTTCGTCGTGTTCTGCTGCACCGCGCTGGCGTGGATCTTCCGCCAACCGCTCGCCTCTGCGCTGGGGATGGTTCGCACGGGCACGGACGGGCGCGAGGTGCACCTGCTGACGGACGAGGGGATCGCCATCATCGCCGCGCTCGTGCTGTTCGTGATCCCGGTCAGGCCGCGCGAGCGAGTCTTCGCGATGGACTGGCCGACGGCGTCGCGGCTGCCGTGGGGGATCCTGCTGCTCTTCGGCGGCGGGCTGAGCCTGGCGTCCGCGATGGACTCGACGGGCGTGACGAGGTTCATCGGCGAGCAGTTCCAGGCGCTGCGGGGGCTGCCGCTGGCGCTGATGGTCGCGGCGATCGCGGGAGTGGTGATCTTCCTGACGGAACTGACGAGCAACACGGCGGTGACGACGACGCTGATGCCGGTGCTCGCGGGGGCGGCGACGGGCCTCGGCGTCGATCCGGCGTACCTACTGGTGCCGGCCGCGCTGGCGGCGAGTTGCGCGTTCATGCTTCCGGTCGCCACGCCGCCGAACGCGATCGTGTTCGGGTCTGGCCATGTTTCGCTTCCGCAGATGGCGCGGGCCGGGTTGATCCTGAATCTCATCGGGATCGTGCTGGTGTCGGTCGCGGTCCTCGTGCTGGAGCGGTTCGTGGTGACGATCCAGCCTTGAGGGTGGTGACGTACCGCTGGGTGGAGGAAACTGCTCCCTCATGGTCGCGGCTCGTTGAGGCGCGGTCGAGGCTCGTTGCTGCTGGTCACGGGGCATAGAGTTGCCTCACGCCCGAGCCGGGCGTCGGCCTTGGAGCGTCGGAATCCATGCCCCGCCCGTCTCCGTTCCCCTGGCGTGCCGTCTCGATCGTCGTGCGCGTGGTGGTCGGCGCGGGCGTGCTGTTCATCGGCATCGGCGTGTTCGCGGCGCTGGTTTCCACGAAGGAGAGGCCGCAGCGCTCCGACCACGGCGAGACCGCGCCGCTGGTGCTGACGACGCTCGCGCACCGGACGATGGTTCCCGACGTGTGGCAGGGCTACGGCACGGTACGAGCCATGGAAGCCGTCGAGGTGGCGGCGGAAGTATCCGCACGCGTCGTCGAGCGGCCCGTTCGCGTCGAGCCGGGCATGCCCATCCGGCGGGGCGACCTGCTCGTACGGCTCGACCCGCGCGACTACGCGAACCGTGCCCAGTCCGCGAGCCAGATGGTTGCAGCAACAAAGGCGGACCTGGAACGGCTGGACGTGGACGAGGCGGCGTGGCGCGAGCAGCTGGCGCTCGCGGACGAGCAGGTGGCGGTCGAGGAGCGTGAACTGGAGAGAACGCTCGCCGCCGCGGAGCGCGGGGCGGCGGTGGAATCACAGATCGAGAGGCGGCGTGCGGAGATCGCCCGGATGCGGCGCGAGGCGTCGCAGTACCGCCAGCAGTTGGAGGCGGTTCCTGCGCGACGGGCCGCACTGGTCGCGCAGCTCGTGAACCAGGAGGCCTCGTCCAGGATTGCGCTCGACGACCTTGCGCGCACGACGGTCCATTCGCCGGTTGACGGCGTGTTGCAGCGGGTGGACCCGAGGCCCGGCGAACTGCTCGGCGTTGGCGCGCCGGTGGCGCGTATCGTCGATCTGCGCCGCGTCGAGGCGCCGCTGCGGCTTCCCGTCTCGGCGGCGGCGTCCGTCGCGGTCGGCGATCGGGCGGAACTGATCGCGGACTCGCCCGCGGCGATGCGGTGGGACGGTCGTGTCGCGCGCATCGCGCCGGAGGCGGACGCCCGCACGCGGACCATCACGGTGTTCGTGGAGGTCGAGCAGCGGATCGACTACGGCGCGGACGACCCGCTGGCTGGCGCGGGGACGCTGCTGCTGCCAGGCCAGTTCGTGATCGGCCGGGTCTATTCGGGCCGCGCCGAGCCGCGGGTGCTGGTGCCGCGGCGAGCGCTCGACAGCGACCGGGTGATGGTGGTGGTGCGCGAAGGCGAAGGCTGGCGGCTGCGCTCTCGGGCGGTTGCGCCTCCCCGCTTCATCGAGGCCGAGTTCCCCGCGCTTGACCCGGACGAGACGCAGTGGGCGGTGATCCCGTCGGGCCTGGAGGACGGCGAGCGGGTCGTGCTCGCCGGGCGCGACGAACTGGCCGACGGCATGGCGGTCCGCGTGGATGACGCTCGGGCCGCGAGGCCTGCGAACGGCGCGACACCGAGGGCAGGCCCGTGAGCCTCGCTGCATTCGGCGTGCGCCGTCCCGTGGTCGCGAACCTCACGATGTTCGCCGTGCTGGGCGCGGGACTGATCTTCGGGCTGAGGCTGACGCGCGAGTTCTTCCCCGAGGTGCGGCCGACGCAGGTCATGATCGCCGCGCCCTATCCCGGCGCGGCCCCGGACGAGGTCGAGCGATCGCTGGCGATCAAGATCGAGGATCGCATCCGCGATCTCGACGACGTGAAGGAGATCAACACCACCGTGACGGAGAGCGCGGCGGTGCTTCGGGTGGAGTTCCGCGAGGGCAAGGACATCGAGGCGGCGGTCGCGGAGGTGAAGCGCGAGATCGACGCGCTGCAGGACCTGCCGGAGCGGTCGGAGCGGATCACGGTCACGAAACTGGAGCCGAAACTGCCGGCGGTGATCCTGTCGCTGTACGGCGACACGGACGAGCGTGCGATGAAGGACGCCGCGCGGCGCATCCGCGAGGACCTGCGGCTGCTGCGGGGCATGGGCGACGTGGAGATCGGGGCGACACGGGGGGACGAGCTGACAGTCGAGGTCAGCCCGGCGGCGATGCTGGAACACGGGCTGAGCCTGCCGGAGGTCGCGCGCCGGGTTGGTGCGGCGATGCGCGAGCAGCCCGCGGGAACGGTGCGCGGACCGACGCAGAGCGTCTCGGTGAGGACGGTCGGAGCAAAGGAGCGTGCCGACTCGGTGCGCGAGGTCGTGGTGCGGGCCGACGAGGGCGGGCGCGTGCTCCGGCTGGGCGAGATCGCGGACGTGCGCGAGGGGTTCGTGGACACGGACACTTCGGCGCGGCTGAACGGCAAGCCGGCGGTGTCGTTGACGGTGTTCCCGGTCCAGGGCGTGGACGTGGTGACAGTGGCGGAACTGGTGAAGGCCTACGCGGCGGGGCTTCGCAACGAGCCGCTGGCGATGACGACGGGGGAGCGAATCCGGTCGGTCATGCGTCGTCCGGGCGACACCAGCCCGCCATCGGAGCGGATTCGGGCGTACGAGCTCGGTCTGGTCGCGCCCCCGCCGCCGTGCGACGTGCGGATCACGACGGACCTGGCGCGGTTCGTGGTGGGCCGGCTGGACCTGCTGACGCGGAACGCGATCTGGGGCGGGATGCTGGTGTTCCTGACGCTGGTGCTGCTGCTGAACTGGCGGGTGTCGTTCTGGGTAGCGGTGGGGCTGATCGTCGCGATGTCGGGCACGCTGGCGGTGATGCACCTGCTCGGCGTATCGCTGAACCTGCTGACGATGTTCGGGCTGATCGTGGTGATCGGCATCCTGGTGGACGACGCGATCGTGGTGGCGGAGAACATCACGGCCCGCCACGAGAGCGGCGAGGGGGCGATCGACGCGGCGATCAACGGCACGGGGCAGGTCGGATGGCCTGTCGTGGCGACGGTGCTGACGACGGTGTTCGCGTTCCTGCCGCTCGCGCTGATCGAGGGAAACATCGGCGACTTCCTGAAGTGGCTGCCGATGGTGGTGACGTGCGCGCTGGTCGCGTCGCTGCTCGAATCGCTGTTCATCCTGCCGGCGCACATGGCGCACAGCCTGAAGAAGGCGGACCGGCTGCGCGCGGAGGGGCACGTCGGCCGCCTGCGACGCGTCGAGAACGCCTTCGACCACGCCCGCGACACGCTCTTCTCGAAGTTCCTGGTGCCGGGATACCTGCGCGTTCTGCGCGTGGCGCTGCGGCGGCGGTACATCACGCTCTGCATCGCGGTCGCAACGCTCGCCGTGTCGATCGGTCTCGTCGCGGGCGGACGGCTGGAGTTCATCTTCTTCGAGACCGAGGACGCCGAGACAATCAACGTGCAACTGCGGATGCCGATCGGCACGCCGGCGGCCGAGACCGACCGCATCCTGAGGCGGATCGAGCGCGCGGTGCTGAATCAGCCCGAGGTCCGCGATGCATTCACGGTCGTCGGCGCGATGGGGGACATCAACGGTGAGGGGGGGGACGCCGTCCAGAGCCACCTCGGGCAACTCATCATCGAACTGCACCCCGTCGAGCGGCGCGATCGCACCAGCGACGACGTGGTGAACGCCGTCCGCGCCGAGGTCGGCGAGATGCCCGGCGTGCGCTCGCTGCGGTTCGACGCCATCGGCGCGGGGCCGGGGGGGCCTGCCCTGACGTTCACGGTCGCGGGTGCGTCGCAGTCGGCCATCGACGCGGCGGTCCGGCAGGTGAAGGAGACGCTCCGCGGCATCGACGGCGTCTTCGACGTGACGGACGATGCGGACGCGGGACAGCCCGAGATCCGCCTCACGCTCCGCGACGGCGCGAGCGAACTGGGCTTCACCGAGGCGTTCCTGGGCGAGCAGGTGCGCGCCGCGGTCTTCGGGCTGGAGGCGTACACCTTCCCCGGCGACCGCGAGGACGTGGACGTGCGAGTGATGATGCCGGTCGAGTTCCGGCGCAGCCCTGCCGCGCTCGAACGCATGTTCGTCATTGCACCGGGCGGCGAGCCGGTGCCGCTGGGCGAGGTGGCGCACGTCACAATGACACGCTCCTACGCGACGGTGCGCCGGCTCGACGGGCGGCGCGCGGTGACGGTGAACGCCGAGGTGGACCGCAAGGCGGGGGTGAACCCCGAGCGCGTGACCATGGCGGTGCGGCCCGACCTGCGGCGCATCGAGGCCGAGGTGCCCGGCGTGCGCATCCTCGAACGCGGCCGACAGAAGGAAGTTCAGGAGTCGTTCAGCACGCTCCCGATCGGCATGGCGGTGGCGGCGGGGCTGATCTACGTCTGCCTCGCGTGGCTCTTCGCGTCGTACTCGCAGCCGCTGATCGTGATGACGGCGATCCCGTTCGCCGTCATCGGCATGATCTGGGGACACGTGATCCTGGGCTTCAGCATGACGTTTCTGTCGCTGATTGGTTTCGTCGCGCTCTCGGGCGTGGTGGTGAACGACTCGCTGATCTTCATGGACTTCTTCAACCAGAAGCGGGCCGAACTGCCGAGCACCTGGCACGCGGTCCTTGAAGCGGGGCGGGCGCGCCTGCGGCCGATCCTGCTCACGACCATCACGACCGTGCTCGGCCTCAGCCCGCTGATGCTGGAGCAGTCGTTCCAGGCGCGGTTCCTGATCCCGATGGCCATCACGATCTCGTTCGGCCTGATGTCGGCAACGCTGCTCATCCTCGTGGTGCTGCCGTGCCTGCTGCTCATCCTCGAGGACGCGGCGCGCTGGCGGCGCATCCTCTGGACGGGCGTCTATGAGCCGCCTCCCGCGCCGCCCGAGCCGGACGGCACGCCCGGCCTGGCCGAGAACGGCGGTGGCTGATCGCACCGAGGGGGGCGACGTGCACGGTAGGCTGTCGGCATGGACATCCGATGCCTTGCCGTCGCCGCGTGCTTGACCGCAACGCTCACCCACGCCCAAACTCAGACCGTGTATCTGAACGCGAACGTGCGCAGGGCGGACCCGGCCCGCCCGCGCTGCCCCGAGTGCGGGTGGGGCCGGACGCCGGCCGCCCCACAGGCAGCGGACACTTGAGCGATTCCTACGCCGACGCCGAGATTCAGCTCGTCTGCTGTGGCAAGACAAAGTTGTAGCAGATCGGCGAGAGACGGCTATCCAGATCGGGCAAGGGGCACAGCACCCGGGGTGTGCCGCCTGTAGCGATTGGGCGCCTGCCCCGTCGCTTCAGCTTCACCCCTGCCAAGACAAACAGCGCGCAACGTTCCCGCTTGCGCTGCATATGCTGCACTTCGTTCTTGGTGAGAATCACGCTCTGTCCATCTCCGACCGTTCCCTTGATCTCAACAAACAGCGGAGAACTACGCCTCTTCGAACAGTACAGGTCGTACGGCTTGGTTTTATGCACCTTGTGGTCAACCGAGTAGCCTAGCTTCCTGAAGTGTGCGATCGCCCTTTTCATGGCGAGGTCTTCGACAGCCCTGCGCTCGGCAGCGGTCCCGCGGAAGCCTTGGCCGCTGCTTCGGAACTCGGCCTCCTGGTAGATCTCCTGCGCTTTGTCCTCAACGACAGCCGGAGCGCCATCCAAAAGGTTCGGGCCTGCGTATTCGCGAACGAGCTGAAGGGCTGTATGCATCCAACGCTGCAAGTCAGGCGAGCCCGCTTCGTTGAAGGGATAGCGAATATTGCTCTGACCGAAGGCACCTTTCGTGTTAGCCGGCACCGGCAAGCTCCTGAAACGGATCGGGAGCAAGCGACATTCAGCAGGATCGGCATCACACGAGTACGCGTACTGGTCGGCGGGAACAGGCCGGGGTCGGCTGCTCTCATAGACGGTGGCATTCCGGTGCCACCCAATCACGACCTGCCCACGACCGAGCTTCGCCGGGCTGGTCGAGACAAAGACGACAGTGACGCCGGAGAGCGATTGTCCGCGGGCGGACGGATCGATCCTTGAGAGGTTTAACCTTCCTCCCCGCGACTCGATGTACCCGAGCAACCTGCCGTCAAACCTCCGGAAGTTGAACAGTTCGCTGCCGATGTGGTTCTTGTTGTACCGGCCGCCGCCGATGGGCCGCTCATCCCCGGGCTGCGGGCCCATGTACCACTCCATCCACCCGACCCTGGTGAAGACGACCCTCTCCTTCATAAGGCTGTCCTCGCCAAGGTGGCACTGAGTTTCTGTGCCACCGGTTCGGCTCCGCGAGCTTGGCGCTTCCGGGGGCTCTGGCCGTTGCCCGCCATGCCCAGGAGTCTACTGGCCCCTGTCGACCACCGCAAACCCGACTGACCTGCCCCCAAGTTCTGTACCACTGTCTATGAGAGTCTTGGTTCAAGGATAGGGAGCGACGGCCAGCGTCGCCGCGAACGTTGCGGGTGGCAGGCCACCCCGAGTGCGGGTGGGGCCGGGCGCCGGCCGCGCGACAGGGCGCGGACACATGATCGGCCGGGGGGCGAGCGCATCACGTTGGCGTTAGGGCGATCGCCACGGTACGCGATCGGTCGTTCGGTCCGGAAGGCTGCTCTCTCTCTCCAGCCCGGAGTGCTGTGACGCCAGTAGCCGGGGGTCGAGCGAGTCTTCGATCGCGACCCCCGGATTATCGCCACGCGAACCACCGGAGCCCGAAGGGGTCTTCGTGGTCACGACGTGCACGCAGCACGAGCAGCCCTTCGGGCTGCGGAGCCGAATGAAACGGAATGGGTGGGTCGCGCTCTCCGGGGGTGTCGTCGCAGAGCCTCCTCCACCCCCGGCTACAAACGATGCAGCCCTTCGGGCTGAGAAGCCGTCGGAAGGCTTCAACCTTTCAGACCCGCCACCGAGATTCGCATGGCCTACCCAACGTTCCGCGCTCGGTGGCTGACGCGGCCTCTGCCCCGTCTGCCGCTACGATCTTCGCGGCCTGGATGCCGAGCGGCCGTGCCCGGAGTGCGGCGCAGCGGCGCGGGGGACGTTCGCGGCGAGCGACAAGGGAGGTGGCTGAGTGCCCACGGCTGTTGTTCTCGGGAGCGGGCTGGTCGGGGCGGTGATGGCCGCGGACCTCGCGACGGACGCCGACTTTCGCGTGACGATCGCGGACGCGCAACCGGATGCGCTGGAGCGCGCCCAGCACTGGGCGGGCGGGCGGCTGCGCACCGTGACGGGCGACCTCTCCGACACGGACCTTGTCCAGCATCTCGCGGCGGAGCACGACGTGGTGCTCGGCGCGCTGGCCAGCCGGCTCGGCTACCGGACGCTCGCGGCCGTCATCGACGCCGGCAGGCCCTACTGCGACATCTCGTTCATGCCCGAGGACGCGCTCGACCTTGACGCGGCGGCGAAGGCCCGCGGCGTGCCGACGGTGGTGGACTGCGGGGTCGCGCCGGGGATGAGCAACCTGCTGGCGGCGTTCGAGGCGGGGCGGATGGAGGAGTGCGAGCGGATCGACATCCTCGTCGGCGGGCTGCCGCGAGAGAGGCGGTGGCCGTTCGAGTACAAGGCGGGGTTTTCGCCGCATGACGTGATCGAGGAGTACACGCGGCCGGCGCGGTTCGTCGAGGGAGGCGAGGTGGTCGTGCGCGAGGCGCTGAGCGAGCCGGAGCTGATCGACTTCGAGGGCGTGGGGACGCTCGAAGCCTTCAACACGGACGGGTTGCGGTCGCTGGCACGCACGATGCCCGTGCCGAACATGAAGGAGCGGACACTGCGCTACCCGGGGCACATCGAGTTGATGCGTGTGTTTCGGGCGACGGGCCTTTTCGGGCACGAGCCGATCGAGGCTGGGGGCGTGAAGGTGCGGCCGATCGACGTGATCAGCGCGCTCATGTTCCCGATGTGGTCCTACGGGCCGGGCGAGGAGGACCTGACGGTGATGCGGATCACGGTCGAGGGCGTGCGCGGCGGGCGGCGCGAGCGGCGCGTGTGGGACCTGCTCGACCGATACGACCCCGAGACCGGCTGGACGAGCATGGCGCGCACGACGGCGTTCCCGTGCACGATCGTTGCGAGGATGCTGGCGGCGGGGCGGATCACGACGCCGGGTGTGCTGCCGCCGGAACGGCTGGCCGGCGACGAGGCGCTGGTACGGGACGTGCTGGCGGAGCAGGAGAAGCGTGGCGTGCGGTACAGGCAGCGCGTGGAGACGATGTAGGGCGCGCCCCGTGAAGGCGTGAACAGCGCCGCGAGGCGCGGCTGCGCTACGCTTGTCGGGTCGGTCGCGCTGCGCGGGCAGGCGGCGCGGCCCGCGCGTCTCGACGGTGAAGCCATGACCGATCGGCTGGGCATCTCGAAGACCTACAAGCTCTTCATCGGGGGTGCATTCCCGCGCAGCGAGTCGGGGCGGTCGATGAAGATATCGACGGCGGACGGGCGGATCGTCGCGCACCTCTGCCGCGCGAGCCGAAAGGATCTGCGCGACGCGGTCGAGGCGGCACGGGCTGCGCAGGACAAGTGGGCCGCGGCGACGGCGTACCTGCGGGGGCAGGTGCTGTACCGCCTCGCGGAGATGATGGAGGGCAAGCGGGCCGAGTTGCGTGCTGCGATCGACCCGGGCGAAGGCGCCGAGGCATCACGGCATCAAAGCATCGAGGCGGAGGTGGAGCGGGCGATCGATCGCGTGGTTCACTACGCCGGATGGGCGGACAAGTACCCGCAGGCGCTGGGGTGCGCGAACCCGGTCGCAGGACCGTACCACAACTTCACGGTTCCCGAGCCGGTGGGCGTGGTTGGCGTGGTTTGCCCCGACGATGCGCCGCTGCTTTCGCTGGTCTCGCTGGTCGCTCCCGTGGTGTGCGCGGGGAATGCGTGCGTCGTGCTGGCGAGCGAGCGCAGCCCGGTAGGGGCGTGCGTGTTCGCCGAGGCGATCGCGACGAGCGACATGCCGGGCGGCGTCGTGAACATCCTCACGGGGGAGCGCGAGGAACTGATCCCCCACTTCGCCTCGCACCGCGGCATCGACGCCATCCACGCGGCGGGCATGAGCGACGAGCGCCGGCGCACGCTCGAACTCGGCGCGGCGGAGAACCTCAAGCGCGTGAAGGCGTGGCATCCGGAGCCGGACTGGTTCGACGACGCGGCGTGCGAGTCGCCGTGGTGGATCGATCCGTTCGTCGAGTTCAAGACGGTGTGGCACCCGAGCGGGGCCTGACGTCACGGCGTGCCGGCGTGCTCGACGACCGCGACCGCGGTGTCCTCGCGCCAGTGCTCGGGCCAGACGAGCTCGACTTCGGCGTCGAAAAGGGCGAGGAGCGCGCGGAGTTGTCGCTCGATGCTGGCGCGGGCCTCGGCGGCGTACTTGTGCTCGTTCTCGGCGAAGAGGCGCGCAGCCTCGTCCTTGGCTCGCTCCATCAGTTCCTTCTGCCGCTCGGCGGTCATGGGCAGCACGTCGATGAGTTGGAGCAGTTTGCCGTCCTGCACGTCGTAGGGCGTGACGTCGGTCAGGCGCAGTTCGCCGTGCGCGGGGGGGAGACGCAGGCGGTAACGGCCGGGGCCGATCTCGCGCACGTCCTTCGGCCGGATCTCGGCGAGGTTGATCGAGTACTGCTTCTCGAAGTGGAAGATCATGGCAAGTCGGGCGCGGCTGAGGAGCAGCGGCGGCAGCCAGGGCAGACCGTGTGTCGCCGTCGCGATCTCCTTGGCGCGGACTTCGAGGCCGACGAGTTTGCCGACCGAGGCGACGCGCTCGGCGATCGTGTGTGATTCGACGGTCGTGCGCGCGGCTCGGGGAAGGAAGCGGCGGCTGAGCCACCACACGAGCGCAGCCCCGGCGGCAAAGGCGGCGAGGAGCGCGAAGAGTCCGAGCCAGAACGAGCCGGGCATGGGTGATTATTGGGCCGGTCCGGCGTCGGGTTTCGCCCGTGGGGCGGGCGGCGTCGAGAAGGCCCCGATCACGAGGTGCGCGCTGATGCTGAGCAGGATGACCGATGCAATGCCGGCGAGGCAGACGACCACGACGCGCACGATGCCGATCGCGGAGTCCACGGGCGCGAGAACGACCTCGTCGCCGTTGAAGGCGACGATCCATCCTGCGGCGGCCGCGACGGGCGCGGCGCAGGCAACGCCGAGCGCCAGTTTGGGCCATGCGCGGCGGTCGCGTCCGAGCGCGGCGAACAGCGCCATGACGCCCAGCATGCCGGCGAGCGCGTTCTGCACAAGGAACCACGGGTCGCGGACGAGACGGCGCATGGCGTCGGTGGTGCCGATCGGCTCCGCGGCGGCTGCGAGCACCGCGCTGAAGCGTCCGAGGGTCGTGCCGGTGAAGATCGCGCCGGCGAAGCAGACCAGGGCGAGCGCAGGAGCGGGCGTGCCCGGCGAGCGCGCCACGAGCAGGGCGATGAGGCCGGTCAACGCGATGATGATCTGGAAACCCACGGCGAACCAGACGGGCGGAGAGGCGAGCAGCGCAAGAATTGCGCCTGTCGCGCCGAGCAGGCAGGTCACAGCGCCGAGCACTCCGATCGTTCGTCTGAAGATCGCGGTCATGGATGGGTCGGGCGTGGTCATGGCATTGTCGGGATGGGCACGGGCGAGGTGCCCCAGCCACAGTCCTGAACGCACTTCCAATCGACAGTTGGAGGGAACCGGTTTCGGGAAGTGCGGAGGATGGTTGCCGGTGTGAGAGTCGGGGACAAGCGTCGGCCGGCGAAGAGCCGATGAAAGGGTCCGGGGGCGGTGCGGGCGTGGCCCGGGCTTTGCGGCCGCGTGTGCGGACGGGCACCAGAAACACGGGTGGCCGATCGGGGAGCGTTCGGGATGGGCGGGATCACGACCGGCATCGGGCTGTTCAGCGGGATCGACACGGCGACGCTGATCCAGCAGTTGCTGTCGCTCGAAGCGAGACCCAAGGCGCTGGCCCAGCGTCGCATGGCCCAGCTGCAGTTGCAACAGACGGCGTACATGGACGTGAACGCGCGGATGTCCGCGCTGCGGTCGGCGGCATCGGGCTTCCGCACGAACCGGACGTTCTCTGCGATGGCCGCGTCGAGCAGCAACGCGAACGTGCTGACGGCCACGGCAGGGATCAGCGCATCGCCCGGCTCGTACAGCTTCGTCGTCGATCGCCTGGTGTCGAGCCAGCAGCTGCTCTCGCGAGGGTTCGCCGACCGGGACATCTCGTCGGTCGGGGCGACGGCGTTCACGTTCGAATCGGCCGAGGCGAGGCTGGACCGCGACGTCGCGCTGGCGGACTTCAACGCGGGGGAGGGCGTGAAGCGGGGCAAGATCGTCATCTCGCAGGGGTCGTCGAGCGCGACGATCGACCTGTCGAAGGCGGTCACGGTGAACGACGTGATCGACGCCATCAACGCGGCGGCCGAGGTGGACGTGACGGCGAGCGTGAGCGGGGGCCGGTTCGTGCTGACGAGCACGGCGGATTTCTCGGTGTCGAGCGCGGCCGGGTTCACGACGGCCGAGTCGCTCGGCATCAAGGGATCGTCGTCGTCGGGCACGCTCAACGGCTCGGAGGTCTACTACGCGGGGAGCGGGACCGCGCTCGCTTCGCTGAACGACGGCAACGGCGTGTTCATCGGAACGGACATCAGCACGACGCGCTACGACTTCACGATCAGGATCGATCCGGGCGGCGCGAACCTCTCGGTGAACGTGAACGTTGGCGCGAAATACGACGCCGACCTGAACCTCGTGCAGGGACCGGTCTCGACGCTGGGGGGCGTGATCGAGCGGATCAACGCCGCCCTGACCGATGCCGGTCTGAACGCGGACGTCTCGGCGTCGCTCAGCGGCGGCAGGATCGTGCTGACGGACACGCAGGGCCGCTCCCTGCAGGTCGTCGAGAAGAGCGGGACATCCAGCACCGCCAGGGACCTCGGCATCCTCGGCTCGGCCACGGGCACGCTGACAGGGAAGCGCGTGCTCGCGGGCCTGAACACGACCCTCGTCTCGAACCTCAACGGGGGGGCGGGCATCACGGGAGACGGGACGATCTCGTTCACGGCCCGCGACGGCACGTCGTTCTCGGCCGATCTGTCCGGCGCGGAGACGATCCGCGCAGTGATGGCCGCGATCAACGATGCCGCGGGCAACGGCGGGCGGATCGTTGCCTCGCTCAACGGCGCGGGCAACGGCCTGCTCATCACCGACACGACGGGGGGCGGCTCGAACCTGATCGTGACGGGCGAGACGGCCGAATCGCTCGGCATCGCCACCGAAGCCGGCGGCGTCGCCAAGTCCAGCGTGCAGGGCGCGAACCTCCAGCACCGCTACGTCACGCTCTCGACGCGGGTCGCCGACCTCAACGGCGGGCGCGGTATCGGCACGGGAACCTTCCGGCTCACCGACGGCAACGGCAAAACGGCCGTGATCGACATCGGCACGGACACGAAGACCCTCGCCGACCTGATCCAGGAGATGAACGCGCAGGCCGGCGCGCTCGGGCTGAACCTCGTCGCGTCGATCAACGCCAACGGCGACGGCCTGCTCGTCCGCGAGAAGGACGGGGAGCCGGAGGGCGGGGCGGCGATCAAGATCGAGGACCTGACCGGCACCGTCGCCCGATCGCTGCGCATCGCGGGCACGGCGTCCGGCACGGGGGACGACAACTTCATCAGCGGCTCCTACGAGACGACGGTCGAGTTCGACGCCGCCGACACACTGGACACGGTGGTCAGGAAGATCAACGAGGCGGGCGTTGGCGTGCGGGCCACGGTCATCAACGACGGGTCCGGGTCCAGCCCGTTCCGCATCAGCCTGGTCTCGGCCGCTTCGGGACGGGCCGGGCGGTTCATCCTTGACGACGGGGGGCTTGCGCTCGGGCTGGAGACGCTCGACGCGGGCGAGGATGCGCGCGTCTTCTTCGGTTCCAACGACCCTGCGAAGGCGGTCCTGCTGACGTCCTCGACGAACACGCTCGACACGGTCGTCACGGGAGTGACGATCGACCTCCACGCGACCAACCCCAACCCGGTGACGCTCACGGTCTCGCGCGACACGGGCAGCATGGAGAAGGCCATCGACGACTTCATCAGCGCGTACAACGCGGTCCTCGACCGCGTGAAAACGCAGACGAAGTTCGACCAGGAGACCAACGTCCGCGGCCCGCTGCTCGGCGATTCCACGGTGGCGAACCTCCTCGCCTCGATGCAGCGGACGATCCTCGGCGAGGCGAAGGGCGTGACGGGGCGGTACACGCGCCTCACCGAGGTCGGCGTGAAGGTCGGCGAGGGGGGGAAGCTCTCGATCGATCGCAACCGGCTGCGCGAGGCGATGGAGTCCGATTTCGCCGCCGTGCAGGAGGTCTTCGCGGCGCGCGAGGTGGCGGCCAGGGAGGAGTTCATCGAGATCGAGCCGGGCGTGTGGGTGAAGAACACCAGCACGAAGGACGAGTTCTCCAAACTCGGCGTGCTCTACCAGGTGGAGGAGTTGGCGAAGCAGTACGTCGATTCGGTGGACGGCGTGCTGAGGCAGCGCGACCGCACCCTGGCGACGCAGATCGAACTCCAGAGCAAGCGCATCGAGGCTTTCGACGTGCGGCTCGAGCAGCGCCGAAAGCAGCTCGAAGCGCAGTTCCTGGCGATGGAGCGGGCGCTCGCCGCACTCCAGTCGCAGCAGAGCGCGCTGGCCGGCATCTCCTCGCTCCTCGGAGCACGGTAGCCGACGACGGCGCGGAGCGTTTCGCGCCCCGTGCCCCCCGGATTCACGGCGGCGAATACACTCCCGTCGTGGCCACCCAGCGCGCACAATCGCAGGTCTGGACCACGCGAAGACTGCTCGCGTGGATGGGCGAGGCCTTCATGAAGGCGGGCATCGACTCTCCCCGGTTGTGCGCGGAGATGCTGGTGCTGCACGTGATCGGGTGCGACCGGCTTCGGCTGTACACGGACCCTGACCGGCCGGCGTCGCCGCTCGAACGCCAGGCGCTGCGCGACCTCGTGGCCCGCGCCCTGCGTCACGAGCCGGTGCAGTACCTCACGGGCGAGGCGTGGTTCTTCGGGCTGCCGTTCAGGGTCGATCGGCGCGTGCTCGTGCCGCGGCCCGCGACGGAGACGATCGTCGAGCACGTGCTGCAGCACGCCCGTGCGACTCCGGGCTTCGGCGGCGCGGAAGGCGACGGCACGCTCGTCATCGACCTGTGCACGGGTTCGGGGTGCGTTGCGGTGGCGCTGGCAACGCGGCTGCCGCACGCCCGCGTCGTGGCGACGGACGTTTCGGGCGAGGCGGTCGAAGTGGCGCGCGAGAACGCGGCGCGGCACGCCGTGGCCGACCGCATCGACTTTCTCGTGGGCGACCTCTTCGCGCCGCTGGCCGAGCATCCGGTGGCGGGAACGAAGGAGCGGGCGCACTACCTCGTCGCCAACCCGCCGTATGTCCCTGACGATGAGTGGGCCGCTGTGCCCGCGAACGTGAAGGACTACGAGCCGGAGACCGCCCTTCGCGGCGGTGAGGACGGGCTGCGCTTCGTGAGGCCGATCCTTGAGCATGGGGCTGCCCACCTGCGGCCGGGGGGGATGATCGCGGTCGAGATCGCGGAGTCGCGGGCGGCCGACGCTCTGGCGATCGCGCGGGGCGTGTGTGAGCTGGAGGATGCTCGCGTGGTTGACGACTTCGAGGGGAAGCCGCGGGTGGTGATGGCGCGGCGGCGAGATTGATCTCGTGCGGAGGGTGCAGAGAGCGCGGGCGAGAACAGGACGTTGCCCGATCCCGCCCGCGCCACTCCGCCACTCGGCGGCTGCATCACTTCGTCACTTCCGCGCCTCGATGTCCACGCTCGTGACGAAGTCGGCGACGGTCGCGCCCGACGGGAGCGACTCGGCGATCTTGGCGTAGAGCGGATCCTTGAAGCCGCTGAGCGCGGCCACGTAGCCCGGCTTCGGGGTGACGCGCACGTCCTTGAGGCCGGCCTCGCGGGCCATGCGCTCGACGTCGGCGACCAGCGCCGCGCCCGAGACGCAGCCGATCATCGCTTCGACCATCGCCAGAACGCTCGCTGGGAGCGGGCGGAGGAGGGCAAGGTCCGAGATGGCGACCCGCCCGCCGGGCCTGAGGACCCGGGCGATTTCGCGCCAGACGCGGGGCTTGTCGGGCGAGAGGTTGAGGACGCAGTTCGAGATGACGACGTCGACGCTCGCATCGGCGACGGGCAGGCTCTCGATCTCGCCCAGGCGGAACTCGACGTTGTCGAGGCCGGTGGAGCGGCGGTAGTGGTCGAGGTTGCGGCGTGCCTTGGAGAGCATGGCGGGCGTCATGTCCACGCCGATGACGCGCCCCGCCGCGCCGACCTTCGGGCCGCAGAGGAAGACGTCGAAGCCCCCCCCCGACCCGAGGTCGAGGACAACCTCGCCGGGCCGGAGCGCTGCGATCGCGCCCGGGTTGCCGCAGGAGAGGCCCATGTTCGCACCCTCGGGCAGCGCGGCGACCTCTTCGGCCGAGTAGCCGATGCGCTGGGCGAGGGTGCCGGCGTCCATCGTCGGTCCGCAGCATCCCCCGCCGCAGCACCCGTCGCCGCTCTCGGCAATGGCGCCGTAGCCCTGGCGCACGACGTCGCGTGTATCAATCTGTGCACTTTTCATCTCGCACGTCCTTTCCGGCCTTGTCAGGCCTTGACCACCGAAGGCCGGTACAGCCGCCTGCCCAGCCACAACGACACCGACACCAGCCCGATGAGCACCGGCACCTCGACGAGAGGACCGACGACCGTGGCGAACGCCACGCCCGAGCCAAGCCCGAAGACCGCGACCGCGATCGCGAGTTCGAAGTTGTTGCCCGAGGCGGTGAACGCGAGCGTCGTCGCCCGCTCGTAGTCCGCGCCGAGGCGGTTCGCCATCAGGAAACTCACCAGGAACATCACGACGAAGTAGACGGTCAGGGGCAGCGCGATCCGCAGGATGTCGAGCGGCAGCTCGACGATCTTCTCGCCCTTGAGGCTGAACATCACGGCGATCGTGAAGAGGAGGGCGATGAGCGTGACGGGCGCGATGGTCGGAATGAACCGTGCCGAGTACCACGCGTCGCCCTTGAGCGGGCGGAGGACGAAGCGCGTGAGCATGCCGCCGAGGAAGGGGATGCCCAGGTAGATCATCACGCTGCGGAAGACCTCCCCGATGCCGACGTCCACGACCGCGCCTTCGAGGCCCAGTGCGGGCGGGAGCCAGGTGACGAATACCCATGCGTAGGCGCCGAAGAAGAGCACCTGGAAGATGCTGTTGAAGGCGACGAGGCCTGCGGCGTAGTCGCTGCTGCCGCGGGCGAGATCGTTCCAGACCAGCACCATGGCGATGCAGCGTGCGAGACCGACCATGATGAGGCCGATCATGTACTCAGGGTGCCCGTGCAGGAAGACGACGGCGAGGGTGAACATCAGCACGGGGCCGACGATCCAGTTCTGGACGAGGGAAAGGGCGAGGATTTGCCAGTCGCGGAAGACTTCGGGGAGTTTCTCGTAGCGCACCTTGGCCAGGGGCGGGTACATCATCAGGATCAGGCCGACGGCGATGGGAATGTTCGTTGTGCCAACCGAGACGCGACCGAGCGCCTCGGGAACGGCCGGGGCGAAGCGGCCGATGAGCACCCCCGCTGCCATGGCGAGGAAGATCCACGCCGTCAGGAAGCGGTCGAGGAATCCGAGCCGCTTCGTGCGGGGTATCGGGCAGGCGGGCGTGCAGCAGGTGTCTGTTGCTGGACCTCTCATCGCTCGGTCTTCCTTTCCGGCACGCCGCGGCCGGTTGCAAGCCGCATCGGGAGAGAACGCACGAACTCGCGGATCTCGTCGCGCACGCGCCGGTAGTGGGCGAGCGCCTCGGCTTCCGACTTCGCCTCGCGGGCCAGCCGGGGCGGGTCGTCGAACGGGGCGTGCAGCGTTCCGGCCGCACCGGGCACGACCGGGCACGCCTCGCGCGCGTCGTCGCAGACTGTCACGGCGAGGTCGAACTGCTCGTCGGCGAGGTCCGCCAGGCGCGTCGAGCGCTGGCCCGCGATGTCCACGCCTGCTTCACGCATGACACGCACCGCCATTGGGTCGATCTCCTTCGGGCGCGTCCCGGCGGACCGTGCCTCGATCAGGTCCGCGTGGAGCGCGCGCGCCCAGCCCTCGGCCATCTGGCTGCGGCAGGAGTTCCCGGTGCAGACGAACAGCACCCGCCTTCGCGCAGGATCAGACATAACGCCTCTAAGTCCAGCCGCAGAATCTCACGGAGCGACCGCGCGTCCTCGCGCCCCTTCGGCGTGCGGGCGAACGCGTCCAGGGCGGCCCGCACGATCGCCGCCTCCGGCTCGGGCGGCTCCGCCAGCCGGTAGTGCATCCACCGACCCTCCTTGCGGCTCGCCAGCACGCCCGCGTGGGCCAGCACCTTCAGGTGCTGCGAGACGGTCGATGGGGCCAGCCGCACCAGGGCGAGCAACTGGCAGACGCACAGTTCCCGGCCGCGGCAGGCGAGGGCGAGCCGGAGCCGGGTTTCGTCGCCCAGGGCTTTGAGGAGTTCGGCGGGCACGGGTCACTCCGTTATTTCGGCAAATGACGAAGTATACCATGCCGCCGGGACGGGTCAAGGGTAGTTGAAGAAGACAACTCCGCCCTCTCCGCGCTCTCCGCACCGACTCCGCGACTGCCCCGCCCAGTGCCGTTTCCGGTGTGAGATTCACTTCGCCTCGTGCCAGTCGCGGCTCACGGCCGAGTCCGCCACCAGCGGCACGTCGAGCGTCATCGCGTGCTCCATCCGGTCCACGATCACGCGGCGCGCCTCCTCGGCCCGTTCTTCGGGAGCCTCGAAGACGAGTTCGTCGTGAATCTGCAGCAGCATCCGCACACCCTCGATCTCGGGTGGTCTGCCGCCGCGGTGGTGGGCCGCGTGGGGGCTGAGACGGCGGTGCAGGTCCACCATGGCGATCTTGATGAGGTCGGCGGCGGACCCCTGCACCACGCTGTTGATCGCCGTGCGCTCGGCGAGGGCGCGCCGCTGCGGGTTCGTCGATTCGATGTCGGGGATCGCGCGGCGGCGCTTCATCATGGTCTCGACGTAGCCGCGGCGTGTCGCCTGCTCAACGCACTCCTGCAGGAAGGTCGTGATGCCGGCGAAGCGACGCTTGTAGCCGTCGATGATCTCGGTCGCCTCGGTGTTCGAGACGCCGAGGCGGCGTGCCAGCCCGTAGGGCGTGATGCCGTACACGATGCCGAAGTTCACCATCTTTGCGCCGTTCCGCTGCTCGCGTGTGACCTTCTCGACGGGCACGCCGTGGATCTGGGCGGCGACGGCGGCGTGGATGTCCTGACCCTCGCGGAATGCGGCGATGAGGGCCGGGTCGCGGGAGAGGTGCGCCAGCAGCCGCAGCTCGATCTGCGAGTAGTCGGCGGTGATGAGCACGCGGCCGGGCGGCGCGACGAACGCCTTGCGGATCTCACGACCGACGTCGGTGCGGATGGGGATGTTCTGGAGGTTCGGGTCGCTGGAACTGAGCCGCCCGGTGGCCGCGACGGTCTGGTTGAAACTGGCGTGGATGCGCTTCGTCTCGGGGTTGATCTCGTCGCGCAGGCTGATGAGATAGGTGCTCACGAGTTTCGTGAGTTGGCGGTAGTCCAGGACGAGCCTGGGAATGGGCGACTCGACGCCGGCGTCCTCCGCCAGTTTTTCGAGCACCTCCGCGTCGGTGCTCGGGCCGGTCTTGCCGCGCTTCGTCGCGCGCAGGCCGAGGCCCGGCTCGGGGGCATCGGGGCGGTTGAAGAGCACGGCGGCGAGTTGCTTCGGCGAGTCGGGGTCGAAGGTCCGGCCCAGGGCGTCGAAGGCCGCGTCTGATATCTTCGATTTGAGGTCTGCGATCCGGGATTCGAGGCGTTGACGCTGGCGGTCGAGTTCGTCCGGGTCCACCAGGATGCCGTTCCACTCGAGCTCTGCGAGCACCTCGACCAGCGGCATCTCCAGCCCCGCAAAGAGCGGCATCAGCCCCATCGCCCGCAGCCTGGGCGCCATCGCCCGGGCCAGTTGCAGGGCGACGTCGGCGTCCTCGGCGGCGTAGGGCGTCGCCTGCTCCAGCGGCACCTGGTCGAAGGTCCGCTGCGTCCTGCCCGTGCCGATCAGTTCCTTGATCGAGATGTTCGTCCGACCGAGGAGTGCGAGAGCGAGCGCATCGAGCCCGTGGCTCGAACGCGACGAGTCGATGAGGTAACTCGCCACCATCGAGTCGCAGGACGGAAAGTCCTCCGCGTTCCCGCCCGCCCGGGAGAGACCGCGCAGTTCGACGCCGTGGCGGCGCAGGACAAGCATGTCGTACTTGAGGTTGTGGCCGAGTTTCGGCTTGTCCGGGTCTTCGAGCACGGGGCGCAGGGCGTCGAGCACGGCGCGCTCGTCGAGGTGCGTCGCCTGCTCGGGCGAGCGCACGGGCACGTACCACCCCGCGCCCGACCCGACGGCGAAACACAGCCCGCAGAGCGCGGCTCGCATGGGGCTGACCGAGGTCGTCTCGGTGTCCACGGAGACGGCCGGGGCGCGGCGCAACTCCTCAACGAGGGCGTCCAGTTCCGCTCGCGTGCGCACGCAGCGGTAATCGCCCTCGGCCTTCGGGCGCACCGACGCACCCGGCGCCTGCGCGAAGAGCGAATCGGCGAACGCGCCGGATTCCTCGCCCGTGCCCGGCTCGTCAGGCCTGCGCGCCCCAGGCCCGGCGAGCAGCTCCCGCACTTCATCCTGGTAGCGGTTGAAGCCCAGTTCCTTGAGGATCGGGAGCAGGCGTTCGAGCCGGAGCCGGCGCACCGACGCGGCTTCAAGGTCTAACTCCGCCGGGGCGTCGCGGCGCAGCGTGACCAGCTGCCTGGACAGTCCGAGCCTCGGCGCGGCCTCGCGGAGTTTCTCGCCGCGCTTGCCCTTGATCTCGTCCGCCCGGGCGAGCAGCGCGTCGAGCGACCCGTACTCGGCGATGAGTTGGGCGGCGGTCTTCGGCCCCACGCCCTCCACGCCGGGCACGTTGTCCACCGTGTCGCCCATGAGCGCGAGCATGTCCACGACCTGCGCCGGCGAGAGGCCCGTCTCCTCGCGCAGCTTTGCCTCGTCGATGACGGCGTCGTGGTGCACGTCGTACAACTCGACCACGTTGTCGCGGAGCAGTTGCTTGAGATCCTTGTCCTTGCTCACGATCCGCACACGCAGGTCGGGGTGCTGCTCTTTCAGGCGGTCCACGATGGTGGCGATCACGTCGTCGGCCTCGAAGCCCTCCGCGCCGACGATCGGCACGCCGATCTCGCGCAGGATGCGCAGGCAGCGCTCGACCTGCGCGGGCAGGTCCTCCGGGGGGGGCGGTCGCGTCGCTTTGTACTCGGGGTAGAGGCCGCTGCGGAACGTGCCGCGGTCGCCGGAGACGTCCAGCGCGACGGCGACGTAGTCGGGCATGCCGCCGACTGCGCCCTCGCCGCGCAGCAGTTTCAGGAGCATGCCGACGAAGCCGAAGGTGAGGTTGGTCGGTTCGCCCGTGACGGGGCTGCTCATGGGCGTCCGGATCGCGTGGTACGCGCGGAAGAACTGGGCGTACCCGTCGATCACGTAGAGGGTCTTCATTGCGGCATGGTACGGTCCGCGAGGGCTACCAGCGAAGGACGCCCTCGCCGCGCAGCCCGCCGCGGACGATGGCGATGGGGAGTCGTCGGTCGCGTGCGCGTTCGATGGCGCGGCGCAACTCCTCGACGTCCTTCACGGAGCGGCCTCCGACGGCGACGATGACGTCGCCCGGCTCCAGCCCGACCTGCGCCGCCGGGCCGCCTCGATCGACGCGCAGCACGAGCAGTCCCTCGGCGGGCGCGTTGCCCGTGCCGCGGAGGTCGGGTCGCATGGGCGCGGCGGCGAAACCGACGGCGTCGAGCCACGCTCCGCCGAGCGCGGCGGTACGGTCCACGATCGTCGCCCGCAGGCGCGACGGTCGGCCGTCTCGCACCACGTCCATCTCGACCTCGCTGCCGGGCGGCGTGAACTGCACGGCGCGCACGAGCTGGTCCTCGCTGGCGACCGCGCGACCGCGGTATCGGGTGATGACGTCGCCCGTCCGCAGGCCGGCTCGTTCGGCGGGGCTGCCGGGGACGACTCGCGTCACGACCACGCCGCCTCCCGTTGCGCTGGCGGACTCCTGTTCGGTGATCGCTCGCATCTCGACGCCGAGCCAGCCGAAGTCGGCGCGGCCTCCGCGCACGATGTTGTCGGCGACGGCGCGAGCGAGTTCGGACGGGATGGCGAAGCCCAGGCCGATCGACCCCCCCATGCGCGTCGAGTAGATCGCGGTGTTGATGCCGATGACCTCGCCTTCGACGTTGATGAGCGGGCCGCCGGAGTTGCCGGGGTTGATGGCGGCGTCGGTCTGGATGTACTCCTCGGCCTCCTTGAACTCGTCGGAGCCGATGCCCAGGCCGCGCCCCTTCGCGCTCACGATCCCAGCGGTCACCGTGCGCGCAAAGCCGAACGGGCTGCCCACCGCGAGCACCCACTCGCCGACGCGCACGCGGTCGGAATCGCCCCACGCTGCGGCCTTCAGCCCGTTGGCACGCACGCGCAGCACGGCCAGATCGCGGAGTTCGTCGGTCCCGACGACCTGGGCCTCGAGTTCGCGCCCGTCGGGCAGCCTGACGATCAGTTGCGTCGCGCCCTGCACAACGTGGTTGTTGGTCAGGATGAGGCCGTCCTGGCTCACGATGACGCCCGACCCGAGGCCGGAGCGGCGGAAGGTCCGGTTCTGCGGGCGGCCGAAGAAGTCGCGGGCGACGAGTTGGCGCTCCTCCACCGAGGTGATGTGAACGACAGACTCCTCGACGCGGGCCACTGCGCTCTCAAACACGCGCGACAGGCCGCGGGCGTAGTCGTAATCGGCGGCCGATGGCGCGTCGCGTTCCGGCTGCGCCAGGACCGGACTCGCCACGGCAACAGCCATCACAACCACCATCAGGCGACGCCACAATGCAACGCTCGAAGCCATGCTCACGGTCCTCCCGGCTCGATACCGTATTCCGCCCACGATGACGAGGTCTCCCACACCCGCACCCGCTCCACGACCAGGTCGCGCGGGAGGGCGTAGCGGTTCCCCTCGGCGTCGGCGTACGAACGCCCCGCCTCGACCTCCAACTTCAGATGCTCATAGATGCGCCGCGCGATCGCCTCCGTCGTCGGATCCTCGCCCTCGAAGACGACCAGCCTGCCGCCTGCGGAGTCACGCAGGCCGGGCAGGGCTGGATCGTCACTGTTCACGAGCAGGGCGTGGTCGAGGGCGTCGAGGTGGGACTCCAGCGCGAGCCTCAGGGCCTTGAAGTCGCAGACCATGTCGTGCTCGTCCAGTCGCCGGCGCGCGACCACGACCTCGATGCGCCTCGTGTGCCCGTGCGGGTGCCGACACCGGCCGGGGTGCTTCGAGAGCATGTGCCCGCTCTCGATCTCGAACGATTTGCAGACGCGATACCACATGGCGACAGCGGGCAATGAACGGCGGACATTCGGAACGCGCGATCGACTGCGGACTGATTCCGCACGCGCATTCTACGCCGCGATCTCACGCTTCTTCGTGTCCACTGTCCACTATCCACTGTCGATTGTCTCAGGTTCCTCGCGTGTTCCCGAACAGCTCGACGTGGAGGCGGTGGCAGTACCGCCAGCCGCGGCGGAGGCACTCGTCCACAGCCCAGCGCACCGAGGCAGGATCCGGGACGGTGGTTCCTTCGGGCATGAGCATGATGTCGCTGGGTGCGAGGCCCCGCAGACGGGAGAGGAGGTGATGCATCTCCGGCAGGTCCGCCGGGGATGAAACGACGAACTTCACCTGCCGATCGGGGTGTTCGTCGACGAGGCGCTGCAGTACGGGCAGGTTGAGCCGGCGCGTCTCGTGGCGCGCGGTCCACTCTCCGAGCGGGTCGCGTGGATCGCCGATGGGCGTCGAGTTGCGCAGTTTCGGGCTGAGGCTCAGCAGGTCGCACGCGACCCCGCGATGCACCGTCCCCGCCGTCTCGACGGTGACGTGCAGGCCCGTCTCGCGCAGCGCGTGCGTCAGCGTGGTCACCTGTGGGAAGATCATCGGCTCGCCCCCGGTGACGACCGCGTGTCGAGCGCCGCTCGATTCGGCGCGGCGAACGAGCTCGCCGATCTCGACGCCCCTTCCCTCCGGCGACCAGCTGGCGTAGGGCGTGTCGCACCAGGCGCAGCGCAGGTTGCACCCGCTGACGCGCACAAAGTACGAGGGCACGCCGGTCAGCTTCCCCTCGCCCTGGATCGAGAGGAAGGTTTCCGCCACCGGGATGGACGCGCTGCTGCTCACAGACGCACCAGGCTCCTCTGCGTCACTCAGTCACTTCCCACTTCCGCGTAGTCCGTCGGGTCCGGCACGCCTGCGGCCTCGAACCCGCGGCGTCGAATCGTGCACGCGTCGCACACGCCGCAGGCACGCCCACGCTCGTCAGGGTCGTAGCACGATCGCGTGAGCGAGTAGTCCACGCCGAGACGCACGCCCTCGCGGATGATCTCGGCCTTGGTCATGGCGATGATGGGCGTGCGCACCGACACGCCGCGCCCCTCCACACCCGCCTTCGTCGACAGGTCCGCCGCACGCTGGAACGCCTCAACGAACGCCGGTCGGCAGTCCGGGTAGCCCGAGTAGTCCACCGCGTTCACGCCGACGTGCAACTCCGCCGCCCCGAGCGCTTCCGCCAGCCCCACGCCGATCGAAAGGAACACGAGGTTCCGCGCCGGCACATAGGTCGCCGGGATGCCGTCCCCGATCTCGGCCTCGGTGCGCCCCCCAGGCACGGCGATGTCGTCCGTCAGTGCGCTCCCCCCGATCGCGCGCAGGTCCACGCGCACGACGCGGTGCGACGCGGCACCGAGGCTGGAGGCGACCCTCGCGGCCGCATCCAGCTCCAATCTATGCCGCTGCCCGTAATCCACGCTGAGCGTGTGGCACGCCAGCCCGGCGGCGTGGGCCATGGCCAGCACGGTCGCGCTGTCCAGCCCGCCGGAGAGCAGCACGACCGCCGATCGTCGATCCTTCGATGCCGCATTCGCCACGCGCAACTGTAGAGGGGCGGCAGCGATCTCACGCCGCGGCGCGTCGCACGCGCCGGCCAGCCCACCGGGCGCAGGCCCGCAGGAGCTCGGTGCGGTCGATCGGCTTGCTGACGTAATCGTCGCACCCTGCGGCGAGGCAGCGGGCACGGTCCTCAGCCATGGCGTGGGCTGTGAGGGCGATGATCGGCAGCCCGTAGCCCACGCGCCGGAGTTCCTTCGACGCGGTGTACCCGTCCATCACCGGCATCTGCATGTCCATCAGCACCACGTCGAACGGCCTCGCCTCGTTGACCGCGGCGACGGCCAGCTCCACCGCGGCCCGCCCGTTGGCGACAGTCTCCACCTCGGCCCCGGCCCGCGTGAGATGGTGGACGATGAGGCGACGGTTGTCTTCGCCGTCTTCGGCCAGCAGCACGCGCGCCCGCAAGCGGACGCCATCCATCGCGGCGTGTTCGCCCTCGGCGACGTCCGCCTCGAACAACTCGTCGGGCGAGGAGATGAGGTCCGACGCCTCCTCCCTGGTGACGGGCAGCATGAGCGTGAACTCACTGCCGACGCCCGGTTCGCTGCGCACTTCGATGGACCCGCCCAGCATCTCGGTCAGGCGGTGGGAGACCGCCAGGCCAAGCCCCGTGCCGCCGAAGCGGCGCGACATCGTCTCATCGGCCTGCATGAACGGCTCGAAGAGCGTGGCGATCTTGTCCGCCGCGATCCCGATCCCGGTGTCGGCGACCCGGAAGCGGATCACGCGGCCGGATTCGTCGTCGCCTCCCATCGCCACGACGACCCGGACCGATCCGCGTTCGGTGAACTTGACGGCGTTCCCGACGAGGTTCAGCAGGGTCTGCTTGAGCCGTCGGGCGTCGGTACGGATGCGCCGTGGCACCTGCCCGCCCATCGACCACTCGAGATCGAGTCCCTTCTCAACGGCGCGGACGCGCAGGAGCGAGCAGACTTCCTCGACGATGCGCACCGGCACGCAGTCGCCCGGCTCGACCTCGAGGCGACCCGCTTCAATCTTGGAAAGGTCCAGGATGTCGTTGATGACCGACAGGAGGTGGCGACCATTTCTGCGGATGACTCGGACGGCCTCGGCCCGGCCCGCCTCGTCCACCGAGGGATCGTCCAGGAGGTCGGCGTAGCCGAGGATGGCGGTCATGGGCGTGCGGATCTCGTGGCTCATGTTGGCGAGGAAGGCCCCGCGCGCCGCCGCTGCCGCCGCCGCCTCGTCGCGTGCCCGGACGAGTTCGCTCTGCATCCTCATGCGTTCGGCGAGTTCGTCGCGTGTGCGCGTCACGACGACTGCGGCCGCGAGCAGGACGCCGCACAGCCCCGCCACGTAGCCGATCACGCGCCAACGCGCCGCGGCGATCCGCGCCAGCCATTCGTCGGCGGGGAAGTCCACGCCGAGCACGGCCTCGACGTTGCCCTCCTCGTCGTACATCGGGTGGAACGCGCTGACCCAGGTGCCCCAGCGGTCCTGGACGATCTCGTCGTCGAAGCAGGGGATGCCGGCGAACGCACGCTCCAGCGCGGGGTAGGATTCCTCGTAGACCTCGCCGATGGGAGTGCGCGACTCGCGCTCGCCGACGTATCGGCCGTCGCCGTCATAGTCGGTCTCCGAGTCCACGACGAGCACGATCGTCCCGTCGTCGAGGCGCCGGAACGTGTACACGTCGGCGATCCTCGGGTTCACGGCGAGCCACCGGATCTGCGCCTCGATCAGCCGGAGGTACGTCGGATCGTTCGGCGGGGTGTCGAGACGAACGTCCGGGTGGCCGAGCCGGGTCATCTCCATCGCGAAGGTCGGGGCGAAGCCCTGCACCATCGATTCCATGCGGCGGCGTTCCTCACGCCCTGCCCACTCCGTGAACGACCAGCCGAAGGCCACCACCGAGCCGATCAGCAGCCACGCCGACGCGGGGACGCGCCCGCGCCCGGAATGACGGCGCAGCCACGACGAGAGCGCGCCGACAGCCGCGGCACACGCGACCACGAACACGGCGTAGTCAAACTCGATCCAGCCCATCGGCCGCTCCGGGAGCGCCCGGACGCCCCGTATCAAGATCGGACCGCCTGCGACCCGCCTTGGGCGAATGTCCGGGAACGAACCCGGCGCGGCGAGGATCGGACGCCTATCCGGCGATAACTCGATCGGACCTACGAGTGGACCTTCCGCAGACACGCGGCACGGAACCGCCGCCCCTCGGCCCGGAACTTCCGCTCGAAGTTCGTCCCCACGAGTTCTCCCTCGTCCACCCAGCCCTGTGGCTCGAAGGCGACACGCTCGAATGGTCCACCCCCCCTTTCCGGCGGGATCCCGAGCGTCGCCCAGCCCTGAGGACAGGTCCACCGCGCGAAGTGCTCCTCGTACCACGCCCACAGACCGTCGTGGTCCGTCACCACTCGCAACTCTCCCCCCCGCTCCAGCACGCGCCACACGTCCGCGAGGAACCGGTCCTGCACCACCCGCTTCTTCCAGTGCTTGCGCTTGGGCCACGGGTCGGAAAAGTAGAGGTGGATCACGCGTACGATCCCGGACGGCACGCGCCAGCGCAGGAACTCCGTCGCGTCCGCGTGCAGCAGGCGCACGTTCCGCGGCCCGCCCGTCGCTTCGCGCCGCCGGCGCACGCGGTCGGCGGCGTAGGCGTAGAACTCCCCCGCCCACTCGACGCCGAGGTAGTTGGTCGCCGGGTCTCGCCCGGCCTGCGCGAGGATGAACGTCCCTTTGCCCGAGCCGATCTCGATTTCCAGCGGGCGATCGGGGCGCTCGAACCATGCCCGTGGATCGACGCGTCCCGCCTCGGGATTCGTGCCGATCTCGTCCGGCAGGGGCGGCAGGTCCGCGCCCGACACCCCCACCACGCCCGGCGCGCAATCGAACTTCCGAGTCATGCTGGCTCAGTCCCCGCGCACTTCACGGATGCGCACGTTCCGGAAGCGCACTTCGAGCGGGTCGGTTCGGTCGCCAACCCCGTGGACCTGCAACGCGACGAACCCGCTGCGCGTCATGCCATCGGTCAGGTCCGCAGCGGGCACGCCGTTGACCCATGTGCGGATGCGCGTCCCGACGGCCTCGATGCGCATGTGGTTCCACTCGTTCTGCCTGAACGCCGCCCGCGCCGCCGGGTTCGCGCTCAGGTCAGCGAGCCAGCCGCGGCGGCCCTCGTCATAGACGCCGCCGGTCCACGCCCGCTCCGAGGGGTCGATCTCGGCCTGATAGCCGTGCACGCGCCCATCGCGGTAGGCGGGGTCGCTCCGCGATCGGAACTGCACGCCAGAGTTCAACTCGGGGTGCACCAGGAACTCCAGCTCGAGGACGAAGTCGGCGTACTCACGCTCGGTGCAGAGGAACGTGTTCTCGGTGTTGGGCGCGCTGCGGCCGACGATGACCGCGGGCTTGAGCGGGTTGGGACGATCGACGAAGAACTCCGCGCTGCCGCCGCGCTTCGTCCAGCCGTGGAGCGTGAAGCCGTTGAAGAGCGGCTCGAAGGTTTCCGCCCGCCCAGAGGAGCCGCCGGAACCGCCGGCGCAGGCTGACAGCACGAGCACGGCCGCCGCCAGCGATGCGATCCGGAGTGTCCGCACGGGGTGAGTCTACGTCGGGGCGTCGCTGGCGGGGCGGGGCCGTACAATCGACCCCATGGCCTACACCGTTCTCGCCCGCCGCTACCGCTCGCGCGACTTCGACGAGGTGGTCGGCCAGGAGCCGATCGCTCGCACGCTCCGCAACGCCATCCGCTCCGGTCGCGTCGCCCACGCCTACCTCTTCTGCGGCACGCGCGGCGTGGGCAAGACGACCATGGCCCGCCTCTTCGCCAAGGCGCTCAACACGCCCAGGGACGGCGCCCTGAGCGATGAGGTCGCGCAGGCCATCATGACGGGCCGCGACCAGGACGTCATCGAGATCGACGCGGCCAGCAACCGCGGCGTCGAGAACGCGCGCGAACTCATCGCCAACTGCGTATATCGCCCGATGCGCGGGCCGTACAAGGTCTACATCATCGACGAGGTGCACGGCCTGACCCGCGACGCCTTCAACACGCTTCTCAAGACGATGGAGGAGCCGCCGGAGCACGTCAAGTTCATTCTTTGCACCACCGAGGCGCACAAGGTTCCCGCGACGATCCAGAGCCGGTGTCAGCGGTTCGACTTCCGCGACATCCCGTCGTCGCTGATCGCCGAGCACCTGGCGAAGGTCATCCGGCAGGAGGGACTCGATGCCGAGCCGGAACTGATCGCCGAGGTCTCACGGCTGGGCAACGGATCGATGCGAGACGCGCTCTCGCTGCTGGACCGCCTCATGGCGGCGGGCGAGAAGCGGCTCACGGTGAAACTCCTCGAAGAGCTGCTCGGGCTGCCGGACCGGACGCTGGTCGGCGCACTCATTGACACCTTCGCAGAAGGCGACGCGGGCGCAGCCCTCGACCGCACCGCCGAGCTTCTCGCCAAGGGGGTCGGCGTCGAGCAGTTGCTCGAAACACTCATGGGTCGGCTCCGCGACCTGATGATTCTCGCCGCGTGCGGGCCGAAGACCTCGCTGCTCGACCTGTCGGGCGGGACGCGCGAGGAAGAGGTCGCCCGTGCGGCACGCTTTGACGCCGCTGGTCTGGTGCACATGATCGCGGTCTGCGAGAGCGTGCAGCGGGCGGCCAAGGGGAGCGCGATGCCGCGCGCCCTGCTGGACGCGGGAATCGTTCGGCTGGCGATGACGGAGAAGCTGGCGGAGGTGACCGCGCTGGTCACGCAACTCGAGGGCGAAGGCCCGCCGGGAAAACCGGCCGGGCGGCGGGGGTAAGGGCCGACCCGCCGCCGCCGGGCGCGCCGGAGGAACGCCGAGCCGCGTCCGTCGCTTCGCGCCCTGCCTCGAGTCCGCAGCCGAGTTCCCACGCGCCTGCCGCGCCGCCTCGCGCCCGTTCATGGGCGGAGGTTGTCGATCGCGCGTCGCCGCGCCTGCGCGCGCTGCTGGCGGGGGTTGAGGCCGGGACGCTGGACGACGATCCCATCGTGCTGCACGCGCCGCCGCTCGCCGTGCCGCTTCTCGAACCGCAACGTGAGGCGGTGGAGCGGCTGATCCGGGACGGGACCGGCCGCCGCGCCCGAGTGGAAATCCGCGAGCGCAAGGAGTCGCCCGTCGGCACGCCCGACACCGGCGCGAGGCCGGAAGTCACCGTCACCGAACACCCGCTCGTGAAGGCCGCGCTCGAAGCCTTCGAAGGCTCGCTCGGCCGTATCACGCCCAAACGCCCGAGGGACAGTTGACGGTGAACAGCGGACGATGGACGTGAAGACAGGCGGCAGAATAGCCCTCACCGCCTGAAGGGACCGACACCGAATGTCCATTGTCCACCGTCCAATGCCCACTCTCCTCGACGCGCTCCGCGTCGAGGTGGCTGCCGGGCGGGCGCCGGAGCCTTCGCGCGCCATGCTCGAACGCTGGAACGCGCTGCGGACGCGCACGCCGCGCCTCTTCAACGGCCCGATCCTTGCGTTTGTGTCGTTTGACGGGGCCGCCTCGACCATCCACGCCCGGCGCGACTCCTACCTCCGCCTGACGTGCCAGGACGAGTCCGACCCCCCGATCGTCTCGCTGCTTGGCGTGACGGGGCTGCTGGTTGCCGCGCCGCCCGGCGAACCCACGCGCGTGCTGCTCGGCAGGCGAAGCCGCGAGGTCTGGGCCTGCCCCGGCAAGTGGGAGTTCGGACCCGCCGGCGGCCTGCACGCGCCGGGTGTCTTCGACGACGACCAGCCGGCCACGCTCAACGGTCGCGACGCGCTCGACCACCTGCTGCGCGAGATCCGCGAGGAGATCGGCATCACACTCCCGCCGGCGCGGGCCGTGCCGGAGTGCATCACGCTCGACCCCGCCGGTCGCGGTACGGACATCGTCCTGCGGCTCGAATACGACCGGGCCCCCGAGGCGCTTCCAACCGCTCATGCCCCGGACGCCTGGGAGTACGAGGAGACGCGCTGGCTCACGCTCGCGGAACTCGCCGCGTTTTCGGCAGCGCACGGGGACGAGATGATCGTGCCAACACGGGCGATCGCGCGGCGGATGGTGGAAAGCTTGAGGCTTGAGGCTTGAGGCGCGGGATGCTCAGCGCTTGTGTCGCACCACCCGCCCGGCCAGCCACGCCACGACCTCGACCAGCGCGTGCACCCGCAGGCGCAGACGCAGACGGCGCAGTGAGGGGTCGTCCGAATCGATGCGGCAGGCCTGCGCGGCCCAGTAGCGCGCCCGCGTCCACTGCCCCTGCTCCAGATACGCCAGCGCGAGGTTGTGCATCGGCGCCACCATTGTCGGGGCCAGGCGCAGTGCAGCGCGGGCCGACTCCATCCCCCCCGCCAAGTCGCGCAGCCGGAACCTCGCCACACTCAGCCCGTGGTGGGCTTCGGCGTCGTTCGGGCGTTTCGCCAGCACACGGGAGAAAACCGTCGCGGCCTCCTTCGGACGATCCGCGTCCAGCAGCAGGCGTGCCAGCTCCGCCGCGTCCTCCGGGTCCGAGCGGTCCGGGTGACGGGCCTGGTCGGCGCACTCCTCGAGCAGCAGGTCCGCGGCGCGATCCGCATCGCCGGGCTTGTCGCGCTGCATGAGGCACTCGGCCAGCGCGCACCGCGCCCCCGGGAACTCCGCGTTCAGGCGCACCACCACGTCGAACTGCACCAGCGCGCCGGCCCGGTCGCCCTGCCGCTCCGCCAGCTCGCCGAGGTGGAAGTGCGCATCGGGGTTGTCCGGCTCCAGTTCCAGCACGCGGCGGAACTTCTCGCCGGCCTCGGCGTAGCGGTTCATGTCCGTCAGCAGGCAACCGAGGTCGAGGAGCGTCTCCACGTCGCCCGGGTCGCGCCGCAGTTCCAGCAGGTACAACTGCCGCGCCCGCTCGTGGCGCCCCGTGCTGGCGTAGGCCTCGGCGAGTCTCGCCTGCACACGCGGCAGGTCCGGGTCCAGCCGAGCCGCCTCGCGCAAACACCAGACGGCCTTGTCGTGCAGGCCACGCTCGAGGAGCGAGTCCGCCATCGCGGCGTAGATGTCCGCGTGGTCGGGGGCGAGCTGCTGCGCCATGTAGAACAAGAGTTCAGCCTGCTCGTGCCGGCCGAGCCGAGCGTTCGCCTCGATGCGGTACGTGAAGGCGTCCAGGTTCTGCGGGTCGATCGAGGCCGCCTTCTCCAGCAGCGGCAGCGCGCCCTCGGGGTCGCCGGCACGGAGACGGTTCAGGCCCGCGAGCACGGACGTCGGGGCGTCGTCGGGGCGCAACTCGGCGGCGCAGGCGAACGCCTCGGCGGCCTCGCGATACCGGCCCGCGGCCTCGAGCGTAAGGCCGAGGTTGAACTGCCACTCCGCCTGGTAGGGATTGCGCGACAGGGCCTTGCGCAACTCGGACTCGGCCTCGTCCCAGCGCCCGGCCTCGTACAGCTCGTGGGCGCGTTCAACGTGCTCTTCGGCGTCGAACCAGTCGTTCATGTCGCCTCGCCGATGGCCCCCGAAAGGCGGGCCGACCGATGGTAGGGAGAGGTTGCAGCAACATCAATGCCGTGGCAACGGTAGGATCGGGACGGTGGGCCGGCCTTCGGCGCCGATCGCCCCCAGTGGGAGCCGAACACGCGTGGGACAGCGGCCTGACAGGCCGGGACGACGGCATGGGTGCGCCCGATGGACGGGTACGCTTATGCTCGCGCTCGCCCTGGCAGGGCCGCAGGCTCTCGCGTTGCAGAACGGAACAGGCACGGTCCAGGCCGCGGTGGCGCCCGCGGCAACACCGGAGTCGCTTCTTGCCCTGCTCGACGATCCCGCCGCACCTGCCGCCGACCGGGAGCGGGCGGCTTCGCTCCTGGTGGATCGGTGCGTGGAGCCGGAGAGCCTGCGGCTGGTTTCCGAGGTTCTCGCCCGCGCGGAAGACGCCCCGGGATCGCGCCGGCTGCTGCTGGCCGCGATGGCGCGCTCGCCGGCGGTCGCGGTCGACCTCGGCGCGCCGCTGGGCGCGCTGGCGGCGGTCTCAACGCCGGAGCAGGTTCCGGCGGTGCTCGGCGCGCTGGCGAGCGTGCGCACGCGCGAAGCCGCGCGGACGATCGTGGCGTTCGTCGAGCCGAGTCGCCCGTCAGCGGTGCGCACGGCGGCGTTCGACGCTCTCGAACGCCTCGCCGCGCGGACCGACCTGCCTCGCACCGCCGAGGCGTGGCAGGCGTGGCTGACTCGCGTCGAAACGCTGCCGGAGCGGCTATGGCAGCGGGAGCTGATCGAGTCGCTGGCGCGGCGAAGCGCGGACCTGTGGCAGCGCAACGAGCGCGCGAAGACACGCCTGGTCGAAACGACCCGGCGGCTCTACCTCCTCGTGTCCGCCGAGGAGCGGCTCACGATGCTTGCTTCGCTGCTGCGCGACGACCGGGACGAACTGCGCCGCCTCGGCTTTGAACTGGCCGCGCGGGAACTCTCGGCGACGAACACGCTCGGAGGTGAGGTCGCGGCCGCCGCGATCTCGCTGCTCGAACACGCATCGCCGGAGGTTCGGGCCGAGGCCGCGCTGCTCGTCAGTCGCCTCGCCCCCCCCGAGGCGGAGCCTGTGGTCGGACGCGCCCTTGCCCGCGAGACCGACGCCCGCCCCGCCGAGGCGCTGCTGGTCGCCGCCACGCGCTGGCCCTCGCCGGTGATCCGCGGCCCCGCGCTCGCGTGGCTTGAACGCGAGTCGGGCGCGCGTGGCGCGGCCGCCGATGCCCTGCTCGCGCTGCACCGCGCCGGGCTGCTCGAAGACCCCACGGACCGGCAGCGCGTCGTCGAGTCGCTGCGCGCCGCCCCGCCTGACACGCTGAACCCCTCATCCGTTCGCCTGCTGGCCTCGCTGGGAGATGACGGCGATCGGCGCGCAGTCGCCTCGCTGCTGGCCTCGACGCGCGCGGGGGTGCGCGCGGCTGTCGCGGACAGCCTCGCGCCGTTCGCGGAGTTCACCGGGGCGATCATCGCCCGTGCCTCGGACGATCCCGGCCTCTTCGCCGCCGCCTCGCGGGCCG
>JAANMW010000816.1_pt1 | contig 36327 bp, 29 predicted proteins | sample 7279671 | NCBI WGS metagenome assembly JAANMW01 (sample SAMN14094541, study PRJNA606508) | bioreactor metagenome | isolation source: A lab-scale SPAN reactor treating ammonium-rich wastewater day 247 | place: Ireland: Galway | collected 2017-09-19 | reverse complement strand
ATCAGCGCGTTGAAGTCCCCCTCCTGGTCGCGGCGGGCGCGCATGTTGGTCAGGATCAGGTTCATCACGTCATGGCGCGGCCTGCCGCGGTCCCAGAGCTTGACCGGCGGGATGCGCAACCCCTCGGCATAGATCTCGGTCGCGTTGGGGTTGTAGCCGGCAGGCACCGGGCCGCCGATATCGGTCAGGTGGCCCTTGCAGACGGTCCAGAACACCAGCTCGCCCTGGTAGAAGACCGGGTAATACATGCAGGTGTCGATGATATGGCTGCCGCCATGGGCCGGGTCGTTGTGCAGGATCAGGTCGCCCTCGTGGATGTCGCCCTGGAAGAACCGCGCCACCGATTTCATCGCCGGGATCAGGCTGCCCAAGTGGATGGGGATGTCCTGGCCTTGCAGGATCATCTCGGGCGTGTGGTTGAAGAGCGCGGTCGAATAGTCATGCGCGAGGTTGAAGACCGAGCTGCGGGCGGTCTGTTCCAGCGTCAGCGTCATCTCGCGCTGCGTGGTCTCCAGCACGCCGCGCACCACCGAAAGCGTGATGGGGTCGGGTTTGGGTCTGGTCATGGCTTTTCCCTGTCTGGGGCCGCATGGGCGCACACGGGCAGGGCAGCCAGGAATCGGCTGGTCACGGTCTTCTCCCTGCGGCGTGCCGCCTGGCGCGGCATCTTTTCGGTCGGACCATGGTGCGGCCTGGGCGGCGGCCGGTCTTGGCGCTGGGTGCGGATAAACTTGTCGCCGGGTGCAGTCCTGCCGATCCAAGCGGCAGGATCGGCCGCCGCGGCGCAGCCTCCTGCCCGCCATGCCAGTTTTCTTTTGCCCGATTGCTCGCGGCGCGCTACGAATCGCCCAAGCGATGCGGGGAGGCGCATCATGACCCTGGAAAGCTACGGCACGGCCGCCATCGCCCCGCCCGAGCGCGCGGCGCATTGGTCGGCGATCATCGCGGATACCTATTTCCCGCTGCACCTGAGCTATCGCGACCCCGCCACCTTCCAGGGCCGGCTGGAGCGGCGCAGCATGGGGCGGGTGTCGCTGTCGCGGCTGCGCACCGAGCCGGCGCGCTATGAGCGGGTGCCCGGCCTGATCCGGCAGGGCGAGGCCGAGGAATACCTGGTCACCATCCCCAGCCTTGCCGCGGTGCTGTTTCGCCAGCTGGGCCGCGACATCACCTGCGCCCCCGGCGGCTTCATCGTCGAGCGCGGCGACGAGCCCTATCGCTTCGCCTATCAGGCGCGCAACGACCTGTTGGTGATGAAGATCGCCCGCGGCGCGCTGGCCGAAAGACTGCGCCAGCCCGACCGGCTGTGCGCCACGGTCTTCGACGGGCGCGAGGGGCTGGGCGGGCTGTTCGCCGAGACGGTGCGCCGCGCCCATGCCATGCCGGCGGACCCCGCCGCCTCGGAGGTGCTGGGCCGGCAGCTGGTCGAGCTACTGGCGCTGGCGCTGGACCGGCAGGCGGAGACCGATGCCGGCGCCGCCACGGTGATCCGCGCCGCGCATCTGAAGCGCGCGCAGGACACGATCCTGCGCAACCTGACCGATCCGGCCCTGTCGCCCCAGACGGTGGCGGCGGCCTGCGGCATCTCGAAACGCTATCTGCACGACCTGTTCGGGGATACCGAGACGACGGTCGCGCAATTCATCCGCGAGGCGCGGCTGAAGGCGGCGCGGGACATGTTGCAGATGCCCGGCGACCTGTCGCTGGCCGCCATCGCCTATCGCTTCGGCTTCAGCGACCAGGCGCAGTTCTCGCGGCTGTTCCGGGCCATGTTCGGCCAGACCCCCAGCAGCTATCGCGCCGCCTGCCGCGCCGGGCGGCAGGGCTAGCCGTTCGGTTTCTGCATCTGGTGGATCGGATCACCGATGAATCGGTGTGGTCCTTGCCGAAGCATTCCTATGGCATGAGGCCGTTCAGCGTCTTGCCCCTGCGGGCAAGGCTGCAGGCTGCGACGAACCGCTCCATTCATTGGCGGGAATCGCCCCATCAAATCATCGGAACACACACCCAGGGCTCACCCTTGGAAGCGCCATTCGCCATCGCCAAGCGCCGGGGCAGCGCGTTCCGTCACCAGCGGGCTGCGCGAAAAGCGCAGCGGGCTGCGCAGCCCGGCAATGCCCTCGGGGGCGATGCGCAGGTCGCGGGCCTGCACCTGCGGTTCGGCCAGCGCCTCGGCCACGTCGTTGACCGGGCCGGCGGGCACCCCCGCCCCCTCCAGCGCGGCGATCAGCGCGCTCCGGGTGAAGCGGCGCGTGGCATCGGCCAAGAGCGGCACCAGTTGCGCGCGGTTCGCCACCCGTGCCGGGTTGGTCGCGTAGTCGGGCGCCACGGCCAGATCGGGCAGGTCCAGCACCCGGCAGAGGGCGGCAAACTGACGGTCGTTGCCGCAGGCGACGATCAGGTGCCCGTCCGAGGCCGGGAACAGCTGATAGGGCACGATATTCGGGTGCGCATTGCCCAGCCGGTGCGGCACCGCGCCGCCCAGCAGGTAATTCGTCGCCTGATTGGCCAGCACGGCGACGCCGCAATCCAGCAGCGACAGGTCCAGATGCTGGCCCAGGCCCGAGCGCGCCCGCTCGGCCAGCGCCGCCTGCACCGCGATCACCCCGTAAAGCCCGGTGAAGATGTCGATCCAGGCCACGCCGACCTTCTGCGGCTCGCCCGCCGGATCGCCGGTCAGGTCCATGATGCCCGACATGCCCTGGATCAGGAAATCATAGCCCGGCTGCGCCGCGCGCGGCCCGTCCTGCCCGAAGCCGGTGATCGAGGCATAGACCAGCCGCGGATTGCGCGCCGAAAGCGTCTCGTAGTCCAGCCCGAACTTGCGCAGGCCCCCCAGCTTGAAATTCTCGATCACCACGTCGGCCTGGTCGATCAGCGCCCGCAGCCGCTCCAGATCGGCGGGATCGTTGAAGTCGCAGGTGACGGAACGCTTGCCGCGGTTGGCGGCGTGGAAATAGGCCGCGACCCGTTCGGTCGTCCCGTCCGCGCGCGGCCGCTCGATGAAGGGCGGACCCCAGCGGCGGGTGTCGTCGCCCTCGGGCGCCTCGACCTTGATGACCTCGGCGCCCAGGTCGGCCAGCGTCTGGCCGATCCACGGCCCGGCCAGGATGCGCGCCAGCTCGACGACGCGCAACCCCTTCAGCGCCGGCTGATCCATCACGCAAACGCCTGGATGCCGGTCTGCGCCCGGCCGAGGATCAGCGCATGAACGTCATGCGTGCCCTCATAGGTGTTCACCGTCTCCAGGTTCTGCGCGTGGCGCATGACGTGATAGCCGATCTGGATGCCGTTGCCGCCATGCATGTCGCGGGCCTGCCGCGCGATCTCCAGCGCCTTGCCGCAATTGTTGCGCTTGACGATGGAAATCATCTCGGGCGCGAACTTGCCCTCGTCGAAAAGCCGCCCGACCCGCAGGCTGGCTTGCAGGCCCAAGGCGATCTCGGTCTGCATGTCGGCGAGTTTCTTCTGGTAAAGCTGCGTCGCGGCCAGCGGGCGGTTGAACTGGTGGCGATCCAGCCCGTATTGCCGGGCGCGGAACCAGCAATCCTCGGCCGCGCCCATGGCGCCCCAGGAAATGCCGTAGCGCGCGCGGTTCAGGCAGCCGAAGGGACCGCCCATGCCCTCGATATTCGGGAGCAGCGCGTCCTCGCCCACCTCGACATTCTCCATCACGATCTCGCCGGTGATCGAAGCGCGCAACGACAGCTTGCCCTCGATCTTCGGCGCCGAAAGGCCGGACGTGCCCTTGTCCAGCACGAAGCCGCGCACCTTGCCGCCATGCGCCTCGGACTTGGCCCAGACCACGAAGACATCGGCGATGGGCGCGTTCGATATCCACATCTTGGACCCGTTCAGCACATAGCCGTCCCCGGTCTTGCGGGCCACGGTGCGCATCCCGGCGGGGTCCGAGCCCGCGTCCGGCTCGGTCAGGCCGAAGCAGCCGATGAACTCGCCCGAGGCCAGTTTCGGCAGGTATTTCTGCTTCTGCTCTTCGCTGCCATAGGCCTCGATCGGGAACATGACCAGCGAGCTTTGCACCGAGGCCATCGAGCGATAGCCCGAATCGATGCGCTCGATCTCGCGCGCGACCAGCCCATAGGCGACGTAAGAGGCACCGACGCCGCCATAGGCTTCGTCCACGGTGACGCCCAGCAGGCCCGAGGCACCCATTTCGCGGAATATCTCGGGATCGGTTTCCTCGTTCAGATAGGCGGCCTCGACGCGCGGTGCCAGCCGGTCGGCGGCGAAGGCGGCGGCGCTGTCGCGGATCATCCGCTCTTCCTCGGTCAGTTGGTCGTCGAGCAGGAACGGGTCGGACCACGAGAAGGGGCCGCCCTTGTGCGATTTCGTCGTCACGGTGATGCCTCATGCGCTGATGCTTGTCGGTTCATTCATTACCGCTTTCAAACCGGGCCGGAAAATGGATAATCCTCATTACTTCATGCATGGGATGAATGTTCTTGCGGCAAAGGCGCTTTCTTCCGAACCTCAGCCTGCTGCTGGCCTTCGACGCGGTGATGCGCACGGGTTCGGTCACGGGCGCGGCGCAGGACCTGGGGCTGACGCAAAGCACGGTCAGCCGGCTGCTGCAAAGCCTGGAGGCGCAATTGGGGCAGGAGCTGTTCATCCGCCACAAGAAGCGCCTGACCCCGACCGAAGCGGCCGAGCGCTATTTCCGCGACATTTCCGCGGCGCTGGACTTGGTCCAGCGCGCCAGCATGTCGCTGATCGCCAATCCCGACGGCGGCAGCCTGGACCTGGCCGTGCTGCCGACCTTTGCCACGCGCTGGCTGGCGCCACGGCTGCCGGATTTCCTGTCGGCGCATCCGGGCGTGTCGATCAACCTGACGACGCGCTTTCGCCGCTTCAGCTTCGACGAAGAGCCGTTCGACGCGATGATCTTCTACGGCCGGGACGACTGGCCGGGGGCCGAGCACCTGAAGCTGTTCGACGAAAGGCTGACCGCCTGCGCCGCGCCCGATCTGCTGGCGCGGCGGCGGGTGATGGCGCCCGCCGACCTGGCCGGGATGGTGCTGCTGCAACTGCCGACCCGTCCCGACGCTTGGCAGGCCTGGTTCCGGGGCCAGGGCGCCGAGCCGCCGGCGCCGCTGGAGGGTATGATGATGGACCAGTTCTCGATGATGATCCAGGCGGCGATCTCGGGGCTGGGGATCGCGCTGCTGCCCGACTACCTGGCCCAGGTCGAGATCGCCGAGGGCCGGCTGGTGCCGGTGCTGCGGCAGGGGGTGCCGGGCAGCGGCGCCTATTGGCTGGCCTGGCCCGCGCGCAAGGCCGGGCTGAAGCCGCTGGCGGCCTTTCGCGACTGGATCGCCGCCCGCATGGCGCGGGACGGCATGGGTTAAGGAGCGGCCGAGCCGGCCGCTTTCAGGCCGGGACCAGCGCCGCCTCGATGGCCGCTTCCAGGATCGCCAGCGCCTCGGACAGCTGCGCGTCGGGGATGGTCAACGGCGGCAGCAGGCGGATGACGTTATAGCGCGTGCCGCAGGACAGCAGGATCAGCCCCCGCGCCTCGGCCTCGGCCACGATGGCGGCGGTCAGCTGCGGGTCGGGCTGGCGGCGGTCGCCGGCCTGCACCAGCTCGAAGGCGTTCATCGCCCCCAACCCGCGCACGTCGCCGATGGCCGGGAAGCGTCCCGCCAGCTTCTGCAGGCGCGCGCGGATGGCCAGGCCGATTTCCTCGGCGCGGGCGCAAAGGTCTTCGTCCTCGACCACCTCCAGCACCGCCAGCGCGGCGGCGATGGCCAGCGGGTTGCCGGCATAGGTCCCGCCCAGCCCGCCGGGCGCCGGCGCGTCCACGATTTCGGCCCGCCCCGTCACCGCCGACAGCGGAAAGCCCCCGGCGAGCCCCTTGGCCATGGTCACCAGGTCGGGCGCGACGCCGGAATGCTGGAAGCCGAACATGCGGCCGGTGCGGGCCATGCCGGCCTGGATCTCGTCGCCGATCAGCACGATGCCGTGGCTGTCGCAGATCCGGCGCAGCGCGGCCAGGAACTCGGGCGGGGCGACGTTGAAGCCGCCCTCGCCCTGCACCGGCTCGACGATGATCGCCGCCACGCGCCGGGGGTCGATGGACGAGGCCAGCAGCGTCTCGAGATGCGCAATCGCCTGCGCCGTGGTCACGCCCGCCATGGCGTTCGGGAAGATCGCGTGATGGATCTCGGGCGGCATGGCGCCGAAACCGGCCTTGTAGGGCGCGACCTTGCCGGTCAACGCCATGCCCAGAAGCGTGCGGCCATGGAAGGCGCCGTTGAAGGCGATCACGCCCGAGCGCCCGGTAAAGGCCCGCGCCATCTTCACCGCATTCTCGACCGCCTCGGCGCCGGTGGTGGCGAACATGGTCTTTTTCGCGAAATCGCCGGGGGTCAGCGCGTTCAGCCGCTCGGCCAGGGCGACATAGGTTTCATAGGGTGCGACATGGAAGCAGGTATGGGTGAAGTCCTGCATCTGGCGCTGGACCGCCTCGATCACCCTGGGATGGCGGTGGCCGGTGTTGTTCACCGCGATGCCGGCAGCGAAATCCAGCATCCGCCGGCCGTCCGCGGTCCAAAGCTCGGCATTCTCGGCCCGGAAGGCATAGATGTCCCGCGTGCCGACGCCGCGCGCCACCGCCGCCTTGCGCCGGTCGATCAACTGTCTCGATTCCATGTGCAAACCTCCATGCTGACGCAATCGCAATACACGATGCTCAATATCTTGAGCAACAGGTTTCTTGGAATCCCCGCATGCCCGCAATGCTGGTGCGCAGTCGCCAGCCCTGATAACCTGCGCAAAACGGCATCGGGGCAAGGATGAGCGATTTCGACGTAGGCGCACGGCTGAAGGAATTGCGCAGCGGCGCGGGCCTGTCGCAGCGGCAGCTGGCCGAGGCTTCCGGCGTGCCGCATGGCCAGGTCTCGATGATCGAGACCGGGCGCTCCAGCCCCTCGGTCGCCTCGCTGCGCAAGATCCTTGGCGGGCTGGGCGTCACCATGTCCGAGTTCTTCGAACCGGACCTGCCGCAAAGCCCGCAGCCCTTCTTTACCCCGGCCGAGCTGCGCGACCTGACCTCGCGGCTTTACTCCGCGACGCAGGGGCCGGTCGGGCGCATGACCCTGCGCCAGGTCGGCGACGCGCGGCTGCACAACCTGCAGGTCCTGCACGAACGCTATGAGCCGGGCGCCGACACCGGCGAGACCATGCTGGCCCATCACGGCAGCGAGGGCGGCATCGTCATCGCCGGCGAGATCGAGCTGACCGTGGGCGACCAGAGCCGGGTGCTGAAGGCCGGCGACAGCTATCTCTTCGCCTCGAACCAGCCGCATCGCTTCCGCAATGTCTCGGATCGCGAGGCGGTGGTGGTCAGCGCCTGCACGCCGCCCTATCTCTAGCCCTTGCGAGTGACCAGGCGGGTTTGCAGATAGGCGCCGATCGCCTCGGAACCGCCCTCGGTGCCCATGCCGGAATCGCCGATGCCGCCAAAGGGCAGTTCCGGCAGCGACAGGCCGACGTGGTTGATGGTCAGCATCCCGGCCTGGATCTCGTCCTGCAACCGCTGCGCGCGGGCCGAACTGCCCGTCCAGGCATAGCTGGCCAGGCCATAGGGCAGCCGGTTCGCCTCGGCAAAGGCCTCGTCATCGCTGCGGAACCTGTTGACCACGGCGATGGGGCCGAAGGGTTCCTCGTTCATCACCGCCGCATCCGCGGGCACGTCGGCCAGCACGGTCGGGGCAAAGAACCAGCCCTCGTTGCCGATGCGCGCGCCGCCGGTCGCCAGCCGCGCGCCGCGGTCCAGCGCATCGCGAATCAGCCGCTCGATGGCGGGGATGCGGCGGGCGTTGGCCAGCGGTCCCATGGCGCTGTCCGGGTCCGTGCCCGGCCCGACCTTGGCGGCAGCCAGCGCGGCGGTGAAGCCTTCGGTAAAGCGATCCGCCACGCCTTCCTGCACCAGGAAGCGGGTGGGCGAGATGCAGACCTGCCCGGCATTGCGCAGCTTCGCGGCCGCCATGGCCGAGACCGCCGCATCCACATCGGCATCGTCGAAGACCAGCACCGGCGCGTGCCCGCCCAGCTCCATGGTGGCGGGCTTCATGTGCAGCCCGGCCATCGAGGCCAGCTGCTTGCCCACCGCCGTCGAGCCGGTGAAGGACACCTTGCGGATCACCGGATGCGGGATCAGGTAGCCCGAGATCTCGGCCGGGTCGCCATAGACCAGGTTCACCACCCCCGCCGGCACCCCGGCATCGGCAAAGCAGCGGATCAGCTCGGCGGGCGAGGCCGGGGTTTCCTCGGGCGCCTTGACGATGATGGTGCAGCCCGCCGCCAGCGCGGCCGAGACCTTGCGAACCGCCTGGTTGATCGGGAAATTCCACGGCGTGAAGGCGGCGACCGGGCCCAGCGGCTCCCGGATCGTCAGCTGGGTGACGCCGGGCACGCGGGGCGGGATGACCTGGCCATAGGTGCGCCGGGCCTCTTCGGCGAACCATTCGATGATCTCGGCGCCGGCCATGGTCTCGACCCGCGCCTGGGCCAGGGGCTTGCCCTGCTCGGCCACCATCAGCGCGGCGATGGCCTCGGCGCGCTCGCGCAAAAGCGCCGCCGCCTTGCGCATCAGGTCCGAGCGCTGCAGCGGCGAGCTGCGCTTCCATTCGGCAAAGGCGCGGTCGGCGGCGGCCAGCGCCTCGTCCAGGTCGGCGATGCCGGCATGGGCGACGCGGCCGATCTCGGCGCCGGTGGCCGGGTTCAGCACCGGCAGGCTGCGCCCGTCCCGCGCGAGGCGCCAGGTTCCGTCGATGAAAAGCTGCGTGTTCGGATAGCTCATCCTGTCCCCCTGCTGGAATCGGCCGTCGGCCGCTTCGGTCATAGGGCAAGGCCGGACGGTTTTCAATCCGCTTGCTCAATATCCTGAACGGTAGCTTGCAGCATGATTGCGCATCGGCAGGGGCCCTGCCCTAACCTCCGCCGCCGCCTCCGAACAGCAGGTTGAAGAATCGCGAGCCGATGACGAACGAGCCGACGGTGACGATCCCCGCCGCCAGCGTCATCTTGGTTCCCAGGGGCACCTCTGCCCCGGTCTTGGTCCGGCCGAACAGCTGAAAGAAGAATGCCAGGATCACGACAAAGGACGGCAGCAGGTTTTCCAGCAAGGTATCCTTGCTCAGATAGGTCAGATAGGCGACCAGCAGCCCGATAAAGGAAAAGAATGTCAGCTCGAATGGGGCGAGAACCTTTTCCCCTTCATCGAAGCGGATGAAAAGCAGCAGGACCAGCGGAAAGGCGATCGCGAAGAATATGGCGGGCAGCAGGTCCGAAAGCGCCAAAAGGAAATTGAAAAGCGAAAGCTCGGCCCGTTCGACGATGTTGCCCCAGTTCAACGCCATCTATTCCTGCCCCAGCCGGCAAGGATCGCTGGCATAGCAACTGTTCAGGCGATCCCTGGAACTGGCGGCCTCGTCCCGATAGATGCCCATGAACTGGTCATAAAGCCTGTAATACCGGCTGGAGGACTTGTTCGACACCGAGCATTGCCCGCGTTCCTCGGCGATCCGGTGGTCGTAATTGCTTTTCTCGTTCGGGGAAAGGTCGCCCCTGCCGGCGGCGGCATTCACCCTGGTCTCGACAATAAGCAGATCCCGGCAGATCTGGTCTATCGACTCGTTGAACGCCTCGAGATAGGTGACCCGGTAAAGCTCCAGATCCCGGCGATACTTGATCAGGCTGTCCAGCTTTTTCAGGCTGTTATCGACCTGCGGAAAGGCTTCGCTCAGCAGCTGCCGCTGGGTCTGCACATTGATTGGGACCGGGAAGCCGAAATCGTCGCCCTCTTGGGCGAAAGCTCCCGTGCCCAGGGAAAAACCCGCCAGTAAAACGAATGCAACACGCATACCATTCCCCGATGTGGCGCGAACCCATGCTGCCACAATCCGGGGAATGTGTCATCCATCCATCTTCAACGCCTGGATGAATGCCGTCTGCGGGATCTCGACCTTGCCGAACTGGCGCATCTTCTTCTTGCCGGCCTTTTGCTTTTCCAGCAGCTTCTTCTTGCGCGTCGCGTCGCCGCCATAGCATTTCGCCGTCACGTCCTTGCGCATCGCCGACAGCGTCTCGCGCGCGATCACCCGGCTGCCGATGGCGGCCTGGATCGGGATCTTGAACATGTGGCGCGGGATAAGCTCTTTCAGCTTTTCCACCATCGCCCGGCCGCGGCTTTCGGCGCGGTCGCGGTGGACCATGATCGACAGCGCATCCACCGGCTCGTCATTCACCAGGATCGACATCTTGACCAGATAATCCTCGCGATATTCCGAGAGCTGGTAATCGAAGCTGGCATAGCCCTTGGTCACGGATTTCAGCCGGTCGTAGAAATCGAACACCACCTCGGCCAGCGGCAGGTCATAGACCACCATCGCCCGGTTGCCGGCATAGGTCAGGTCCATCTGGATGCCGCGGCGGTCCTGGCAAAGCTTGAGCACGTCGCCCAGGTATTCGTCCGGCACCATGATCGTGGCCTTGATGCGCGGCTCTTCGATATGGTCGACATGGGTCAGGTCGGGCATGTCGGCGGGGTTGTGCAACTCGCGCACTTCGCCGTCGCGCATGTGCAGGCGGAACACCACCGAGGGCGCGGTAGTGATCAGGTCGAGGTCGTATTCGCGCTCCAGCCGGTCGCGGATCACCTCGAGGTGCAGAAGGCCCAGGAAGCCGCAGCGGAAGCCGAACCCCAGCGCGGCCGAGGTCTCCATCTCGTAGGAAAAGCTCGCGTCGTTCAGCGCCAGCTTCTCGATGGCATCGCGCAGCGCCTCGAAGTCGTTGGCATCGACCGGGAAGAGGCCGCAGAAGACCACCGGCTGCGCCGGCTTGAAGCCCGGCAGCGGCTTGTCGGTGCCCTTGCGCTCATGCGTGATGGTGTCGCCGACGCGGGTGTCGCGCACCTGCTTGATCGAGGCGGTCAAGACGCCGATCTCGCCCGGACCCAGCTCGGCGATGTCCTGCATCTGCGGGCGCAACACCGCCAGCTTGTCGATGCCGTAGACGGCGTTGGTCTGCATCATGCGGATGCGGTCGCCCTTGCGGATCACCCCGTCCATGACCCGGATCATCACCACGACGCCCAGATAGGGGTCATACCACGAATCGACCAGCATCGCCTTCAGCGGCGCATCGCGGTCGCCCTTGGGGGCCGGCAGGCGGGTGACGATGGCCTCCAGCACGTCGGGGATGCCAAGCCCGGTCTTGGCCGAGATCTCGATGGCGTCCTGGGCGTCGATGCCGATCACGTCCTCGATCTGTTCCTTGACGCGGTCGGGCTCGGCCGCGGGCAGGTCGATCTTGTTCAGCACCGGCACGATCTCGTGCCCGGCGTCGATGGCCTGGTAGACATTGGCCAGCGTCTGCGCCTCGACCCCCTGGGTCGCGTCCACGACCAGAAGCGAGCCCTCGACCGCGCGCATCGACCGGCTGACCTCATAGGCGAAGTCCACGTGGCCGGGGGTGTCGATCAGGTTCAGCACATAGGTGCGCCCGTCCTTCGCCGGGTATTCGATGCGCACGGTGTTGGCCTTGATGGTGATGCCCCGCTCGCGCTCGATATCCATGCTGTCGAGCAGCTGGGCCTTCATGTCGCGTTCGGCGACCGTGCCCGTCAACTGGATCAGGCGGTCGGCCAGGGTGGATTTGCCGTGGTCGATATGGGCCACGATCGAGAAATTGCGGATGAGGTCAAGGTCGGTCATGGCCGGGCTATACAAGGGCTTTGGCGTTGCGGAAAGGGGGTTCAGCACGGGCTGGCGAAACCGGCCTCGCGCAGCCGGCGCCGGCGCAGCGCGGCCTCGCGCCACATGGTATAGCAGCCCGAGGCGACGATCAGCCCGGCGCCCAGAAGCGTGGGCAGGTCGGGACGTTCGTCGAAGACCAGGAAGGCCAGGATCAGCGCAAAGACCAGCCGGGAATAGCGATAGGGCGCGATGGCCGAAGCCTCGCCGATGCGGGTGGCCGCGACCAGCAGGGCATAGCCGCCGACGCCGACGACCATGCAGCCCGCCAGCTGGCCCAGCTGCACGGCACCGGGTCGCGCAAGCGGCTGGCCCAGGGCGGCCCACATGGCCAGCCCGCCCAGCATGATCGCCAGAAAGGCCGAGCCGGCGATCTGGTCCGAGGGGATGCTGTCGGGGATGCGGCGCGTCGCCAGGTCGCGCACCACCAGCGCCACCACGGCAAGCAGGGCCATCAGCGAGACCGGCTGGAAGCCCGCAAATCCCGGCCGCACGATCAGCAGCACGCCCGCGAAGCCCACGGCGATCGCGCTGCAGCGGCGCCAGCCCACCGGCTCGCCCAGAAACAGCGCCGCGCCCAGGACGATGAAAAGCGGCAGCGCCTGCAGGATCGCCGAGGTCGAGGAAAGCTCGCTCAGCGCCAGCGCCACGGTAAAGCCGATGGCGCCCACCACCTCGCCCAGATTGCGCAAGAGCAGCAGCGGATGCAGCAGCTGGCGCGTCCAGAAGCGCCGACGCCGACGCAGGAGCGAGGCCCAGAAGGCCAGGAAACCCATGCCGCCCACCATGGCCAGAACCTGCGCATAGGGCAGGCCCATGGTCATCAGCTTGACGAACATGTCCTCGAAGGCGAACAGCGCCATGGACAGGACCATCAGGATCGCGCCACGGAAGTTTTCAGTGACCATCGGTCGCAGCCTCATGTGGGGGAGTTGCGCCCGCGGCGCCTTGGCGCGATCATAGCCGCGTTGCCGGACAGGCGAAAGGTCCGGGCAGGCGAAAGGATGCACCGATGAAATTCCGCGTCGAGGACATGAGCTGCGGCCATTGCACCGCCGCCATCGAAAAGGCGGTGGCCGAGGCGGGCGGCAGGGCCGCGACCGACCTCGCCGGCCGCAGCGTCACGGTCGAGGGGCTGGATGCCGCCCGCGCGGCCGAGGTGATTCGCGAAGCCGGCTATACGCCGGAACCGGCCTGAGCGCATATCTTGGGGCGCGCGCGCCCACAGCCGCCATCCTTGGATCCCCTGCGCCGCCCCGCCGCAATTGAGGCGAGGGGCGGCTTCTGCTAAGCTGCGCCGGACAAGAACGCGGCCGAAAGAGGGTGCCCAGCCCCGCTGCCGTGGCAGGAGCCGAGGAGACAGAGATGTTCAACCGATTGATGATCGCCGCCGCCGCGGTGGTGCTGACCACGCCGCTCGCCGTGGCGGGCCCGATCGATTCCGCCTGCGTCCGTTCGGAACGCGGCGCCCGCAACGGCCAGGCCTGCCGCTGCATCCAGCAGGTCGCCGACCAAACGCTGTCGCGCTCGGACCAGCGGCGCGCGGCGCGCTTCTTCCGCGACGCCGATGCGGCGCAAGAGGTGCGCATGTCGAAAAGCGATGCCGACAACGCCTTCTGGGCGCGCTACAAGAGTTTCGCCGCCGCGGCCGAGGCCTATTGCACGCGCTGAGGCGGGGATGCGCATCACCGTGCTGACGGGGGCCGGCATCTCGGCCGAAAGCGGGATCAGGACGTTCCGCGCCACCGACGGGCTGTGGGAAGAGCATCGCATCGAGGATGTCGCGACGCCCGAGGGCTTCCGCCGCGACCCGGCGCTGGTGCATCGCTTCTACAACCAGCGCCGCGCCGATGCCGCCCGCGCCCGGCCCAATGCGGCGCATCGGGCACTGGCGCGGCTGGCGCAGCGCCACGAGCTGACCTTGGTCACGCAGAACGTGGACGACCTGCACGAACGCGGCGGCTCGCCCGAGGTGATCCACATGCACGGCAGCCTGCTCGGCGCGCTCTGCGCCGGCTGCGGGCACCGCTGGCCGGCGGCGCTGGTGATGCGCCCGCCCGATCCCTGCCCGGCCTGCGGCCAGGCCCTGGCCCGGCCCGACATCGTCTGGTTCGGCGAGATCCCCTATCACATGGAGCGGATCTGGCAGGCGGTCGAAAGCGCCGAACTCTTCGCCGCCATCGGCACCTCGGGCCTGGTCTATCCGGCCGCGGGCCTTGCCCAGCACGCCCGCCGCAACGGCGCCGAGACGATCGAACTGAACCTGGCAAGCTCGGCCGTCAGCCGCGACTTCTCCGACCGCCGCACCGGCCCCGCCACCCTGGTGGTGCCGGAATGGGTCGATGCGCTCTGCGGCTGACCCCTCCCGCGTTTTTCTCCGTTGCGAAAATACCCCGGGGGAACGCCGGGCCGACCCCATCGAGGGGTCGGCCCGGCGTGGGGGCAGCGCCCCCAGGCGCCCCTGCAACCCGCACCGCGCTTGACCAGGGCAGCGCAATCGGCCACCCCTGGCCTGCGCCCCGCAACCCCAAGGCCCGCCATGACCCGCACCATCCTTGCCAATGCCCGCCTGATCCTGCCCGAGACCGTAACCCCCGGCGCGCTGGTGCTGGAAGCCGGCGCCATCACCGCGATCCAGCCGGGCAACGCCGTGCCGGCCGGCGCGCTGGACATGCAGGGCGACTTCATCGCCCCCGGCATGGTCGAGCTGCATACCGACAACCTGGAGCGCCACATCCGCCCCCGCCCCGGCGTGGACTGGCCCCATGCCGGCGCCATCCTCGCCCATGACGCCGAACTGGCGGGCTGCGGCATCACCACGGTCTTCGACGCCATGCGCGTCGGCTCGATCCCGAACGAGGGGCCGGACCAGGATTACGACAAATATGCCCGCGAGCTGGCGCATGAACTCGCCGCGCTGCGGGCGCGGGGCGCCTTGCGCATCAGCCATTTCCTGCACCTGCGCGCCGAGATCTGCTCGCAGACCCTGCTGGCCGAACTGGACGAATTCGGCCCCGAGGACCGGGTCGGCATCATCAGCCTGATGGACCACACCCCCGGCCAGCGCCAGTTCCGCGACATCTCGAAGCTCGCGCAATACGTGCAGGGCAAGTACAAGCTCTCGGACGCGGCCTTCGCCGAGCATGTCGCACGGCTGCAAGACCTGCGCGCCCGCTTCGGCGACCGGCACGAGGCGGCAGCGGTCGAGATCGCGCATCGGCTGGGCGCGGTGCTGGCCAGCCATGACGACACCACGGCCGCCCATGTCGCGCTTTCGGCCGGCCATGGCGTGCGGCTGGCCGAGTTCCCGACCACGCCCGAGGCGGCGGCCGCCTGCCACGACCACGGCATCATGGTGATGATGGGCGCGCCCAACCTGATCCGCGGCGGCAGCCATTCCGGCAATGTCTCGGCGGCGGAACTGGCGCGGGCCGGGCACCTGGACATCCTGTCCTCGGATTACGTGCCCTCGGGGCTCCTGGCCGGGGCGCTGATCCTGGCGCGGATCTGGGACGACCTGCCGCGCGCCATGGCGACGGTGACGGCCAATCCGGCGCAAGCGGCCGGGCTGAACGATCGCGGCCGCCTGGCGCCGGGGCTGCGCGCCGACCTGATCCGCTTTGCCATGCTGGACGAGGTGACGCCGGTCATGCGCGAGACCTGGGTGCGCGGGTGCCGGGTCTGATCCTTGCCGCGAACCTGCGAAAATTCGCAATTTCCTTGACCTGGATCAAGCGGTTCCGGCCGGCACCGGGCTAGCCATGCCCGGCCCAGAAGGAGTGCGAACCATGAGCTACAAGGCAAAGATCGACGAGATGCGCGGCGAATTGCGGGTGATGAACAAGGCCATCCCCGACACCACAAAGGGCTTCGGCGCGCTGACCAGGACAGTGCATGACGGCGGCGTGCTGGACGCCAAGACCAAGGAGTTCATCGCCGTCGGCATGGCCATCGTCCAGCGCTGCGAGCCCTGCATCCTGTTCCATGTCGAGGCGCTGATGAAGGCCGGCGCCACCCGCGAGGAACTGGGCGACGTGCTCTCCATGGCGATCCAGATGAGCGGCGGGCCCGGCCTGATGTATGCCGGCCGGGCGCTGGCCTGCTGGGACGAACTGGCGGCGGGCTGATCCCGCCGCCGCAAGGCGCGCTCAGGTGATGACGTCGGGCGCGGCGCGGCCGGTGCGGGCACGGATGCCGGCGATCTCCTCGGCGGCGGCGATGACCACGGCCAGCGCCTGTTGCGGGTCGTCCTGCATCCGGACCGGGTCGGTCTCGACCCGCTCCAGGTAGACGCGCAGCGTCGCCCCCTCGGTCCCGGTGCCCGACAGGCGCAGCACGATGCGGCCGCCGCCCTCGGTCATGATGCGCAGGCCCTGCCCCTCGCTGCGCGAGCCGTCCACCGGGTCGTCATAGGCGAATTCGTCCGCCGCCTCGATCCGCAGCCCGGCGGCACTCCGGCCCGGCAATTCTGCCAGCCGGTCGCGCAGGGCCGCCATCAGCTCGGCCGCGGCCGCCGCATCCACCGCCTCGTAATCGTGGCGCGAGTAATAGTTGCGGCCGTATCGGGCCCAATGGTCGGCCATGATCTCGGCCACGGACTGCCGGCGCTCGGCCAGCAGGTTCAGCCAGAACAGCACCGCCCAGAGCCCGTCCTTTTCCCGCACATGGTCCGAGCCGGTGCCGGCGCTTTCCTCGCCGCAGAGCGTGGCACGGCCGGCATCGAGCAGGTTGCCGAAGAACTTCCAGCCGGTGGGCGTCTCGTAGCAGGCGATCCCAAGGCTCTCGGCCACCCGGTCCAGCGCGCGCGAGGTCGGCATCGACCGCGCCACCCCCTTCAGCCCGCCGGCATAGGCCGGGACCAGCGTGGCATTGGCCGCCAGCACCGCAAGGCTGTCCGAGGGCGTGACGTAGCAGCCCCGCCCGACGATCATGTTGCGGTCGCCGTCGCCATCCGAGGCGGCGCCGAAATCCGGCGCACCCTCGCCGAACATCGCCTGCATCAGATCCTTGGCCCAGATCGGGTTCGGATCCGGGTGGCCGCCGCCGAAATCGGGTTTCGGCTCGGCATTCACCACCGAGCCCGCGGGCGCCCCCAGCGCCCCTTCCAGGATCGCCCTGGCATAGGGGCCGGTCACGGCATGCATGGCATCGAAGCGGATGCGAAAGCCGTCCGCGAACAGCGCGCGGATCTTGGCGAAATCGAAGATCTGCGCCATCAGCGCCTGGTAGTCGGCGACGGAATCGACGACCTCGACCTCCATGCCGCCCAGGGTGGTGGTGCCCGGCCTGGACAGGTCCACGTCCTGCGCGTCGAGGATGCGGTATTCCGTCAGCGCCTTGGTCGCCTCGAAGATCGCCTCGGTCACGGGCTCGGGCGCGGGGCCGCCATTGGCGGTGTTGTACTTGACGCCGAAATCCTCGGTCGGGCCGCCGGGGTTGTGGCTGGCGGACATGATGATGCCGCCGTCCGCGCCGCGCAGCCGGATCAGGTGCGAGGCGGCGGGGGTGGACAGCAGCGCGTTCTGCCCGACGATCACCTTCTTCGCCCCGCTGGCCGCCGCCATGCGCAGGATGACCTGCGCGGCGCGGTCGCCGAAATAGCGCCCGTCGCCGCCCAGCACATAGGTCTTGCCCGCGGCGCCGCCGGTGCCGTTCCAGATCGCCTGGACGAAGTTTTCAAGGTAATGCGGCTCGATGAAGACTGGGGTCTTCTTGCGCAGGCCCGAGGTGCCGGGCTTCTGGCCCGCGATGGGCTGGGTCGGGACGGTGTGAACGGTCATGGACCTCTCCTTAGCGTTCGTGGTCGCGCATGATGCTGGCAGTCCGCGCGACCGAGGGCAATGCCGAGAAATCCCCGGCCGCCACCGGCAGGCGCAGCTGCCAGTTCGGATATTCGCCGACCGTGCCGGGCAGGTTCGGCTGGTCGGCCATATCGAGCAGCAATTCCGCCTGCACCGCCACCAGAAGCGACGGCGTGCGGGCCAGGAAATCGTGCAGCGCATCGACGCCGGGATCGGGCAGCAGCCGGTCGAAGGCGGCAACTTCCTCGGCGCGTTCCTGCTGCCCGGCGGCGGTTTCCTGCCCGGCAATGCGGGCGCGGGCGGTTATGTCGGCGCCCTGCCGCCAGCCGCGCCAGGTCGGCAGGTCGTGGGTCGAGAAGCTGGCGATGGCGCCGCGGTCATAGGATTCGGCCGCGCGAAAGGCGGGCGGATGCCAGCCGTCGCGCTCGAACATCGCCACGCGGCAGCCAAGGATGCCCGAGGCCGCCAGCGCCTCGCGCAGCCCCTCGGGGATATTGCCCAGATCCTCGCCGACGATGACCGCATTGCCGGCGCGCGCCGCCTCGATCCGGGCCACGGCCAGCATGGCGTCGCGCGGCATGGCGACATAGGCGCCGGGGGCCGCGTCGGGCACCCAATAGGCGCGCTCGAAGCCCAGGATGTGGTCGATGCGCAACACGCCCGCGAATTGCAGCTGGCGGCGCAGGGTTTCCGCCAGCGGCGCATAGGCCCGCGCGCGCAGGCCCAAGGGGCTGAAGGGTGCGAGCGACCAGTTCTGCCCCTCGGGCGCAAAGGCGTCGGGCGGGGCGCCCAGCGAGGCGCCGAAGGCGAAGCTCGCGCGATCCTCCCATGTCTCGGCGCCGAAGGGATGGGTGCCGACGGCGAGGTCCAGGTAAAGCCCATGCGCCATGCCGCCGTCGCGCGCCGCCTGCCCGGCCGCCGCCAAGGCCCGCTCGGCGCGCCATTGCAGCCAGGCGTGAAAGCGCATCTCCGCGGCCAGTTCCGCCCGCGCGGCGATGGCAGCGGGCGTGTCGGGCGAGGCGAGCGTCGCCGGCCAATCGCCCCAGAAGGCACCCAGCCGCGCCGACAGCGCCTGATGCAGGGCAAAGCGTTGCAGGCCCTCGCCCTCGGCCGCCTGCCAGGCGTCGAAACCGGGATCGCCGGGGAAGGCGTCGTATTCCGCCCGCAGCGCCGCCATGCGGGCGGGGATGTCGCGGGCGTAATCGACGCGCGGGCCGGGCGTGCCCGCGCCGCCGGGCAGGTGGATCACGTTCAGCCGCCGGCGGTGCGAGGGGGTATAGGGGCTGAAAAGCTGCGGCACGGTCGGGAAGCCGGCATGGACCGGGTTGATGCCCAGAAACGCCGCCCCCTTCCCGCCCATCCCCTGCGCCAGGGCCGCAAGGTCGGCATAGCTGCCGATCCCCGTTTCCGAGATGCCGTAAAGCGGCGCGACCAGCCCCCAGCAGCGCGCCGGCTCGGGCAGGCGCGGCGGCGCGGCGAGCAGCGTCAGCTCGCGCCCCTCGGCCCGCAGGCGATGGATGCCCAGCGGCAGCTCGGGCAAGGGGCCGTTGCCCTCGGCCTCGGCGCCATTCTCGAAGGTCAGCTGCCATTCGCCGAAGGACAGGTCGGGGCGGGCGCCGGCGGCGCAGATCACGTCCTGCGGCAGGCGGTCGGCATGGTCGTCCAGCGCCGCCTGCGCCTCGGCCGCGGTGGGCACGGCCAGGCCCATGGCGGCAAGCAGCGCCACCGCCGTCTCGACCGAGGTCGCGCGCCAGTGCCCGGCAAGGTCGTGAAAACCCGGCAGCACCCCCATCCGCTCCGCCAGGGCCAGGCGCGGGTCAGTCATCCTCGCGCTCCAGATCAAAGGCCAGGACGGATTGGCCATCCACCGCCAGCCGCTCCGCCTCGACCACATGCGGGGCCAGGTCGGGGCGGCTGGTGTCCAGGTGCAGCCGCCAGCGCCAGCCCGCGGGGCGTTCGGGCAGCACCACCTCCAGCGGGTCGCCGTTGTTGAAGACCAGGAACAGCGCCTCTTCGCGCTGCGCATATTCGGGGGTGCCGGCGGCCATGCGCAGCTCGGCGCAAAGCACGCGCAGCTCGGGGTTGCCCCAGTCGGCCGGCGTCATCTCGGCCCCGTCCGGGCGCAGCCAGAACAGGTCGGGCAGCCCGTCGGTCAGGCGCGGGCGCGAATGCAGGAAGCGTTTCTGCCGCAGGATCGGATGGGCGCGGCGAAAGGCGATGAGCTTGCGGGTGAAGTCCAGGAAGGCCGGGTCGGCGCCATCCCATTGCACCCAGCCGATCTCGTTGTCCTGGCAATAGGCGTTGTTGTTGCCGGCCTGCGAATTGCCCAGCTCGTCCCCGGCCAGCAGCATGGGCGTGCCCTGCGACAAAAGCAGCGTCGCCAGCAGGTTGCGGCGCCGCCGCGCGCGGGCATCGAGGATCGCGGGATCGTCGCTGGGCCCCTCGGCGCCCATGTTGTCCGAGAAATTCTCGGAATGGCCGTCGCGGTTCTCCTCGCCATTGGCGGCGTTGTGTTTTTCGCAATAGCTGACCACGTCCATCAGCGTGAAGCCGTCATGCGCGGTCAGGAAGTTCACCGAGGCCGTGGCGGGCCGGCCGGAATGGTCGAACTGCCGGGCGGAACCCGCCATGCGGTCGGCAAGCTCGGGCACCTGCCGGGCGTCGCCGCGCCAGAAGCGGCGGATGCCGTCGCGATACTTGTCGTTCCATTCCAGGAAGGGCGGCGGGAAGCCGCCCAGCTGATAGCCGCCGGGGCCGATGTCCCAGGGCTCGGCGATCAGCTTGACCCGCGTCAGCACAGGATCCTGCCGGATCGCGTCGAAGAACGAGGCGCTGCGGTCGAAGCCGCCGCGCGCCCGCCGCCCCAGCGTCGCGCAGAGGTCGAAGCGGAACCCGTCCACATGCATGACCTCGACCCAATAGCGCAAGGAGTCCATGACCATACGCAGCACCATCGGATGGTTCACGTTCAGCGTGTTGCCGGTGCCGGTGTCGTTGATGTAATAGCGCGGATCCTCCTGCAGCCGGTAATAGCTGCGGTTGTCGAGGCCGCGGAAGCTCAGCGTCGGGCCAAGCTCGTTGCCCTCGCCGGTGTGGTTGTAGACCACGTCCATGATGACCTCGATGCCGGCGGCATGCATGCGGGCGACCATGTGCTGGAACTCGGCGATCTGATCCTTGGCCAGGTAGCGCGGATCGGGGGCGAAGAAGCCGAGCGTCTGGTAGCCCCAATAGTTCACCAGCCCCTTTTCCAGCAGGAAGCGGTCGTTCAGGAAGGCCTGCGCCGGCAGCAGCTCCAGCGCGGTGATGCCCAAGGATTGCAGATGCTCCAGCACCGGGTCCGAGGCGAGGCCCAGGAAGCTGCCGCGATACGGGACATCGGGGTGCGCTTCGGTGAGGCCCTTGACATGGGCCTCGTAGATCACCGTCTCGGCGATGTCGCGGCGCGGCGGCTGGTCGGCGCCCCAGGCGAAGGAGGGATCCTCGACCACGCAGCGCGGCATGAAGCGGGCGCTGTCGCGGCGGTCAAAGCTCAGGTCGGATTCGGGCGCGCCGACGGTATAGCCCATCAGCGCGTCGTGCCAGACCGGGTGCCGGGTCAGCCGCTTGGCATAGGGGTCGAGAAGCAGCTTGTGATAGTTGAAGCGGTGCCCCTCGGCGGGCGCATAGGGGCCATCGGCGCGCAGCCCGTAAAGCTGGCCGGGGCGCAGGCCGGGGACATAGCCGTGCCAGACGTCGCCGTCGCGTTCCGGCAGGTCCAGCCGGTGCGTCTCGGTCCGGCCGTCGGGGGAAAAGAGGCACAGCGTCACCCGCCGCGCATGTTCGGAAAACACGGCGAAGTTCACCCCCTCGCCGTCGAAGGTCGCGCCCAGCGGTTCCGCCCGGCCCTCGAGGATGCGCAGCAGGGTCATCAGGCGGCCATCGCCCCGAACAGCTGGGCATAGGCGCGGGCCGAGGCGTCCCAGCCCACCGGATGCGCCATGGCGTTTTCCATCATGCGGCTCCAGACCGCCGGCTGGCGCCAGAGCGCGCAAAGCCGGGACAGCGCGCGGGACAGCGCGCGGGCATCGACCGGGTGGAACTGCACCCCGGTCGCCACCCCCGCGGCCAGCCCGGCGGCCGAGGCGTTGATGACGGTATCGGCCAGCCCGCCGGTCAGCGCCACCAGCGGCAGGGTGCCGAAGCGCAGCCCGTAAAGCTGGGTCAGCCCGCAGGGTTCGAAGCGCGAGGGCACCAGGATGGCGTCGCCGCCGGCGATCATGCGGCGCGACAGCGGCTCGTCATAGCCCAGCCGCAAGGCCACGCCGGGATGGCGGGCGGCAGCCTGGGAAAAGGCGGCCTCGAGCCCAGGGTCGCCCGAGCCCAGCACCGCCAGCTGGCCGCCGTTGTCGAGCAGCGTGGGCAGCGCCTCGATCAGCAGGTCCAGCCCCTTCTGCCCGGTCAGGCGCGAGACGACGACGCAAAGCGGCCCATCCGCATCCGGCAGGCCGAACTCGTCGCGCAGCGCGGCGCGGTGGGGCGCCTTGCCCTCGGGCGTGGCATAGGGCGGCTTCCAGGCGTCCAGGTCGATGCCGTTCAGGATGCCGGTGAAGTCGGCGGCGCGGTCGGCCAGCACCCCCTCCATCCCCATGCCGTATTCGGGGGTCATCAGCTCCTCGGCATAGGTGGGGCTGACGGTCGAGACCTTGTCGGCAAAGACGATCCCCGCCTTCAGCGCCGAGATCCGGCCCCAATATTCGAAGCCGCGCGGGTTGAAGAGATGCGCCGGCAGTTGCAGCGCCGACAGCATATGCGCCGGCGCAAGGCCCTGGAAGGCGATGTTGTGGATGGTCAGCAGCGTCCGCACGTCCCGCACGCCCGCCTGGCGCAGATAGACCGGGGTCAGCCCCGCCTGCCAGTCGTGCAGGTGCAGCACCTGCGGCCGCCAGCCCTCGACCCCATCGGCGGCGATCAGGGCGGCGGCCTTGCACAGCGCGGCGAAACGCTGCGGATTGTCGGGCCAGTCGCGGCCGTCCGGGCCCAGGTAGATGCCGCCCTGCCGGTCGAAAAGATGCGGCGCGTCCAGGATGTAGAGCACCGCCTTTCCCAGCGCGCCGCGCCGGATGCGGGCCGGGCCGCCGAACAGCTCCGGGATCTCGCGCACCACCGGCGCCTTGGCCGCGGCCCCCAGCACCGCCGGATAGCCGGGCAGCAGCACCCGCATCCCGACCCCCTGCCCGGCCAGCGCCGCCGGCAGCGCGCCCGCCACGTCGGCAAGGCCGCCGGTCTTGACCAGCGGCACGCATTCCGAGGCAACGGACAGAACCCTTGTCATAAAGACGCTTCCCTTCGATCCAGCATGTCCTGCGTGATCAGCGTGACACCCCCTTCCGAGACGCGGAACCATTTCGCGTCCTCTTCCGAGTCTTCGCCGACGACCAGCCCTTCGGGGATTCGAACGGCGCGGTCAATGACCACATTGGTCAAACGCGCGTGTCGGGCGACATTGGCATAGGGCAACACCACCGCGCGCTCCAGGCTGGAATAGGAATTGGTATGGACCTGGGTGAACAGCAGCGACTCGCGGATCTCGCTGCCCGAGATGATGCAGCCGCCCGAGATCAGCGAACTGACGGCGCTGCCGCGGCGGTCGGGCTCGTCATGGATGAACTTGGCCGGCGGCACCAGTTCGGAATAGGTCCAGATCGGCCAGTCGCGATCCCACAGGTTCAGGTCCGGGTTGAAGTCGGTCAGGTCGATATTCGCCCGCCAGAAGGCATCGACCGTGCCCACGTCGCGCCAATAGACCGGCTCGCCGTCCGAGCGCACGCAGCTGTCGGCAAAGCGATGCGCCTGCGCCTTGCCGTCCCTGACGATCTGGGGGATCAGGTCGTTGCCGAAATCATGGCTGGAATTGTCGTCCTGCATGTCGCGGATCAGCAGGTCGCGCAGGAAGTCCCAGCGAAAGACATAGATCCCCATCGAGGCCAGCGTCACCTCGGGGTCGTCCGGCGTTCCCGGCGGATCGGCGGGCTTTTCCAGGAAGCTGGTGATGACGTCGTTGCCGTCCACCGCCATGACGCCAAAGGCCGATGCCTCGGCCCGCGGCACGGTCAGGCAGCCGATGGTCACGTCCGCGCCCGCCTCGACATGGTGGCGGATCATCAGCTCGTAATCCATCTTGTAGATATGGTCGCCGGCCAGGATCAGCACGTAGTCGACGCCGTAGCTGTCGATGATGTCGATGTTCTGCGCCACCGCATCGGCCGTGCCGCGATACCACATCGATTCGTCGTAACGCTGCGAGGCGGGCAGAATGTCCAGGAACTCGTTGCGCTCGGCGCGAAAGAAGTTCCAGCCGCGCTGGACGTGGCGGATCAGGCTGTGGGCCTTGTATTGCGTGGCCAGCGCCATCTTGCGGATGCCCGAGTTCAGCGCATTCGACAGCGCGAAGTCGATGATCCGCGACTTGCCGCCGAAATAGACCGCCGGCTTCACGCGCTTGTCGGTCAGCTCGCGCAGGCGCGAGCCGCGGCCGCCGGCCAGAATGAAGGCCATGGATCTTCTGGAAAGCCTTTCCTCACGCGGTGCCATCTCTCTGCCCTCCCCCTTTTTGCCCGGCGCGCGGGTGTGGTTGCTATGATGTCGTCCTGTCGTCCTTGATGAAGATCAGCGTCGAAAGCGGCGGCAGCACCAGGTCCGCATGGGCGGGCTGGCCGTGGCTTTCGCCCGGCAGGGCGGTGACGCGGCCCAGGTTGCCGCGCCCGGCGCCGCCATAGACCTCGGCATCGCTGTTCAGCACCTCGCGCCACAGGCCCGGCTGCGGAAAGCCCATGCGCCAGCCGCTGCGCTCGACCGGGGTGAAGTTGCAGACCACCACCACCTCGGCATCGCCCGGACCCCCGCGCCGCACCCAGGCATAGATGGAATGGGCGGCATCATCGGCCTCGATCCACTGGAAGCCCGCGCCGTCGCAATCATGCGCGTAAAGCGCGGGCGTCGCGCGATAGATCGCATTCAGGTCGCGCACCAGCAATTGCATGCCGTAATGCAGCGGGTTGCCGATGCAGGCCCAGTCGATCTCGGCATCGTGGTTCCATTCCGACCCTTGGGCGAATTCCTGGCCCATGAACAGCAGCTTCTTGCCCGGATGGCCCCACATGAAGCCGTAATAGGCGCGCAGGTTGGCGAATTTCTCCCATTCGCTGCCGGGCATCTTGGCCAGCATCGAGCCCTTGCCGTGGACCACCTCGTCATGGCTGATCGGCAGGATGAAATTCTCGCTGAAGGCGTAATGCAGGCCGAAGGTCATCTGGTGGTGATGGTGCTTGCGATGGATCGGCTCGCGCCTGATGTAATCCAGCGTGTCGTTCATCCAGCCCATGTTCCACTTGAAGCCGAAGCCCAGCCCGCCTTCATGCACCGGGCGCGAGACCCTGGGATAGCTGGTCGATTCCTCGGCCACGGTCATGATCCCCGGCTCTTCGCCATAGGTCAGGCGGTTCATCTGTTGCAGCATAGCGATGGCCTCGTAATTCTCGCGCCCGCCGTCCTTGTTGGGCACCCATTGGCCCTCGGCACGGGAATAGTCGCGGTAGAGCATCGAGGCCACCGCATCCACCCGCAGCCCGTCCAGGTGATATTCCCTGAGCCAATACAAGGCATTGGCGGTCAGGTAATTCATCACCTCGGCCCGGCCGTAGTTGTAGATCAGCGTGTTCCAGTCCTGGTGGAAGCCCTCGCGCGGGTCGGCATGTTCGTAAAGCGCGGTGCCGTCGAACTGCACCAGCCCGTGCGGATCGGTCGGGAAATGCCCCGGCACCCAGTCGAGGATCACCCCCAGCCCGGCCTTGTGCGCGGCGTTCACCAAGTCGCGGAACTCGTGCGGCGGGCCGAAGCGGATCGTCGGCGCGAACAGCCCGACCGGCTGGTAGCCCCAGGAGCCGTCAAAGGGATATTCGCTGATCGGCAGCAGCTCGATATGGGTGAAGCCCATGTCCTTGGCGTAATCGACCAGCTCGACCGCCGCCTCGCGGTATGAGATCGGGCGGCCGCCGTCCTTCCTGCGCCAGCTGCCCAGATGCACCTCGTAGATCGAGATCGGGCGGTCGATGCGCTGCGCCTCGGCCCGCGTGCCCATCCAGCCATGGTCCGACCAGCCATAGCCCGCAATGTCGCGCACGACCGAGGCCGTGGCCGGCGGGTGCTGGGCGCCGAAGCCGACCGGATCGGCCTTTTGCGCCAACCCGCCATAGGCGCCGAGGATCTCGTATTTATAGGCGGTGCCATCGCCCAGGCCGGGCATGAAGATCTCCCAAACGCCGGTCGCGCCGCGGCGGCGCATGACATGGCGCCGCCCGTCCCAGGCGTTGAAATCCCCGATCAGCGAGACGCGGCGGGCATTGGGCGCCCAGACCGCGAAATGCGTGCCGGCCGTGCCCTGGTGTTCGATCACATGCGCCCCGAGCACCTGCCACAGCCCATGGTGCCGCCCCTCGCCCAGCAGGTATTCGTCAAGCTCGCCCAAGACCGGGCCGAAGCGATAGGCGTCCTCGACCAGCCATTCCTCGCCGTCGCGCCGCCCGCGCAAGAGATAGGGTTCCGCGCCCGGCACCATGCCATGGAACAGGCCGGGATAGCCCTCGACCGGGTCCAGCGGATGCGCCTTGCCGCCGACCATGGCCGCCATCTCCTGTGCGCCGGGATCGAAGGCGGTGACATGGCGCGTGCCGCCCCGCGGATGCGGGCCAAGGACCGCGAAGGGATCGTCGAAGCGTCCCTTGGCGATGCGGCTCAGCACCGCGGGGTCGGCGATATCATCCGGGTCGATCTGCGCCATGGTTCCCCCTCCGCGACGGCGTCACTCCTGCCCGAGCAGGCTTTGCGCGTTCCAGATGTCCTGCATGTAGCCGCGGATGGTGCGATCCGACGAGAACCAGCCCGAGCGCGCCACATTCAGCGCCGCCATGCGCGTCCATTCGGTCCGGTTGGCATAGGCGAAGTCGACCTCGCGCTGCGCCCGCCAGTAATCGGCGAAATCCGAAGCGACGAGGAAATAGTCCGCCCGCGTCAGGTTCTCGACGATATTCGCATAGCGGTCCGGCTCGCCTGGGCTGAAGGTGCCGCTGCGGATCGCCTCGACGGCGCGGGTCAGGCGCGGATCGGCTGCGACCGCGCGGGCGGCATGGTCGGGGACGGCGCGGCGGGCCTCGGCCTCCTCGGCGGTCAGGCCGAACAGGAAGAAGTTCTCGGCCCCGACCAGTTCCCGGATTTCGACATTGGCCCCGTCCAGCGTGCCGATGGTCGGCGCGCCGTTCAGCGCGAATTTCATGTTGCCGGTGCCCGATGCCTCCTTGCCCGCCGTCGAGATCTGCTCGGACAGGTCGGCGGCCGGGATCAGCCGCTCGGCCAGCGTCACGTTGTAGTTGGGCAGGTAGAGGATCTGCAGCTTCTCGTTCGTCGCCGCATCGGCGTTGATGACGGCAGCCACGTCGTTGATCAGCCGGATGATGTCCTTGGCGAAGAAATAGCCCGGCGCCGCCTTGCCGCCAAAGATCTTGACCCGCGCGGTCCAATCCGCGGACGGGTTCTCGCGCATCTCCTGCCACAGCGCGATGGCTTCCAGGATGTTCAGGTGCTGGCGCTTGTATTCGTGGATGCGCTTGATCTGCACGTCGAACAGCGCCTGCGGGTTCAGCGCCACGCCATGCTCGCGGGCGATCCAGTCGCACAGGTCCGCCTTGTTCGCGGCCTTCACGGCGGCGAACGCATCCAGCCAGCCGGCGTCGGCGACATGGGGCTCCAGCGCGTGCAACTGCTCCAGATCGCCCACCCAGCCGTCGCCGATGGTCTGGGCGATCAGCCGCGACAGCCGCGGGTTGCAACCCAGAAGCCAGCGCCGCGGGGTCACGCCGTTGGTCTGGTTGACGATGCGGTCGGGCCAGATGCGGTGCTGGTCGGCAAAGACCGTGGTCTTCATCAGCCCGGTATGCAGGGCCGAGACGCCGTTCACCCGGTTCGACAGGATGAAGGACAGCTCGCCCATCCGCACCTTGCCATCGCCGCGCGCGGTATTGCGGCGGTCGGGATGCGCCTTGGCATCGGCCTCGTCGATGCGGTCGATGATCTGCAGGTGCCGCGGCAGCAGATCGGCAAACAGCCCCTCGCCCCAGCTTTCCAGCGCCTCGGGCAGAAGCGTGTGGTTGGTGTAGTTGACGCAGCCGCGGGTGATCCCGACCGCCTCGTCAAAGGGCAGGCCGCGTTCGTCATGCAGGATGCGCACCAGTTCCGGCCCGGCGATGGCGGGATGGGTGTCGTTCAGCTGGATCGCCACCTTCTGCGGCAACAGGCGCAGGTCGGCATGGTCGGCCTCGAAGCGGCGCAGGATGTCGCGGATCGAGGCGGCCGAGAAGAAATATTCCTGCGTCAGCCGCAGCCGCTTGCCCTTTTCGGTCGAATCCTCGGGATAAAGCACGCGCGAGATGGTGCGGGCCAGCGCCTCGGCCTCGGCCGCGGCGGCAAAATCGCCGGCGTTGAAGCGGTCGAGGTCGAAGGGATCGACCGCCCGCCCGGCCCAGAGCCGCAGCGTATTGGCCCAGGCCCCGCGCCAGCCGATGACCGGCGTGTCGAAGGCCTCGGCCTGCACGAAGCTTTCGGGTTCCCAGACCGCCCGGCCGTCGCGGGTCGCGACCTGGCCGCCGAAGCCCAGGGTAAAGCGCGCCTCGGGGCGCTCGAACTGCCAGACGAAGGGCTGTTCCAGCCAGTCCTCGGGCGCCTCGACCTGCCGGCCCTCGGCAAAGCTCTGGCGAAACAGCCCGTGTTCGTAGCGGATGCCATAGCCATAGGCCGGGCAGCCCAGCGTGGCCAGCGATTCCATGAAGCAGGCCGCCAGCCGCCCCAGTCCCCCGTTGCCAAGCGCCGCGTCGGGTTCGTCCAGCAGCAGCCCGGCATAGTCGAGGCCAAAGCTTTCCACCGCCGCCTGCGCCTCGTCGGCCAGTTGCAGGTTGACGATATTGTCCTGCAGCAGCCGTCCGATCAGGAATTCCATCGACAGGTAATAGACCCGCTTGGCATCGGCGCGATAGGTGGCGCGGGTCGCGGCCATCCAGCGGTCCACGATGCGGTCGCGCACCGCGTGGCTCAGCGCCAGCCGCCAGTCGAAGACCTGCGCGTGGTCGGGATCCTTGCCCAGCGTATAGGCCAGGTGCCACAGGATCGCGTCGCGGAAATCGCTTTGGGGCATGTCGTCCCTGGCCATGGATCACCCTTCTTTCGGCACACCCGTATCCTTTCGGGTCATCCCCTTGGCTTAAGCCATCCGTTATCGAAAGCAAGCGGTTGGGAGAAAATTCTGTTAGCGTTAACCGACGCGGGCAATATCATGCCGAAACCCGGCGCGGATCGTCGGAATCGCCCGCGTTCCCGGCCCCGCACGCCAAAGGATTGCGCCAAACCGGGCGAGGGCCGCATGTTCTGCGGCTCTTTGGCCGGTCAGAAATCCAGGCCCAGGTCCAGCGTGCGCGCCGAATGCGTCAACGCGCCCACCGAGATGTAGTCGACCCCCGTCGCCGCCACCTCGGCCACGCGCGCCAGGCGCATGTTGCCCGACGCCTCCAGCACCACGCGGCCCTGGGCCATGGCGACCGCCTCGCGCAGCTCTGCCGTCTCCATGTTGTCCAAGAGCACGACATCGGCGCCGCCCTCCTCCAGCACCTCGGAGAGCTGGTCGAGCCGGTCCACCTCGATCTCGACCCGCATCATATGCGAGGCGCGGGCCTTGACCGCTTGCAGGACCGGCCGGATGCCGCCCGCCGCGGCGATGTGGTTGTCCTTGATCAGGATGGCGTCGGACAGGCTGAAACGATGGTTGAAGCCGCCGCCGTGCAGCACCGCCTGTTTCTCGACCAGCCGCAGGCCGGGCGTGGTCTTGCGGGTGCAGGTGATGCGCGCGCGCGTTCCCGCCGTCTCGGCCACGAAGGCCGCCGTCTGCGTGGCGATGCCCGCCAGCCGGCCGGCGAAGTTCAGCGCCACCCGCTCGGCCGAGAGGATCGAAGCCGCCTCGCCCTCGATCTCGGCCAGCGTGTCGCCGGGCTGGAAGCGGCTGCCGTCGGCATGGTGCAGCCGCCAGTCCAAGCCTGGGTCGATCAGGCGAAAGGCGATGGCCGCCAGCTGCATCCCCGAGGCCACGCCCGCCTCGCGCGCCACGATCCGCGCCCGGTAGCGGGTGCCGGCCGGGATCACCGTGCGGGTGGTGATGTCGCCATAGGTGCCCAGATCCTCGGTCAGCGCGGCCCGGACCAGCGGTTCCAGGATCATCTCGGGCAGCGGGGGCATCTCGGTCATGTCGTCTCCGGTTCAAGCGAGGCGCGCAGGGCCAGCGCCTGCGCCAGCCGCAGGCGCGAGCGGCGCCCTTCGGGCAGGGTCTGCGGGAAATCGGTGCGGCAATGCGCGCCGCGGCTTTCCTGCCGCATCAGCGCCGCGGCGGCGATCAGCGTGGCGGTGGCGGTCATGTTCGAGAGCGCCGGGCAATCGGGCTGCGCGGCCTCGATGGCGGCGATCTCGCGCAGGCAGCGGGTCAGGCCCCCGGCGTCGCGCAGGACGCCCGCGCCCTCGGTCATGGCACGGCGCAGGCGGGCGACCAGCGCCGGGTCGGGCACCGGGCCGGGCGGCAGGTCGGGCAGCACGACTTCCGGCGCGTCCTGCGCCGCCGGGCCCAGCCGCGCCTCGATCGACAGCGCGCAGCGGCGGGCAAAGACCAGCGCCTCCAAAAGCCCGTTCGAGGCCAGCCGGTTCGCGCCATGCAGCCCGGTCGAACTCGCCTCGCCGCAGACCCACAGCCGGTCGAGGCTGGCCCGCCCCTCGTCATCCACAGCCACCCCGCCCATGTGGTAATGCGCGGCGGCCGCCACCGGGATCTGCTCGCGGGTGGGGTCGATCCCCGCCCGCGAGCAGGCCCCCGCGACGGCCGGGAATTCGCTCAGGATGCGGTCGCCCAGGCAGGCGCGGGTGTCCAGCACCGGCCGCAGTCCCGCCTGGCTTTGCGCATAGATCGCGCGCGCCACCACGTCGCGCGGCGCCAGCTCGGCATCGGGATGCACCGCCAGCATGAAGCGCTCGCCCAGCCGGTTCAGCAGCTGCGCCCCCTCGCCGCGCAGCGCCTCGGTGGCCAGCGGCGCCGGGTCTTCGCCGCAGTCGATGGCGGTGGGATGGAACTGCACGAATTCCGCATCCGCGATCTCGGCCCCCGCCCGCGCCGCCATGCCGATCACCTGGCCGCGGATGCGCGGCGGGTTCGTCGTCAGCGCGTAAAGCCCGCCCGAGCCACCGCCCGCCAGCAGCACGCCCGGCGCCCGGATCAGGACCGGCGCCGAGCCCTGCGGGCCCGAAAGCGTGACCTCGACCCCCGCGACCGCGCCGCCCTCGACGCGCAAGCCGGTGGCCATGACGCCCTCCAGCACCTGCACCGAGGGCGCCTCGCGCAGGCAGGCGACCAGCGCGCGCATGATCTCGGCCCCGGCCTGGTCGCCGCGCACCCGCACGACGCGGGCAAAGCTGTGCGCCGCCTCGCGCGACAGCACATAGCCGCCGTCCGGCTTGCGGTCGAAGGGGGTGCCGAGCCGGGTCAGGTCCAGGATATGCGCCCGCGCCTCGTCCGTGACCAGCTGGGCGATGGCGGGATCGACGGTGCCGGCGCCGGCGCGCAGCGTGTCGCGGGCATGGGCCTCGGCGCTGTCGGCCGGGTCCATGGCCGCCGCCACCCCGCCCTGCGCCCAGGCCGAGCTTGCGCCCTGCCCCAGAACCTCGGGCGAGATCATCAGCACCGGGCGCGGCGCCAGTTTCAGCGCCGCGTAAAGCGCGCCCAGACCGGCGCCGACGATGATGACGCGGCCGGTCGAGACCTCGCGCACCTCAGGCCGCCAGGCGCTGCGACAGGTCGATCATGCGCTGCACCGCCAGGCGGGCGCGGTCCGCGACCTTGGGATCGACCTCGACCACGCCGGTCATGGTGTGCAGCGACCACAGCACCTTTTCCAGCGTGATCTTCTGCATGTAGGGGCACATGTTGCAGGGGCCCAGGAACTCGACCCCGGGATTGGCGTCCGAGATGTTCGAGGCCATCGAGCATTCCGTGACCAGCATCACCTGCTTCGGCCGCTCGGTCTCGACCCAGCCCTGGATATTGGCGGTCGAGCCGGCATAGTCGGCTTCGGCCACCACATCGGGCGGGCATTCGGGATGGGCGATGATCTTCAGCCCCGGATTCCAGTCGCGAAAGTCGCGCAGGTCCTGCGCGGTGAACTGCTCATGCACGATGCAGGCGCCGTCCCACCAGACGATGCGCTTTTGCGGCACCTTGTTGGCGACGTTCTGCGCCAGCCACTTGTCGGGCGTCATGATGACGGTGTCGCTGTCCATGGCCGCGACGATCTGCGCCGCATTGGCCGAGGTGCAGCAGATGTCGGACGCCGCCTTCACCTCGGCGGTGGTGTTGACGTAGCTGACCACCGGCGCGCCGGGATAGCGGGCGCGCATCTCGGCGATGCTCTCGGCGGTGATGCTTTCGGCAAGCGAGCAGCCGGCCGCCATGTCGGGCATCAGCACGGTCTTTTGCGGGTTCAGGATCTTCGAGGTCTCGGCCATGAAATGCACGCCGCATTGCACGATCACCTCGGCCTCGACCTTGGTCGCGGCGATGGCCAGCGCCAGGCTGTCGCCCACCACGTCCGAGATGCCGTGATAGATCTGCGGCGTCATGTAGTTATGCGCCAGCACCACGGCGCCGCGTTCCTTCTTGAGCTTGTTGATCGCGGCGACATAGGGGGCATGGATCGCCCAGTCGGGCCAGGGCATGACGCGACCCATCCGGGCATGGATATCGGCCATGCGCTCGGCCAGCTCGAGCGAGGGCTCGAGATCGTAATGCGAGCCCAGCTCGCTGCGGATGGTCGTCAGATCGAGCATTCGGTCCCCCCACTCTGCCCGCGTCGCAGTCACCCCGGATATAATGCGCCCGGCCCCCGATACCAGAGCGCCGGGCCCGTGAGTCGCGGTTCCTAACCCATGGATGACGCTCGGGCAACGCAAATGCTACGCCGCGGCAAGGGGACAAGCGGCCTTGCCCGGCCTTGGCGTCTGGACCTCGGGCCGTCCTGCGGTAAAAAGGACGGTGAAGTGATCGGGTTCCAGGCCATGCAAGAGTTCCAAGATAATTCCCCTGTGCCGCCCAGCCTGCGAAACCTCCAGATCCTGGAAGTGCTGGCGCGCGAGGCCCGCCCGATGACCGCGACCGAGATCAATGCCGCCCTGGGCCTGCCCAAGCCCACCATCCACCGCCTGGTCGCCCATCTGGAGCAAGAGGGCTACCTGTCGCGCCAGCTCGACGGGCGCAGCTACCTGCCCGGCCTCAAGCTGCGGCAGATGATGCTGGGCGTCATGCATGCCGGCCAATACGACCTGCCGCGCCACGACGTGCTGGTGCGACTGTTCGCCGCCGTGGGCGAGACCTGCTCGATCTCGATCCCCGAAGGGGACACGCTGGTCTATGTGGACCGGGTCGAGACCACCTGGCCCTTGCGGCTGGTGATCCGGCTGGGCACCCGCATCCCGCTGCATGCCACCGCGGCCGGCAAGGTCTGCCTGGCCTTCATGAACCCGCAGAGCGTCGAGCATTTCCTGCGCCATGCCCGGCTGCAGCCGCATACGCCGAACACCTTCGCCTCGGCCAAAAGCCTGCGCGAGGAGCTGGCGCGGGTGCGCGAACAGGGCCATGCCGTCGACGACCAGGAGTTCATTCCCGGCATGGTCGGCATCTCGGTCCCGGCGCTGGATGCGCGCGGCCGGGTTCTGGCCGCCGTGACCTTCCACGCGCCGGTGCAGCGCATGTCGCTGGAAACGGCAATGACGCATCTGCCGGCGCTGCAGCGCGCCGCACGCGAGCTGGCGGCGCTGGCCTGACCGGCTCAGCCCGCCCAGGCGGCGGGGATCAGGCCGCGCAGCGCATTGCCGACCCACAGCCGGACGCGCGGCAGATCCTCGGCCCTCAGCAGTTCCTCGCGGCAGGTGCCCTCGGCCAGCATCCCGGCGCGCAGCACGCCCGGCAAAAGCCCGCAGGACAGGGGCGGCGTGCGCATCCCCTGCCCGCGGTCGAAGAAGACCGTGGTGATGGTGCCGTCGCAGACCTCGCCGCGCTCGTTCAGGAAGACCGCCTCCTCGATCCCCTCGGGCAGGGCGGCGCGGGCGGCGTCGTACTGCGCCCGCCGCGTGGTCTTGAGCCGCAGCCACGGATCGTCCGAGCGCAGCCGCGTCCCGGCCAGCGCCAGCCGCCACTCCGGCCGCGACTGCGGCAATGGGCCGCGCGTCACCTCGATCCGCCCAGCCCGGTCCAGCGTCAGCCGCAGCCGCGCGGGCTGGCCCGCAGGCGCGACCAGCGCCGCGCGGGCGGCCTGCAGGTCGCAGGGCCAGCCAAGCGCCCGCGCCCCCGCCGCCAGCCGCGCCAGGTGCCCCTGGATCCGGGGGCAGCCGGCGCCGTCCCACAGCACCGTCTCGATCAGCCTCAGATCGGGGTCGTCAGATCCTGCGCGTAGCGGGCTTTCCATAGCGCCTCCTCCCATTCGCCTTCGGCGGTCGAATCCTGCACCACGCCGCCGCCGACGTTCAGCGTGACCTCGCCATCCGGCCAGACCGACAGCGTGCGGATCGCGACCGAGAAACAGGCCGCCCCGTCCGGCGCCATCCAGCCGATGGCGCCGCAATAGACGCCGCGCGGGAACGGCTCGACCTCGCGGATGATCTGCATGGCGCGGATCTTGGGCGCGCCGGTGATCGAGCCGCAGGGAAACAGCGCACGCAACAGCGCGCCCAGGTCCGCCGGGCGTTCCAGCTGGCCCACCACGCGCGAACTCATCTGGTGGACGGTGGCAAAGCTGTCCACGGCGAAAAGCTCGGGCACCCGCACCGAACCCACGCGCGAGAGGCGGGCGATGTCGTTGCGCAGCAGGTCGACGATCATCAGGTTCTCGGCCCGGTTCTTTTCCGACGCCGCCAGCCCCGCCGCCAAGGCCGCGTCGCGCGCCGGATCGGGGTCGCGGGGTGCGGTGCCCTTCATCGGCCGCGCCTCGATCCGGCCCTGCGCATCCAGGCGAAAGAACAGCTCGGGCGAGCGCGAGACCACCACCGGCCCCTGCCCCAGATCGGCATAGGCGCCGAAGCCGACCGGCTGGCGCGCGGCCAGCGCGGCGTAAAGCTCCAACGCCGAGCCGGAGATCAGGCGCGAGCGGATGGGAAAGGTCAGGTTGATCTGGTAGCAATCCCCCGCCGCGATATAGTCGCGGGTGCGGGCAAAGGCCGCGGCATAATCCTGCGGCGAGATCATCGGCTCCAGCGGCGCCAGCCGGGCCGCGTCGCCCGCGGGCAGCGCCGGCGCGGGCTCGGGCGCGTCATGGACGGCGAAGGCCATGAGCGGCGTGCGCCGGTCGGCCGGCATGTCGCGCGCCAGCACCGGCTCCAGCGCATAGCCCAGCTCATAGGACAGGTAGCCCGCGATCCAGGCCCCCTGCCGGCGCCGCGCCTCGAGATGGTCGAGCGCGGCAAGGGCGTCCTCGGGGCGCGTGACCACCAGCACTTCCCGCGGATCCCGGAACAGGACCGGCTTGCCGTCAGGACCGAATTCGCAAAGGATCACGCGCGCCTCCATTCTCGCGGCGCGAGGTAGCATGGCCGGGGCGGCATGAACAATGGCCGGCGCTGGACCGGCGCGACAATCGCGCGGAATGCCGGGCTCTGCCGGGGCCTAGCAGGCTGCTGAAAAAGTCCTTGCGACAGGACAGTGCGGGCGGGGAACCGGGAAATCCACCTCAAATTTGCCGAAAACACCCCGTTTCCGGGCCGATATTAGCTAGATCCAGAACGATTTCTGCTGCGTGCCCTCTTAAAATCCTTTTTCAGCAGCCTGCTAGAGCGCCAACGCGACCCAGGCGCCGTTGCGCTTGCTGGAACGCAGGCAGGCATCGACGAAGGCCACGCCCTCCAGCCCCTCGCGGATGCCGGGGAAGACCACCGCCGGGTCGGGCGCGGCCCCGTCGCGGCGGGCCAGGATGGCGCGCGCCGCCTCGGCATAGATGTTCGCGAAGCCCTCCAGATAGCCCTCGGGGTGGCCGGCGGGGATGCGGGTCAGGCGCGCGGCCTCGACCCCGGTGCCGGCACCGCCGCGCGACAGCCGATAGCGCGGCCGGCCCAGCGGCGTGACCCACAGGGCATTGGGTTCCTCCTGCGCCCATTCGAGCCCCGCGCGGCTGCCATAGACCCGCAGCCGCAGCGCGTTCTCGCAGCCCGAGGCGACCTGCGAACACCACAGCATACCGCGCGCCCCGCCGCGATAGCGCAGCAGCACATGGCCGTTGTCGTCGACCGGACGGCCGGGCACGAAGCTTTGCAGGTCGGCGGCCAGCGCCTCCAGCTCCAGCCCGGTGACGAAGCCGGCCAGGTTGAAGGCATGGGTGCCGATGTCGCCGATGGCCCCGCCCGCGCCGGATTGCGCCGGATCGGTGCGCCAGCCGGCCTGCTTGTTGCCCGCCTGCTCGATGGGCTCGGCCAGCCAGTCCTGGGCATATTCGACCTGCACCAGCCGGATCTCGCCCAGCTCGCCCGATGCGATCATGGCGCGGGCCTGCCGCACCATCGGATAGCCGGTGTAGTTGTGGGTCAGCACGAACAGCGCATCCGAATCCGCGGCGGCATTGGCCAGCTTGCGCGCCTCGGGCAGGGTCGCGGTCAGG
>JAANMW010000815.1_pt1 | contig 36335 bp, 29 predicted proteins | sample 7279671 | NCBI WGS metagenome assembly JAANMW01 (sample SAMN14094541, study PRJNA606508) | bioreactor metagenome | isolation source: A lab-scale SPAN reactor treating ammonium-rich wastewater day 247 | place: Ireland: Galway | collected 2017-09-19 | reverse complement strand
ATCGTCACCCGTGTGGCCGAGGAGCGAGGGCGACGCGTGTTCGACCCACCGCGAGAGCGCTTCGGCCTCGCCGCGGTGGCCGTCGTCGAGGAACGGCCACTGCAATCGGCTCTCGTCGACGAGGTCGATGCTGCCGGGCGGGTCGGTCCAGTTCAACACGGGAGACCTCCGCGCTGTGCCGGCGCGGCGTGCGTCACGCGGCACGCGCGCATATCGGTCAGGACGGACCGAGGCGCGCTCCGCCGGCCCGTGATGCGCCCTCCGCGCCGCGGCCCGCGCCCGTTCATGTGCCCTGGAACACCGGCTTCTGCTTCGCGACGAAGGCGCGATACGCGCGCTCGAAGTCCTCGGTCTGCATGCAGATGGCCTGCGCCTGCGCCTCGGCCTCGATGCATTCGCCGAGTCCCGAACTCCACTCCTGCCAGAGCATGGTCTTGGTCATCGCGTGCCCGAAGGTCGGCCCGTCGGCGAGGCTTTGCGCCATGGCCGTCGCGTCGGCGAGCAGGCGTTCGGGTTCCGCGAGCCGGTTGTAGAAGCCGATGCGCTCGGCCTCCTCGCCTCCGACGACGCGCCCCGTGTAGAGCAGATCGGCCGCGCGCGACAGGCCGATCAGCCGCGGCAGCAGCGTGCACGCACCCATGTCCGCGCCGGCGAGGCCCACGCGCACGAAGAGGAACGCGATCTTGCTGCGCGCGGTGCCGAAGCGCAGGTCCGAGGCGCACGCGATCATCGCGCCGGCGCCGGTGCACACCCCGTCGATCGCCGCGACGATCGTCTGCGGGCAGGCGCGCATCGCCTTCACGAGGTCGCCGGTCATGCGGGTGAATCGCAGCAGGTCGGGCATGTCCATCTTCACCAGCGGGCCGATGATGTCGTGCACGTCGCCGCCGGAGCAGAAGTTGCCGCCCTCTCCGGTGAACACGACGGACTTGACGTCGGTCGCGTAGACCATCTCGCGGAACAGGTCCCGCAGTTCGCCGTAGGAATCGAAGGTGAGCGGATTCTTCCGGTCGGGACGGTTGAGCGTGATCGTGGCGACCTTGTTCGTCACGACGTAGGCGAAGTTGCGCGCTTGGTATCCGGCGAGTTGAATCTGCTTCATGGCGGTCGATGTCCCGGAGGGATGGACGGGTCCGGCCTCAGCCGGGAACGGCGGCGTGCATCGCGGGCTCCTGTCCGTGGCGGGCGCAGGCGGGATAGTCGATGTAGCCGTCCGGACCCGGAGTGTAGAACGTGGCGCGGTCGGCCTCGGCGAGCGCGCATCCGTGGCGCAGGCGCTCGGGCAGGTCGGGGTTCGAGATGAACCAGCGGCCGAACCCGACGGCGTCCGCGAGGCCCGACTCGAGCATGCGCTCCGCGTGCACGACGTCGAGGTCGCCGGCGACGATCAGCTTTCCCGGATACAGGCGGCGGATGTCGGGCAGCGGATCGGGACGGGCTTCGGCGACGGTGAGCGAGCCCGACACCGCGGGGCGAATCACGTGCAGATAGGCGAGGTTCTGGCCGGCGAGCATCGTCACCACGTGGCGGTAGATCTCCACGGGGTCCGGGTCGCTCATGTCGTTGAACGTGCCGAGCGGCGAGATGCGTACGCCGACGCGATCGGCGCCGATGGCCGCGCTGACCGCTTCCACGGTCTCCCGCAGCATGCGCGCGCGATTCTCGATCGAGCCGCCGTAACGATCGGTGCGCCGGTTGCTCGAACGGTTCAGGAACTGCTCGAAGAGGTATCCGTTCGCACCGTGGATCTCGACCCCGTCGATGCCGCAGTCGATGGCGCGCCGCGCGCCGGCGACGAAATCCGCCACGGCGGCGGCGATGTCGTCCTCCGACATCTCGATGGGCGTCGGAACCTGCTGCAGACCCTTCGGCGTCATCAGCCGCACGTTGGCCTGCACCGCGGAAGGTCCGTAGGGCCGGAGGTGGGGGGGAACGCTGTCGGGGTGGAAGATCCGCCCGTTGTGCCAGAGCTGCATGAAGATGCGGCCCTGGCGCGCGTGCACGCCCTGGGCCACCGCGCGCCAGACTTCGACGTGACGCTCGCCGTGGATGCCGGGCGTGCGCCAGTAGCCCTGCGCGGCTTCGCTCGGCTGCGTCGCCTCGGTGATGATGAGGCCCGCGCTCGCGCGCTGGCTGTAGTAGATCGGCGCCAGCGTGCTGGGCACGTTCCAGTCCACGGCGCGGCACCGCGTCATCGGCGCCATGACGATTCGATTGGAGAGTCGGTAGCGGCCGATCTCGATCGGTTCGAACATGCGCTTCGGAATCGGCTGGGTCGGTATCGCCATCGTCGTCTCCTCGACAGTTGCCTGGTTCTGCCGCGGCACGGCGGGTGCCGCGGATCGATGTTCCCGCGCGTCGCGCGAAGTCAGAGTGCGGTGCGCATCAGCTTTCCGGGGAGCGGATGGCCGATGATGCGCTCGGCCATGCGGGCGCACTCGACCATCGCACGAAGGTCGACGCCGGTCTCGATCCCCATCTCCTCGCACATGTAGGCGAGGTCCTCGGTGCAGATGTTGCCCGAGGCCCCCTTGTGGCCGGCGAACGGACAGCCCCCGAGTCCGCCGCAGGTGGCGTCGAACTGGTCGACGCCCATGCGGAGCGCGGCATAGGCGTTCGCGAGACCGGTTCCGCGCGTGTCGTGGAGGTGCAATCCGATGCGGGTCGACGGCCAGCGCTCGCGCAGTGCCCCGACGCGGGCCTCGATGGACTTCGGCGTCGCGCGTCCGACGGTGTCGGCGAGGTAGATGCCGCGAAGCGTGACCCCGGCCTCCGCCGCGACGGAGAAGATGCCCTCGACCATGCGCAGCACCTGCGCGACCGGTACCTCGCCTTCGAAGTTGCAGCCGAACGCGGTCATCACGTAGCCCCACTCGACCGCGATCCCGTGTTCCCGATAGAGGGCGAGCCAGCGTCGTTGCTCGGCGAACGTCTGCTCGACGTTCATCCCGGTGTTGCGCATCGAGAACGTCTCGGAGGCCGTGACGCGGATCGCGCCGATGAGGTCGAGCGGCAGCGCGAGCGCCCGTTCGAGGCCCCGCACGTTGAGCCACAGGCCGGTGTAGCGCACGCCCGGCGTCCGGTGGATGCCGCGCGCCACCGCTTCGGCGTCGGCCATGCCGGGCACCCGCCTCGGATCGACGTACGACACGCAGTCGATCTGGGGGACGCCGGTGGTGGACAGCGCTTCGATGAAGGCGATCTTGTCCGCGGTCGCGATGCTCGCGGATTCGATCTGGAAGCCCTCGCGCGGGCCTTCCTCGTGGATGCGTATGCGTCGTGGAAGGTCGCTCATGATTGCGCCTCTTGGGTCGCGCCGGCGACGATGTCGCCGTGCCGGTCGGAGAGAAAGGCGGTGTACACGTTCCCGGACGCGAACTCGGGATGCCGAAGGCAGGCGAGCAGGTAGGCCGCGTTGTTCGCGACGCCTTCGATCCGCAGGTCCCGCAGCGCGGCCGCCAGCCGGTCGATCGCCGCGGCGCGGGTCGGTCCCGCCGCGATCACCTTCATGATCATCGGATCGTAGTAGGGGGTGACGGTGTTGCCCGCGGCATACCCGCAGTCGACGCGCACGCCGTCGGATCGCGGAAGCTCGAGCACGCGCAGCGGCCCGGGGCTCGGCAGGAAGTTCTTCGCGGGATTCTCCGCGTACACGCGCGCCTCGACCGCGTGGCCGGAGGCGCGGATCGCGGACTGCGCGAGTTCGCCGTGCAGCGACTCGCCCAGGGCCTGGCGCAACTGCGCGGCCACGAGGTCGACGCCGGTGATCATCTCGGTCACCGGATGCTCGACCTGGATGCGGGTGTTCATCTCGAGGAAGTAGAAGCGGCCGGTGTCCGCGTCGACCAGGAACTCGACCGTCCCGGCGCCCTCGTAGCGGCACGCCTTCGCGAGGGCCACGGCGGCGCGGGCGATGTCCGAGGTCAGTTCGGACGAAAGCCCGGGGGCGCGCGCTTCCTCGATCACCTTCTGGTGGCGGCGCTGCAGCGAACAGTCGCGCTCGTAGAGGTGGACCGCGTCGCCGTCGCCGAAACCGAAGACCTGGACCTCGACGTGGCGGGCGCGGGCGACGTAGCGCTCGAGGTAGACGGCGTCGTCGCCGAACGCCTTGCCGGCGAGCGCACGCGTCGAGCGCACGGCGGCCTCGAGTTCTCCGGGTTCCTTCACGATGCGCATGCCGATGCCGCCGCCGCCGGCGGAGGATTTCACCAGCAGCGGATATTCGAGTTCGCGCGCCGCCCGGGCGAGCCCTTCGGCGTCCTCGGGCAGCCGAGCCGTTCCGGGCAGCACCGGAACGCCGGCGGCGGCCGCGGTGCGGCGCGCCTGCTCCTTGTCGCCCATGAGGTCGATCGCCTCCGGCGACGGGCCGACGAAGACGATACCCTCGTCGCGGCAGCGCCGGGCGAAGTCGGCATTCTCCGAGAGGAACCCGTAGCCGGGGTGGAGCAACGTGGCGCCCGTTTCGCGGGCGGCGGCGAGCACCCGGTCGACGTCGAGGTAGGTCTCCTGCGCCCTCGCGCCGTCGAGCGCGCAGGCCTCGTCGGCGAGGGCGACGTGGGGCAGACCGGCGTCCGGCGCCGAGTGGACCGCCACCGTCGGGAGGCCCAGGAGGCGGGCCGCGGCGAGGACGCGGCAGGCGATCTCGCCGCGGTTGGCGATCAGCAGCTTGGGCTTGCGCATCCGGGACTCCGGCGGAACAGTTTGACGAATCCAGACAAACGAACTAACATTAGTTTATAGAACCCCGGCTGTCAAGGGGAAGCGCCACGGTCCGTCGGATCGGACGTGGCGGGAGCGGCCCGCGGGCGCATTGCCGAACGGCCGGCTTCCGCGGCAACCCAACCCGAGGAGCGAAGCGGTGGCTGGAGCCCAAGTCCTGACGGCGGTGCGCGATTCCGTGGCGACGGTGACGCTGTCGCGGCCCGAGAAGCGCAACCCGATCGGCACCGACACCGCGACGGCGCTCGTCGCGGCGCTCGACGAACTCGACCGCGACGACGAGGTCCGGGTCATCGTGCTGACCGGCGCCGGCGACGCGTTCAGCGCGGGGGGCGATCTCGACGAGTTCCTCGCGACGGTGGACTCGGGCGCGACCGCGCTCTACGAGTCGGGGGAGATCTGGACGCGCCTCTACCGGATGGTTCCGGCGCTGTCGAAGCCGGTGATCGCGCGCGTCGACGGACCGGCGCTCGCCGGCGGCTGCGGACTCGTCGCGGGCGCGGACTTCGCCTACGCGACCGAGCGTTCGGTCTTCGGCTCGCCCGAGATCCGCATCGGGCTCTTCACGCTGCTCGTCCTTCCGGGGCTGCTGCGCGTCCTCCACCGGAGGGACGCGATGGATCTCGTGTACTCGGGGCGCACCGTCACCGCCGCGGAGGCGCTGCAGATGCGGCTCGTGAATGCGGTCGAGCCCGACGTCGATCGCCTCGATGCCCGCATCGCGAGGCAGGCCGAGGCGCTGTGCGCGATACCGCCGGCCACGATGCGTCGGGCGCGGCAGGCGTTCGCCGCCATCGAGGAGGCGGGTTACACGCAGGGGCTGGAACTCGCGCGGGCCCTGCGTCCGGTGTTCATGGCGTCGGAAGAGTTGCGCGACGGCATCGCGAGGTTCCTGCGCCGGTAGGCGGGCGACGGTCGCAACGAGGGAGGAAGGCACCCGATGGTTGATCGCATGGTCGTCGGCGGGCACGTCGAGCACAACGCGCGCCGCTTCGGTTCCAGGATCGCGATCCAGGAGGCCCAGGGACGGGCGTGGAGCTACGCCGAACTGAACGCACGGTCCAACCGGATCGCGCATGCCCTGAAGGGCGCCGGGATCGGGCACGGCGACAAGATCGGCATCCTGTGCGACGCGAGGCTCGAGTGGATCGCCGTCTATGTCGGCGTCGTCAAGCTCGGCGCCGTCGCGGTCCCGATCAACTACCGGCTCACGCCCGACGAGATGGCGGCCAACCTGCGCGGCGCGGACGTGCGGATCCTGTTCGGCCTGGGCAGCCTCATCGATTGCGTCGCCCCGCTGCTCGACGGAATGCGCGCGATCCGGGTCGACGCCGTCGACGGCGACTGCCTCGCGCGGTTCTGCGAGGGCAGCGCGGACACCGACCCGGGAGTGGCCGTCGCCGGCGACGATCCCAACGTGATCCTGTTCACCGGCGGCACGACCGGTCGCGCGAAGGGCGTGGTGCTCTCGCACGCCAACCTCTTCTGGAACTCGCTCGACGAGATCATCGACACCGACATGCACGAGCGCGACAACACGCTGCTCGCGACGCCGCTGCATCACTCGGCCGCGCTCAACTGCTGGCTGCTGCCGCACCTCTATCTCGGCGCGACCGCCACGCTGCTGCCGAAATTCTCGCCGGAAGCGATGCTGCGGGCGATCGCCACGCACCGCGTGACCAACGCGTTCTCGCCGCCGTCGATGGCGCGCGACGTCTACCTGTGCCCGCTGGCCCGCGAGCTCGACCTCAGCTCGTTCCAGCGCTGGTACATCGGCGGCGGAATCCTCGCGCCGCTCGATCGGGACGCGATCCACCAGCTGATGCCGCAGGTGCGGATCTTCTACCAGTACGGGCTCACCGAGGCGGGGCCCATCGTTACGGTGCTGAAGGAAGAGGACTACGCGCGCGCGCCGGGCTCGATCGGACGGGCGTTCATCAATTTCGAGATCAAGATCCTGCGCGAGGACCTGAGCGACGCGGCGCTCCTCGAGGAGGGCGAGATCGCGGTGCGCGGGCCGGCGGTGATGAAGGAGTACTACAGGAGGCCCGACGCGACGGCCGAGGTGTTCCACGAAGGCTGGCTTCGGACCGGCGACACCGGCCTCATCGACGAGGGCGGTTTCGTCCACTTCCGCGACCGTCTGAAGGACATGATCAAGACCGGCGGTCTCAACGTCTATTCGCAGGAAGTCGAGCACGCGCTCGCGAAGCACCCGGCGGTGCGCGAGGTCGCGATCCTCGGATTGCCCAGCAGCAAGTGGGGGGAGGAAGTGACGGCGGTGGTCGTGCGGCACGACGGCGCGACACTGGAGGCGGAGGAGCTGATCGCGTTCGGGAAGCGCCATCTCGCCGCGTACAAGGTGCCGAAGGCGGTGATCTTCATCCCCTACCCGGAGATGCCGATCAACTACAGCGGCAAGATCCTGAAGCGCGAGCTTCGCCAGAGATTGTTGGCCGATCGGACCAATTAGGGAGCCCGGGATGTCGATCGAGTTCGAAGTCGTCGGAAGCACCGCGCGAATCACGCTCAACCGCCCGGGAGCCATGAACGCGGTCACCCGCGAGATGGATGCGCAGCTTCGCGCCGTCTGGAGCGAGGTCAACGCGCGGCGCGAGGTGTACGCCGTCGTGATCACCGGCGCCGGGCCCAAGGCGTTCTGTACCGGTGCGGACATCGGGACGCTGCTGCCGTACCTGACGGAGAACGCCCGCACCGAATCGGACACCGGGGAGTTCGCGGGGCTGTCGCGCGAGCCGCCGACCAACAAGCCGATCGTGGCCGCGATCAACGGCATGTGCCTCGCCGGCGGCCTCGAGCTCGCGCTCGCCTGCGATCTGCGGATCGCCGAGGACCACGCGGTGTTCGGACTGCCCGAGGTGCGGCGCGGCGTGATGGCCGGAGCGGGCGGCGTCACCCGGCTCGCTCGCCTGATACCGGACGCCGTGGCGATGGACATGCTGCTGACCGGAGGAACCATCGACGCGCGCAGGGCGTACGACGTGGGGCTGGTGAGCGAACTGGTGCCGGCCGGCAAGGCGCTCGAACGGGCGATGGAGAAGGCGGAGATCATCGGGCGCAACGCGCCGGTCGCCGTGCGGGTGACCAAGCAGGTCGCGCGGCGGGGGCGCGACATGGGGCTCTACGCGGCGCTGGAGTACGAGCGGATCGCCTTTCGGCGTGTCATGCTGTCCGACGACGCCGTCGAAGGGATCGCGTCGTTCGTGGAAAAGCGCGCGCCGAAGTACACTGGGCGATGAGCCAGGTGCCCGAACCGGACCCACGTGCGCCCCGGCGGCACATGCACCGGCGCGACGTCGTGTGCGACGTGTTCGAGCGCGCGGACGGCCTGTGGGAGGTCGAGGGCCGGCTCGCCGACGTCAAGTCCTACGACGTCGAGGTGGGAGATCGCGGGCGCATCCCCGCCGCTGAGCCGTTTCACGACATGCGCATTCGGATGACGGTCGACCGGAGCCTGACGATCCGCGAAGTACAGGCGATCACCGAGCGCGGTCCCTATGCCGTGTGCGGCGACATCGGCGCGGCCTATGCGAGCCTCGAGGGGCTCGCCATCGCGCCGGGCTTCCGGCGGCAGTTGCAGACGAGATTGGGAGGCAAGAGAGGCTGTCGCCACCTGAGCGACCTCGTCGCCGCGATGGCGGTGGCGTTCACGCAGGCCGCGTGGCACGTGCGAGACGAGATCCACCTCGCGCGGCCGGCCCGTACGCCACGGGGCGCGGCGGAAGGGCCTCCGCCCGAGATCGACGCCTGCCATGCGCTCGCGAGCGACGGCGAGACGGTGAAGCGGTACTACCCGATGTACTTCCGTCCGCCCGAGGGCGGGCAGCGCACCTGAACGACGCGAACGCCGCCAACGCGAGCAGAGAAGCGGCGACCGATCCCACGACAACCATCGAGGCACGACGATGCGCAAGGCAGGCACGAGCGGTGCGATTACCCGGCAAGCCATCCGCGAAGCGGCGATCGAGCTGATCGCGACGCATGGCTTCGAGTCGATGAGTCTGCGCGATCTCGCGGCGAAGTGCGGAATCAAGGCGGGCTCGCTGTACAACTATTTCGGCTCGAAGCAGGATCTGCTGCGCGACCTCCTGCGGGACGTGATGGAAGAGCTGCTCAGGGAGTTCGACGAGCAGGTCCGGCCGCTCGAGGGCGTCATCGACCAGGTCCGGGCGTTCGTGCGCCTGCACATCCTGTTCCACACGCGCCGGCGCATGGAAGTGATCATCGGAAACACCGAACTGCGCTCGCTCACGGAGGAGAACTACCGGCTCGTCACCCAACTGCGTGGAGAGTACGAGAGCCGGCTGCGCAAGATCATCGCGCGGGGCATCGAGCTGTCCGTCTTCCGCGTCCCCGACGCGAAGGTGACGTCGTTCATGATCATCGCCGCGCTGACCGGCGTCGGCTACTGGTACCGCCCGAACGGGGCGTTGAGCCAGCGCAAGCTGATCGCCATGCACGAGCAACTCGTGCTGCAGGCGCTCGGCGTCGATCCGGAGGCCTATTCGTCGGTCGGCGGAGAAGGCGAGCAGGACGCCGGGCGGGAGGCGAGGGCCGAGGCAAGCGACGAGACCACAGCGGGCGTGCGATGAACATGCCTGCGGCCCGAGGTCGGGTCTGAGGCGGGCCTGGCGCCCGTCGTTCGAACGGCGGCATGACCGCGGTGCTTGACCGGCGCCGGCGGACCCGATAAGGTTCGGCAAGATGTATTACTCGTAATACAACTTGACGCGGCGCCGGTGACCGCGCGCGTCCGTCCGGACGCGAGCCCGGCATCGGCGCCGCTGGCCGGCGCCGGGGGCGCGAACGGCGGCGAGGCGGGGAGAGGAGCCGATCATGGACGGAGGCGGGGCACAGCCGGCGCAGGGCGTCGCAACGGTCTCGCGCCGCGACCTGTTGTGCTGGGGGCTCGCGGGGACGGCGCTGGCCCTCGCGCGCGGGGCGGGCGCGCAGGCCTTTCCGGGCCGGCCGGTCCGGCTGGTGGTGCCGTTCGCGGCGGGCGGCCCTGCCGATACGCTGGCACGCGCCACGGCGACAGCGCTGGCCGCGCAGCTCGAGGGGCAGGTGCTCGTCGAGAACAAGCCGGGCGCCGGCGGCAACATCGCTGCGGCATACGTCGCCGGCAGCCCGCCGGACGGCCACACGCTCCTCGTGGCCGGACAGGCGATTCTCGCGATCAACAAGGCGCTCTACGCGAGCCTGTCCTACGATCCGGAGAAGGACTTCGCCTGGGTCGGCATGATGGGGAGCTTCCCCAACGTGCTGGTCTCGAATCCCGAGGCGGTCCCGGCCCGCAGCCTCGCTGAACTCCTCGATCTCGCGCGCGCACGCCCGGGTCAGATCTCCTACGGGTCGAACGGCATCGGCTCGCAATCGCATCTGACGGTGGAGGTCATGGCGCAGGTGGCCGGCGTCAAGTTCCTCCACGTGCCCTATCAGGGTGCCGCGCCGCAGCGCGCCGACCTGTTGTCGGGCAGGATCGGTTTCTCGTTCATCGGGGCGTCCACGACGGTCCCGCTCGTGCGGAGCGGTCAGTTGCGCGCGCTCGCGGTCAGCACCGGGACGCGGGTGGCCGTGCTGCCCGATGCTCCGACGCTGGTCGAATCCGGGTTCCCGACCCTCGATACGCCGACGTGGTTCGCCGCCGTGGCGCCTGCGGCGACGCCCGCGCCGATGCTCTCGGCCCTGCGCAAGTCGTTCGGGGCGGCGATCGCGACGTCCGCCTATGCCGCCGAGTTGAGCAAGCAGGCGAGTCTGGTCGCGAACGTCGACGCGCAGGCGGCCGAGGGACTGCTCGCGCGCGAACGAAAGGTCTGGTCCGATGCGGTGCGGATGACCGGAGCGAGCGCGGGCTGAACCGTCCGTGCAGCGCGATGATCCACCAGCTCCGCATCTACGAGATCTTCGATCGCAATCGCGAGGCGTTCCTCGCTCGCTTCGATGCGCATTCGGCGCCGATCATGGCGAGGCACGGTTTCAGGCTCCTCGCGGCCTGGGAGACACGCACGGCGCGGCGTCGCGAGTTCGCCTACCTCCTGGCGTGGCCCGACGAGGAGACGATGCGCAGCGCGTGGACGGCGTTCCTCGCCGATGCGCAGTGGCTCGAGGTCAAGCGCACGACGCGGGAGGCGCACGGCGCGTTGGTCGGAGCGATCGAGGACCGGGTGCTCGTCCCGGTCGGGAATCCGACGCTGGGCGATCCCGCCTGAGGGTCGGGCGCGCGCGGCCTCGGCGCATCCCGGCGCCGATCGGCCGAACCCCGGGACACCCCGGGGCGGGGACATTCACGGCATCCGAGACGGAGGGGCGATGGACTTCAGGTCGGCGCTGGCAGTGTGCGACGACGCCGGTGAGGTCGCGGAGATCGAGGAGCGGGTCCTCCGCGCCGGCATTCCGGCGCGCGTGCGTGGCGAGGAGCGGCGACGCAATCGCGCATTGCTGTTCCGCCGCGTGGACGACACGGACGCGGCGATCGTCGGCAACCTCTACGGCTCGCGCAGGCGCGTGTGCCGATCGCTGGCGGCGAGGAGCTATCCGGAGCTCTTCGCCCGGCTCGACCGCGCCCTCGCCGATCCCGCGCCGATCGTCCGTCGATCGAACCTTCGCCACGACTGGGAGGTCACGAACGCGCCGGATCTCGTGCGCCTGCTGCCCGCGATGCGCTACAGCCGCGACGACGTCACGCCGTACCTGACGTCCGGCATCCTGCTCGCGCGCGACCCGGCGTCGGGTGACCACCACCTGTGCTTCGTCCGCATGTCGATCGTGGGCGGCGCGAAGCTCCTGGTCAATCCGGCGACCGCGCGCATCCGAAGCATCGTCGAGGCGACGGTCGGCCGGGGCGAGGCGCTCGACGTCGCCGTCCTCGTCGGCGCGCCCGCCGAAGTCACGCTGATGGCCTGCGTGGGCGTCGCGGACGGCGTCGACAAACTCGAGGTCGCGCAGTCGTTGGCGGGCGGCGGACTCGCGTTCACCGACGACCCGCTGCCGCTGCCGGTATCGACCGAATACGTGCTTACCGGACGCATCGTGCCTTCGTTCGAGCGGGAAGGCCCGGTCGGCGACCAGAAGGGGCTCTATTCGGTACGCGAGCGCAATCCGGTGTGCCTCGTCGACGCGGTGCGCGTGCGGCGCGAGCCGCGCTTCCATTCGATCTCCGGCGGCGTGTCGCGCGAGCACATCGAGCTGGTGACGCTGGGGCCGCGCGCCGTCCTCGAGCGGGTGCGCCGCGACACGCCGGGCCTGCTCCGGTACGAGTTGCCGTTCCACGCCGGCGGACGGCTCGCGGTGCTCGTGGTGGCGGACGGCTACCGGCCGGCCGAACTCGCGGAGCGCTTGTGGAAGATCTCCAGCGTCCGCGGCTTCGTGGCGGTCAACCGCGACGTGAGGGCGCTCTCCGCGCCCGATCTGCTGTGGGCGATCGTCGAACGGGCGAGAGAGGTCGAGCGGTTCATGTTCCCGGGACCGCACGCGCCCGGAGTCAAGCCGGGCAAGTTCCTCATCGATGCGACCGAAACCGATCTCGACGACTGGAACCACCGGCGCATCGAAGTACTTCGCGAGCCGCATTGACGGCCCGGGGATGGGGATTGCGATCGCGACGGACAACATGTATGCTAATTAATACAACCTGCGCCGCGACCTCCGCGGCGATCGTTGCCACACGGAGATCCCGCAGATGAAGCGATGCCATCGCGTCTCCTTGCTGTCGTTCCTCGCGGCCTGCCTCGCCGTCGCGGCGCCCGCGTTCGCCCAGAGCGCGCCCTACCCGACGAAACCCGTGCGCATGATCGTGCCGTTTCCTCCGGGGGGCACGACCGACGTGGTCGCGCGGCTCGTCGGCCAGAAGGTCGGCGCCAAGTGGGGGCAGCCGATCGTCGTCGAGAACATGGCCGGGGCGTCCGGGCTCATCGGCACGCAGGCGGGGGTGCGCGCCGCGCCGAACGGCTACGAGCTGACGCTGGGCAACAACCAGACGCATGCGACCAACGCCTCGCTGTTCGCGAAGCCGGGCTTCGACATGATCCGGGACGTGCAGCCGATCGCGTTCCTCGTGCGCACGCGGCACGTCGTCATCGTTCCGGCCGGTTCATCGGTGCGCACGTTCGACGATCTGATCGCCGCCGGCAAGGCGAGGCCGCTGAACTACGCGTCGTCGAGCCAGGGGTCGGCGTCGCATCTCGTGAGCGAGGCGCTGCGCGCGCGCACCGGCATCCAGGCGACGCACGTGCCCTACAAGGGAGCGGCGCCGGCGGTCGCCGACGTCATCGCCGGCCACGTCGACTTCATGACCGCCAGCTACGGCAGCGCCGTCGCCTTCCTCCAGTCGGGAAAGGTCCGCGGGCTGGCGATCTCCGGCGAGAAGCGCGAGCCGGCCTTCCCCGACATGCCGACGTTCGCGGAACTCGGCTACGAGACGCTGTCCGCCGACACATGGATCGCGTTGTTCGCGCCGGCAGGCACGCCGCGACCGATCCTCCAGCAATGGAGCGACGCGCTCGCCGAGTTCGTCGTTGCACCGGACGTCGTGGAGAAGCTTCGCGTGGCGGGATTCGACATCTGGTTCAAACCGCTGCCGGAAGCGGAATCGTTCCATGCGAAGGAAGTCGCCCGATGGGGAAAGATGGTGCGCGATGCCGGCATCACGGCGCAGTGATGCGCACCACCGCCGCGCCGGTCGTTCGTGCGATCGCCGCGCCGAATCCGGCGCGGGCTGACCATCGGCGCGGCTGACGCCGGCAGACGAGGAGCACATGACCATGACGGACACTGCGGGGGCCCTCGCGATGGCACGCGGGATCGGACGAGGCGACTCCTCGCGCACGACGGCGCTCGCGCAGCGGGCCGCGGCGGCGTTTCCCGACGCGCGCCTCACCGCTGCCGACACGCGTCCCTTCCCCGTCGTGATGGCGCGGGGTGCCGGCGACCGGATCTTCGACGTCGACGGACGCGAGTACCTGGACTTCCACCTGTCGTCCGGGGCGCTCGTCGCCGGCCACGCGCATCCCGAGGTTCTGCCGGCGCTGCGTCGCCAGGTCGAGGCCGGCGGCAACTTCGGCGCGATGAACGAGGCGGCGATCGAGCTCGCCGAGCGGATCGTGGCGTCGGTTCCGTCGATCGAGTCGGTGAAATTCGTGGTGTCCGGCACCGAGGCGACGCTCCATGCGATACGCATGGCGCGCGCGTACACGGGACGCGACCTGATCATCCGGTTCGAAGGGGCCTACCACGGCCATCTCGACATGGTGTCGCTCAGCAACAAGCTGGCGACGCTGGGGCCGGCCGACAGGACCCGTCCGCCGGGCACGCGCCCGATACCGGATTGCCCCGGCATCCCGGCCGCCATCCAGGACCTCTGCCTGGTTGCGCCGTTCAACGACGGCGACGCGTTGCGGCGGATCATGGCCGACCACGGCGACCGGATCGCGTGCGTGATCATGGAGCCGTTTCAGCGCTTCATCGAGCCGCGACCGGGTTTCCTGCAGACGGTCCGCGACCTGACGCGCGAACACGGCGCGCTGCTCGTCTTCGACGAGATCGTCACCGGCTTTCGTTTCGGACCGGGCGGAGCGCAGGAGCACTACGGCGTCCGGCCGGACCTCACGACGCTGGGCAAGATCATCGGGGCGGGTTACCCCAACGGCGCGATCGGCGGTCCGGGCGAGATCATGAACGCGCTCTTCGGCAAGACGGCGCGGGCGCCGGTCTATCTCGCCGGAACGTTCGCGGGCCACGCCGTCGCGGCGGCGGGCGGAGCCGCGACGCTCGACGTGCTCCGGCGCCCCGGCGCCTACGACGCGCTCTTCGAGCTCGGCGCGCGCGCGCGCGCGGGGCTCGCCGCCGCGTTCGCGCGGAGGGGTGTGCCCGGACGCGTGTTCGGCGTCGGTCCGCTGTTCCACCTGCATTTCGACGATCGCGACGTGGCGAACGTGCGCGATGCGTTGGGCGAGGACAAGGCGCTGCGCAAGCGCGTCTGGAACGGACTGCTCGAGCGAGGCGTCCACATCACCGGCGCGCGCGGTTTCGTGAGCCTCCAGCACACGGCCGCGACGGTGGACGAACTGGTCGAGCGCTTCGACGCGGCGCTCGCGGATCTTTGAGGACGGCGGAATGATCGAGATCGGCATCGACGTAGGGGGCACGTTCACGGATCTGGTGCTGCTGGACCGGGCGGCGGGGCGACTCGAGGTCGCGAAGACCGCGTCGACGCCCCGGGACCAGTCGATCGGCATCCTCAGCGGGCTCGCGCGCCTCGCCGTCGATCCCGCCAGGATCCGCCGTTTCGCGCACGGATCGACGGTCGCGACCAACACCGTGCTGGAGCGGAAGGGCGCGAAGGTCGCGCTGCTCACGACCGCCGGTTTCCGCGACCTGCTGGAGATCGGGCGCACGAACCGCTCGAAGGTCTACGACATGAAGCTCGCGAAGCCCGCGCCGCTGGTCGCGCGGCCGCTGCGCTTCGAGGTGCGGCAGCGCCGGTTCGTCAACGGCGAGCCGTCGGTACCGCTCGACGAGGGCGACGTGCGCGCCGCCGTCGAGGCGTGCGCCGCCGAGGGGGTCGAGGCGATCGCCATCTGCTTCCTTCACTCCTATCTGGACGCCGCGGACGAGGAACGCGCGGCAGCCGTCGTGCGCGAACGGGCACCGTCGATCCACGTGACGACGTCGGCCGACGTCGTGCGCGAGTACAAGGAGTACGAACGCTTCTCGACGGCGGCGCTCAACGCGTACGTGATGCCGGTGATGGACCGCTACCTCGGGAGGCTCGAGGGCCGTCTCGCCGACTCGGGTTTCCGCGGGCCGATCGAGATGATGAAGTCGTCGGGCGGCCTCATGCGCGCTTCGACGGCGCGGCGCTATCCGGTCGAAACGCTCCTGTCCGGTCCCGCCGCGGGCGTGATGGGCGCGATCCACGTCGCCGAGCGGTCGGGCTTCCGGAACCTGATCACCTACGACATGGGCGGCACGTCGACCGACGTCGCGCTGATCGCCGACGGCAAGGTCGTGCGGACGGCCGAGACGCGCATCTCGAACCTGCCGATCAAGACCCACATGATCGACATCAAGACCGTCGGCGCCGGCGGGGGGTCGATCGCCAGCGTCGTCGCAGGTCGGACGTTCAAGGTGGGACCCCACAGCGCCGGAGCGGATCCGGGTCCGGCCTGCTACGGCAAGGGCGGCACGGCGCCCACGGTGACCGACGCGAATCTGGTCCTCGGGCGGCTGTCGTCGAGCTACGCCCTGGGCGGCGAGATCCGGATCCAGCCGGAGCGGGCGGCGGCGGTCGTCGACGAGCTCGGGCACGCGGTCGGCCTCTCGCGCGAGGTGATGGCGGAGGGAATCCTGCGTCTGGTCAACGTGACGATGGCGTCCGCCATCCGGGAGATTTCGATCCAGCGCGGGCACGACCCGCGGGATTTCGCGCTGGTCGCGTTCGGCGGCGCCGGACCGATGCACGCCTGCGATCTCGCCCGCGACCTCGCGATCCCGCGGGTGGTCGTCCCTCCCGCGCCGGGCAATCTCTGCGCTTTCGGGCTGCTCGTGACCGACGTCGTGTCGGAGCGGTCGGAGACGCTGCTCGCGCGCACGTCCGGCCTCGATCCTGCCCGTCTCGCGACCCGGTTCGAGGACCTCGCTTCCGCGGCGGTCGAGGATCTCGCACGCGACGGCGTGCGTCGTGACGCGATCCGGACCGTGTGCACGGCCGAGATGCGCTACGTGGGCCAGAAGTCCGAGCTGCCGGTTCCGGCCGACCTCGGCGACCTGTCTCCGCAGACGCTGGACGACGCGTTCTTCGCCATGTACGCGGAACGTTACGGCCACACGAAGCGCGTCGCGCCCACCGAGATCGTCAACCTGCGCGTGATGGCGGTCGGCGCGATCGAGAAGGCGGATCTCGCGCGGCTCGCGCCTCCGGCCGCGAATCCGACGTCGAGCGCGGACGGCGTGCTCGAGCGGCGGCGCGTGTACTTCCGGGACACCGGCTGGACCGACTGTCCGGTCTACGATCGCTACCGGATCGCGGTCGGCACGCGCATCCGGGGACCGGCGATCGTCGAGGAACTCGGCGCGACGACCGTCGTCGGCCCCGGGGACGCGTTCACGATCGACGCGCAGCACAATCTCGTTGTCGATGTCCGCGCCGAGGGCGCGGCGAAAGGGGCCTGACGATGGTCGACCCGATCACTCTCGAAGTCATCCAGGAACGGCTCGTGTCGATCGTGCGGGAGATGCGCGCGACGCTGGCGCGGGTCGCCTACTCGTCGGTGCTCTACGAGGCGCGCGACTTCTCCTGCGTCGTGATGAACGCGCGCGGGGAGGCCGTCGCCCAGTCCGAGGACAACCCCGGCCACATCATCCCGTTGCCGTGGTCGGTGCGCATCGCGATCGAGCGCTTCCGCGACGACATCAATCCCGGTGACGTGATCCTCATCAACGATCCGTACTCGGGAGGGACGCACCTCAACGACGTCGCGGTGATCTGCCCGGTGTTCGTGGACGGGAAGCTGCTGCTGTTCCCGGCGATCCGCGCGCACTGGGCGGACGTCGGCGGCATGACGCCGGGAAGCCTGTCCGGCACGTCGACGGAGATCTTCCAGGAGGGTGTGCGGATTCCGCCGATCAAGATCTACGAAGGCGGCAAGCTGGTGCGCGGCGTCGCCGACCTGATGTTCGCGAACATGCGGGTCGAGCCGGAGCGCCGCGGTGACCTGCAGGCGATGATCGAGACCTGCCGCACGGCTGAACGGCGCATCGGCGAGATGGCGTCGAAGTTCGGCGTGGAGCGCATGCTGGAGGCGATCGGGGTCATCCTCGACCGGACCGAGGCGCAGATCCGCGATCTGATCGGGCGCATTCCGGCCGGCTCGTACGTCTACGAGGACTACCTCGACGCGTCCGGGACCACCGACGAGCCGGTGCTGCTCAAGACGCGCATCGAGATCGAGGGCACGGACGTCCACGTCGACTTCACCGGAACGGCACCGCAGGTCGCCGGGCCGATCAACGCGTCGCTCGCCGTCACGACGACGGCGGTGTTCACGATCCTCAAGACCGTGCTCGATCCCGACCTGCCGGTGAATCAGGGGGCGTTTCGTCCGATGCGCGTCACCGCGCCGGAAGGCACGATCCTCAACGCCCGCTTCCCGGCGGCGTGCGGGGGATTCGCGGAGATCCGCCGGCGCACGCAGTCGGTCGTGATGGGAGCGCTGTCGCGCGCGCTGCCCGAGGCGATCGCCGGCGACGTGAAGGGCAGCGCCAACCACTGCTACGTGGGCGGACTCAACCCGGAGACGAACTCGCACTTCATCTTCTACGAGTATCCGGCGGGAGGCACCGGCGGGTATCGGGAGGCCGATGGCTCGTCGGCGTTCCGTTCGTTCGACGAAGGCGACTTTTCGTCGATCCAGCCGGTCGAATCGATCGAGAACGAACTGCCGCTCGTCATCGAACGAACGGCGATGCGAACCGATTCGGGCGGCCCGGGGACGATGCGCGGCGGACTCGGGATCGAGCGCGACGTTCGCGTCGCGATCGAGCGCGCCACCTACTCGGTGCTCTCCGACCGCTGCATCATCCCGCCGTTCGGCCTGCACGGCGGCGAGGCCGGGGCGCCGAACAGCTTCACCTATCGGCACGCCGGCGAAGAGCGGCAACCGGGCAAGATCCCGGGCAAGGCGACCGGATGCCCGGTCGTGCGCGGCGACGTCGTCCTCATGCGTTCGGCGGGCGGCGGCGGATACGGGGATCCGCTGGCCCGTGATCCCGAGCGAGTGCGCGAGGACTGCCGGCTGGGGTTCGTCAGCGCGGCGGCGGCGTCCGATCATTACGGCGTGGTGTTCTCGGCCGACGGCTCGGTGGATGGGGCGGCGACCGCCTCGAGGCGCGCGTCGCTCGACGCGCAACGGTGCATGTTCACGGTCGCCGCGCACGGCGCGGCCGGCGGCGAGTACGTGCACGGCCGCCGTTACGTGCAGATGCATCCGGCGGCCGCGACGCGGGCGGGATTGATCGAAGGCGCCCCGATCGAGATCGTGGTCCCGGTCGGAGCGCCGCTGCGGGCGTGGGTCCGGTACAACGATGCGATCGCATCCGAGGTCGTGTGGATCGGCGCGGAAGGCGCGGCGATGATCGGGGTCGCGCCGGGCGCGTCGGTGCGGCTGCGGGCGCTCGCGCTCGGTTACGCGGCCGCGCCCAGGGTCGCCGCGCGCCCGTCGGCAGCGGCGCGCGAAACCGCCTCGGCATGATGCCGTCCGCGCCCGCGACCGCACCGTTCGACCTGGGTCTCGCCGGCCGGCGCGCCGTCGTGACCGGTGGCACCGGGGCGATCGGTGCCGCCGTCTGCCGGATGCTCACCGGGCAGGGCGTCGGTGTCTGGTCGCTCGACCGAAGCTCCCCCGCGGAGCCGCTCCCCGGCGTACGCACGCTGGTCTGCGACGTGCGCAGCCGCGCGTCGATCGAACGGGCGGCCGCGACCGTGGTCGAGGACGGCCCGATCGACATCCTCGTCAATTCGCACGGCCTGCAGATCCGCGCGAGCGCGATGGACTGCACCGACGAGGCGCTCGACGAAATCATGGACGTCAACGTCGGCGGATGCTGGCGCACCTGCCAGGTGTTCGGCGCGCCGATGAAGTCACGCGGCGGGACGATCGTCAACATCGCCAGCATCAACGGCATGCTGGCGGCGAAGACCGGAGCGGCCTACGGAGTGTCGAAGGCGGCGCTGATCCATTTCACGCGCATCCTCGCGCTCGAACTGGCGCCCGCGGTGCGGGTGAATGCGGTGGCGCCGACCGCCGTACGCTCCGCCATGACCGCAGACCTCTTCCGGGACCCGGCCTACGAGCCCGCCAAGATCGCCGCCGTTCCGTTGGGTCGCATCGCGACGGCCGACGACGTCGCGAGCGCCGTCGTCCTGCTCGCGTCGTCCAGGACCGCGTTCGTCACCGGACAGACCTGGGCGGTCGACGGCGGCATCTCGCTGCCGTGACGCGCGACGCGAGGAGGAGATCGACGATGCAGGCCGCCGTCAGCAAGATCAACACCATGCCGGACGTGCGCGCCGGACAGGCGTTCGCGCCCCGGGTCGTCCTCAACGACTGCACGCTGCGCGAGGGCGAGCAGGCGAGCGAAGTCAACTTCGACCTCGATTCGCGCCTGAGGATCGCCGAGGCGCTCCACGACGCCGGCATCGCCCAGGTGCAAGCCGGCTACCCGGGGCGTTCCGAGACCGACTTCAAGACGATCGTCGAATTGCGCAAGCGATTTCCTTCGTGGACGGTCGAGGCGGTCACGCAGGTGTTCCAGAAGGACTGGCGCGAGCAGATCGACCGGGCCGTGGACTCGGGCGCCGATTGGATCGACCTCATCTATCCGGTTTCGGATCTGCGGCTGTCGATCGTGCAGAAGGTCTCGCGCGCCCAGATGCTGGTCCGAACGGTCGAGGCGGTGCGCTACGCCTGTGAACGTGCACCCAACGTCCGCTTCGCGCCGACCGACACCGGTAGGGCCGATCTGGGCTTCCTGGAGTCCGTCTACCGGGCCGTCGTCGACGCGGGCGCGAAGCGCGTGACGGTCGCCGACACCGTCGGTGCGCTCCACCCCCGGGCGACAGCGTTCCTCGTCCGCCGCGCCGTCGAGGTGTCGGGCGTGCCGGTGCAGGTCCATTTCCACGACGACTTCGGCCTCGCGCTCGCGAACACGATCGCGGCGGCCGAGGCGGGAGCGACGATCCTCGACGGCACCGTGCTGGGCGTCGGAGAGCGCGCCGGGAACGCTCCGCTGGAGGAGCTCGCGGCGAGCCTCGAGGTCCTCTACGGCGTCCCCACCGGAGCGAAGCTCGAGCGGATGAGCGCGCTCGCCGCGCTCGTCGCGTCGGTGTCGAAGGTCGCCGTGCCGCCACACAAGGCGATCGTGGGCAGCCATGCCTTCGCGCACAAGCTCGACGCCCACGTGATGGGCGTCTCGATGGGCGCGTCGGCGTACGAATCGGTCGCGCCGGCGACGTTCGGCAACCGCCGGCACATCGGACTCGGGCGTCTGTCCGGCGGCAACGCGGTGCGCGCGCGCCTGGGTCAACTGGGCGTGAATGTCGGAGACGACGCGCTGATCGACGCGCTCGCCGCCGATGTGCGCTCGACCGCCGAAGGGCAGAGCGAGCCCATCGGCGACGAGCAACTCCTCGCGATGCTCGAACGGCGTTCACCCACGACCTGAACGCGCCCGTACGCCTGCCTTCCCTTCACGTTCTTCCCACCGGAGCCCCGACGTGCTGACTGTCAAGCGCTTGAGCCTCGCCGACGCCCAACTCATCCTCGACGCGTGCCAGTCGAAAGCGATCGAGGTGGGCACCCCGAAAGACATGGCCGTCGTCGACGAGAGCGGCCACCTGATCGCCTTCCGCCGCATGGACGGCGCCAAGTTCTCGTCGGTCGAGATCGCGATCAACAAGGCGTTCACGTCCTCGGGCGGCGGGCGGGCGACGCGCGACTACAAGAACGTCGCCGGACCGACCGGCCCCGCGTTCGGCCTGCACACGCAGTTCCAGGGCCGCTTCACGATCCTGGGTGGCGGAGTGCCGGTGGTCGTCGACGGCCAGATCGTCGGCGCGGTCGGCATCTCGTCGGGTGCCGCCGACGAGGATCATGCGGTGGCCGAGGCGGGCATCGCCGCATTCCAGGCGTCGCAGAAGGGCTGAGGTGCCCGCGACGGTCGAATCGCGATCCGCCGTCCCCGGGAGCGGGAGCGCCGCGCTCGGCGCTGCGGTGCCGTCTCCCGCCCGCCGGTCGACGCGTTCCGGGCGCTTCGCCCGCGTCGCGGGAACGGGTGAAGCGCTGCTCGTCGCCGATGTCGCCGGGTGGCTCGCGGAGCGCGCGGTCGACGTCCGCCGCGTGCCCTTCGCCGCGCGGGCGGTCCTCGAGAACCTGATGCGACAGGTCGCCTGCGGCGAGTGCGAGGAGGAGCGGCTCGACGCCGTCGCCGACTGGCGTGCCGCCCCGCTCGGGACGATCCTGCCGCTCGCCGTGTCGCGGCTGGTCATGCCGGACTCGAGCGGACTGCCGCTGCTCGCCGATCTGGCCGCATTGCGGGATGTCGCGGCGCGGTCGGGCGCGGATCCCGAGCGCGTGCGGTTCGCGGTGCCCGTGCACCTGATCGTCGACCATTCGGTGCAGGTCGACGTCGCGGGCGTTCCCGACGCGATCGCGCGCAATCTCGACCGCGAGTTCGACCGCAACGCCGAACGCTACCGGTTTCTCAAGTGGGCGGGACAGGCGTTCGACGACCTCCGGATCGTGCCGCCGGGAACCGGAATCATCCATCAGATCCAGCTCGAGAAGCTCGCCGGCCCGATCGCCTTCGACACGCGTTTCGACGAACCGGTCGTGGGGGCCGAACTCGTCGTCGGGACCGATTCGCACACTCCGATGGTCAACGGGATCGGCGTCGTCGGGTGGGGCGTGGGCGGCATCGAGGCCGAGTCGGTGCTGCTCGGGGACCCTCTGGTGGTGCCGAAGCCGCCCTGCATCGGCGTACGACTCGCAAAGACTCCGCGGCCCGGCGTGATGGCCGCCGACATCGCGCTCGCGGTCACCGAATTGCTGCGTCGAGAGGCGCCGATCGGGGCGTTCGTCGAGTTCTTCGGGGACGGCGTCGACGCGCTCCCGGTTCCCGACCGCGCGACGATCGCCAACATGGCGCCCGAGTACGGCGCGACGATGGGCTATTTTCCAGTGGACCGGGCGACGCTCGCGTTCCTGCAGGCGACCGGGCGAGCGGCGAAGGATGTCGCGCGCACCGAGGCGGTGGCGCGCGCGCTGCGCCTGTTCCGGGAGCCCGGCGATCCGCTGCCCGACTACGATGCATCGTTCGAGCTCGACCTCTCGGCGCTCGAACCGGCGATGGCGGGTCCTCGTCGACCCGAGGACCGGGTGGCATTGCGGGACCTCCCGGAGAGCTTCTCGTCGGCGCTCGCCCGGAGTCTCGCGGACGACGGATACGCGGCGGCGGACGACCGCCGCGTAGAATGCACGGTCGGTGGCGCGCGGACGACGCTCACCCACGGTTTCATCGCCATCGCGGCGATCACCTCGTGCACGAACACGTCGAATCCGGCCTCGGTGATCGCGGCGGGACTGCTCGCGCGGAACGCGCGTGCACGGGGGCTCTCGCCCTCGCCCTGGGTCAAGACCTCGTTCGCGCCCGGATCGCGGGCCGTGCCCCGGTACCTCGCCACGCTCGGCCTGCTCGAGCCGCTCGAGGCGCTCGGTTTCTCGGTCGTGGGCTTCGGATGCACGACCTGCGGAGGCAAGTCGGGCCCCTTGGACGCAGCGGTCGCGGACGCGATCGAGCGCGGGGGACTCGTCGCGGTGGCGGTGCTGTCCGGCAACCGCAATTTCGAGGGGCGGATCCACCGCCTCGTGCGCGCCGCGTACCTCGGAGCGCCGCACCTGGTGGTCGCCTACGCGATCGCCGGCCGGATCGACGTCGATCTCGCCCGGGATCCGCTCGGCCTCGATCGGAACGGCGTCCCGGTGTACTACGCGGACGTCGTTCCCGATCCGCGCGAGGTGTCGGCATGCGCGGAACGGGCGCTCGAACCGGGACTGTTCGCGGACGTCTACGCGACGCTCCATGACGGCACCGCGCAGTGGAGGCAGCTCGAGGCGCCGGGAGGATCGTGTTTCGCGTGGGACCGCGAGTCGACCTATCTGGTGCGGCCACCGTTCTTCGACGGCGATGCGGATGCGTTCGCCGACCGCATCACGGGCGCGCGCGTCCTGTGCCTGCTGGGCGATTCGGTGAATACAGACCACATCTCCCCCGGCGGCGAGATTCCGGTCGACAGCGCGGCCGGGCGTTACCTGATCGGCCTCGGGGTCGCGCCCGAGCGGTTCAACACCTACGTCGGGCGGCGGGGCAACCCGGAGGTGATGCGTCGGGCGACCTTCGCGCACGCGAGGTTTCGCAACCTTCTCGTGCCCGACCGCTTCGGCGGCTGGACGCGGATGCTGCCCGGCGGGGACCTCGTGCGGATCCACGAAGCGGCCGACGCCTACCGTGCGCGGGGCGTCCCCGCAATCGTCGTCGCGGGCGCGCGATACGGCTCCGGCAGCAGCCGGGATTGGGCGGCGAAGGGGCCTGCGTTGCTCGGCGTGCGTGCGGTCCTGGCGACGTCGTTCGAGCGCATCCACCGCGCGAACCTGGTCGGCATGGGCATCCTGCCGCTCGTGTTCGCGGCGAGGGAGGGCTGGCGCGAACTCGGGCTGGACGGCTCCGAGGTCTTCGACATCGAAGGCCTCCAGGCGGCACTCGATGCGGGGGCGCCTGCGCGCTTGCGTGCGAGCCGCCCGGGGTTCGAACGGGCATTCGAGGTCACCGTCGGAATCACGACCGCCTCCGAGGCGCGGCAACTGAGGGATGGCGGGATCTTTCGCGCGGCGCGGGGTCGCTTCGCGCGCGAGCGCGGAGCGCCGACGACACCGGCATGAAGGGAGAGGTTCGATGAAGGTGGCACTGGCGCTCAAGGGCGCGGAATGGGCGATGAACCTGACTGCGTTGCGCCATCCGGCATTCGCGGCGCGGCTCGCCGAGCGTGCGCGCATCGTCCAGCTCCGCATGCGCGACCCCGCCGGCCCCGCCCGCCACTACGCGTTCGGCGGCTCGCGCGTGCGCTCGGGCGCGGGAATCCATCCGGCGCCCGACGTCGTGTTGACGTTCAAGGATGCCGACGTCGCGTGGCGGATTTTCAAGCCGGGTTCGATTCGCGCCGACGCGGTCAATTTCGCGAAGAACTTCGCGGTCGAGGTCGCCGGTGACGACGAGCTCGCCTGCTGGTTCACCGAGACGCTCAGCCTGTTGCGGTCGATCCGCTGGACGTCGGGCGTCGACGCCGGGCACGGCGAGACCCGGTATTGCAACGCGACCAACGGCGGTCCGGTGTTCGTCTACGTCAAGGACGGCAGGATCGTGCGGACGACTCCGATCGACTTCGACGAGCGCGATCCGCAGTCGTGGTCGCTCGAGGCGCGCGGGCACACCTTCTCCCCGCCCCGCCGGACGACGACGACGGCGCACACGCTCGCGTCGAAGTCGATGGTCGACTCGAAGGATCGCCTGCTCTACCCGATGAAGCGCGTCGACTTCGATCCCGACGGCGAGCGCAACTGCGCCAACCGCGGCAAGTCGGGGTACGTGCGCATCTCGTGGGAAGAGGCGCTCGACATCGTCGTGTCGGAGATCCGCCGGGTCAAGCGCGTCCACGGGCACGGCGCGATCATGAGCAGTCAGAGTTCGCACCACACCTGGGGCAACATCGGCTGCTACGTCTCCGCGTTCAATCGCTTCATGAACGCCATCGGCTACACGAAGATGGTGATCAACCCGGACAGTTGGGAGGGCTGGTACTGGGGCGCGACGCACCACTACGGGTACAGCATGCGGCTCGGCGCGGCCGAGCCCTACGGCATGCTGGACGACTGCCTGCAGCAGGCCGAGTTGATCGTGTTCTGGTCGAGCGACCCGGAGTCCACCGGCGGATCCTACGGGGCGTTCGAGGGCACGCTGCGCAGGATGTTCGCGCGCGATGTCGGCATCGAAATGGTGCACATCGATCCGCATCTCAACTACACGGCGTCGCTGCTCGGCGGAAAGTGGATTCCGATCGTGCCGGGAACGGATCCCGCGCTCGCCCACGCGATCGCCCACGTGTGGATGACCGAGGGACTCTACGACAAGACGTACGTGGCCGAGCGCACGACGGGGTTCGAGAAGTACCGCGACTACGTGCTGGGCGTCGAGGACGGCGTCCCGAAGACTCCCGAGTGGCAGGAGTCCGAGACCGGCGTGCCGGCGCACACGGTGCGCGCGCTGGCGCGCAAGTGGGGCACGCGCAGGACGTACCTCGGCGCCGGAGGCAAGGGCACGGCGTTCGGCGGCGCCTGCCGATCCGCGACGGGCTCGCAGTGGGCGCGCGCGATGGTCTGCCTGATGGCGATGCAGGGTCTCGGCAAACCGGGGATCAACTTCGGCAATCTGCAGTACGGCGCGCCGATCGACTACAACTTCTACTTTCCCGGCTACGGCGAAGGCGGCCTGTCCGGCGACGTCGAGACGACGGGAGCCGCGGTCCAGCTCTATCAGCGTCAACCGCAGCTCCCCAGCATGAACGTCGTGGCGCAGCGGATCACCCGCAACCGGATCGCGGAGGCGATCCTCGAGGGCGAGGCGCACGGCTATCCGATCGACCCCAAGTCGATCAACGGCCAGTTCATGCGCTTCCACTACCCGGCGCCGGGACATTCGCGGGTCCGGATGATGTACAAGTACGGCGGCTCCCATTTCGGCACGGTGCAGGAGTCGAACCGGCTGGCCGACGCCTACCGATCGGACCAGCTCGAATTCGTCGTCAACCAGTCGATCTGGCACGAAGGGGAGTCGAAGTTCGCCGACGTCATCCTGCCGGCATGCACGAACTTCGAGCGCTGGGACATCGGCGAGTGGACGGTGGCGGGCGGCTATTCGCACCACAACAACGGCCAGCTCAACCACCGCGTGATCTCGATCCAGCACAAGTGCATCGAGCCGCTCGGCGAGTCGCGCTCGGACTACCGCATCTTCCTGGACATCATGCATCGACTGGGACTCGGCACCTATTACAGCGAGGGCATGACCGAGCTGGACTGGTGCCGGGCGCAGTTCGAGGCGTCCGACCTGCCGGCGCGCATCTCCTGGGAGGAGTTCCTGCGGAAGGGCTACTACGTGGTCCCGCCCGAGGACACGTCCAGGACGCCGCAACCGAACGCGATGCGGTGGTTCGCGGAAGGGCGGCGCAAGGACGTGCCGGAGCCGCATCCGTTGCCGGCGGGCTACGGTCACCGGTTCCGCGAGGGGCTGCAGACGATGAGCGGCAAGATCGAGTTCGAGGCATCCAGCCTGAAGATGTTCGACGACCCCGGACGTCCGCCGGTGAATCGCTACATCCCCTCGTGGGAGGGCAGGCGCACGACCGAACTCTACCGTCGCTTTCCGCTGCAGCTCATCACGCCGCATCCCCGCTACAGCTTCCACACGCACACCGACGGCAAGGACACGTTCATCAACGACGTCGTCGAGCATCGCGTCCTGATCGACGGCTATTACTACTGGGTCGTGCGGATGAACCCGAAGGACGCCCGGGCGCGGGACCTCGCGCACCACGACCTGGCGCGGCTCCACAACGACCGGGGCAGCGTGATCTGCGCGGCGGCGCTCACCGAGCGACTTCCTCCCGGAGTCGTGCAGGCCTACGCGTCGTCGGGCGTCTACGATCCGATCGGCGAGCCGGGGCACTCGACCGATCGCGGTGGGTGCGTGAACCTCCTCGCGCCCACCCGCTGGCAGACCGAGAAGACGAGCGCATCGGCGCCCAATTCCTGCCTGATCGAAATCGAGAAGTGGAACGGAGAACGGCCATGAACGCCGGGCCCGGGGGGGTATCCCGATGACCAGCAAGTGGGCGCTGTTCGTCGATGTCGCGAAGTGCCACAACTGCCGGAACTGCTTCATCGCGTGCAAGGACGAGCACGTGGGCAACGCCTACCCGGGGTATGCGGCGCCGCAGCCCAGGCACGGCCACGAGTGGATCGCGATCTCGACCCGGGAGCGCGGCGAAGCGCCGATGGTCGACGTCGCGCATCTGCCGACGATGTGCAACCACTGCGAGGACGCGCCTTGCGTGACCGCGTCGCCGGACGGCGCGGTCCACCGCCGTTCCGACGGCATCGTCATCATCGACCCCGACAAGGCGCGTGGCCGCCGTGAGCTCGTAGACACGTGTCCCTACGGCGCCATCTGGTGGAACGAGGAGGCGCAGTTGCCGCAGAAGTGGATCTTCGACGCGCATCTCCTCGATCGCGGCTGGAGCGAGCCGCGTTGCGTGCAGGCCTGCCCGACCGGCGCGATGACGTCGGCCAGGCTCGACGACGCCGCGCTGGCCCGGCGCGTCGCCGACGAAGGCTTCGAGGTCCTCCATCCCGAGTACGGCACGCGGCCGCGGGTGTTCTACCGGAACCTGCAGCGCTACACCGCGTGTTTCGTCGGCGGGACGCTGATCGCCCGCGCGAACGACGTGGACGACTGCGTTGCCGGGGCGGTGGTCGAAGTGTCGAAGGACGGCCGCGTCGTCGCGTCGGCGAAGAGCGACGACTTCGGCGAATTCAAGTGCGATGGACTCGAGGAAGGAAGCGGCGCGTACGAGGTGGTCGTGCGCGCCGAGGGGTTCCGCGAGGCGCGCGCGGCGGTGACGCTGGGGACGAGTCGCTACCTCGGAGTCCTGCGACTCGAACGGAATTGAGCGCGAACCGCGACAGGTGACACCGGCGGGCGTCGCTCGACGCCCGCACAACGAAGGGGATCAGACATGGACGGATGGGCGAGGCGGGTCGCAATCCTGGTATTCGGCGTGTTCGCGTTGGCGATGGCCGGAGGCGCCGCGGCCGCGTTTCCGGATCGGCCGGTCAAGCTCGTCGTCCCGTTCGCGCCGGGCGCGACGACCGACATCCTCGCGCGAATGCTCGCGGAGCGGCTCTCGGCGCGATGGGGCCAGCCGGTCGTGGTCGAGAACAAGGCCGGCGCGGGGAGCATTCTCGGCGCGGACTTCGTCGCGAAGAGCCCGGCCGACGGCTACACGATCCTGTTCGGCTCGGAGTCGCTGTCGCTGCTTCCGCATCTGCAGGACATGCCGTTCGACTGGCGCACCGACCTGAAACTCGTGTCGCAGGTAGGCTCGCTGCCGATCCTGCTCCTGTCGACGGGGAAGCGGGCCGACCTGTCGACGTTCGCGGACTTCATCGCGGTCGCGAAGGCCAACAAGGGCAAGCTCAACTACGGCACGCCGGGGGCGGCGACGGTCCATCACCTGACGATGGAGATGTTCGCGCGGGCCGCCGGCATCGAGATGACGCACGTCCCCTACAAGGGTGCGGGTCCCGCGCTCACCGATCTGATCGCCGGGCACATCGACGTGATGCCCGGCGCGGAGCCGTCGGCGAAGTCGCACATCAACGCCGGAACGGTGAAGGCGCTCGCGGTCTTCGCACCGCAGCGGATTCCCGGCCTGCCGAACGTGCCGACGTCGCGTGAGGCCGGGGTGCCGTTCGAGATGTCGTTCTGGTGGGGCGTGATGGTTCCGGGACGCACACCGCCCGAGGTCGCGCGCGAGATCGGGGCGGCCACGATGTCCGCGATCCGCGAACCGGAGATGCGCCGGAAGATGACCGACGCGGGAGTCACTCCGATCGGAGGCACGGCCGAGGAGTTCGAGGTGTTCTTCCGCGGGCAGTTCGACGGCTGGGCGACCGTCCTCCAGGGCCTGGGTCTCAAGGCCAGATAGAGCGTCGGCGCGCCGCCGCGGCCGGTCATGGGCACGCGAACGAACCGTCGCGTCGCGCTCGCGCGCATTCCGCAGGGCGAGCCGCAGCCCGCGGACTTCGCACTCGTCGAGGATCCGTCTTCCGAGATCGGGGCGGGGGAAGTGCTGTTGCGGACGATCTGGCTGTCGATGGATCCGTATCAGCGCAACTGGATGGCCGGGGCGCGCAATTACGGGACCGCGGCGCGGCCGGGCGCGACCGTCATCGGACGCGCGGTGAGCGAGGTCGTCTCGTCGAACGACCGGCGCTTTGCGCCCGGCGACATCGTGTGCGGGGAGACGGGCTGGCAGACGCATGCCGTCGCGCCGGCCGATGCCCTCGAATCGGTCGACGCGACGCTCGCGCCGATCTCGACCGCGCTCGGCGTGCTCGGGGCACCGGGCCTCACCGCCTGGGTCGGGATGGCCGACCTCGGGCAACCACGCAGCGGAGAGACCGTCGTGGTGTCCGCCGCAGCGGGAGCCGTCGGGTCGGTGGCGGGACAGCTAGCGCGCATCTTCGGCGCGCGTGTGGTCGGTGTCGCGGGGGATCCCCGGAAATGCCGGCATGTCGTCGAGGACCTCGGCTTTCACGCATGCGTGAGTCACCGCGACTCCGACGTCGGTGCGGCGCTCGCGCGCGAATGCCCCGGTCGCGTCGATCTCCACTTCGACAACACCGGCGGGCCTGTCACCGACGCGGTCTACGGACTGCTCGCCCGCGACGCGCGGATCGTGCTCTGCGGTCTCGTCGCCGAGTACGGTGCGGCAGACGCGCGCGGCCACGATCTTCGTCCGTTGCTGGCGGCCCAGGCGACGTTGAAGGCGTTCAGCGTGCGGCGCAACCTGCATCGCATGACGGAGTGGCGACGCCGAGGTTCCGAGTGGATTCGCGAGGGCGCGCTCGTCCATCGCGAGGATGTCGTCCGGGGCATCGAGCGTGCGCCCGAGGCGTTCCTCCGGATGCTCTCCGGGCAAAGCATCGGCAAGGCGCTGGTTCAGGTGGCGGAGGATCCGTCGCCGCGTTGACGGTGGTTCCCGGACGGGAATCCGGTGCAGACACGGGCGCGCGCCCGCCGACGAACGATCGCGAGCCCGGGCAACGCCGCACGGCGGTCGAATTCGCCGCGAACCGTCGAACGAATTTCCGCTAGTCCTTCACCGTCCACTGCGGCGCCACACCGGCCCGATCGCAGGAGAGTTTGAGGCGATACTCGTAACGGTCCGGACGGTACAGTCCGTGGATGAGTTCGATCGGACGCCCTTCGGGACTCCGCACGACGCGCGTCAGCTTGATGAGCGGCGCGCTGACCTCGATCTTCAGGCGCCGCGCGACGTCGACGTCGGCGAGCGTCGCGCTGATGCGCTGTTCGGCCGCGGCGGCCAGGATGCCTGCCGTCAGCAGCATCGACAGGACAGTTCGGTTGCCCAGCGCCTCGCGCGTCACGAGCGCCGCTTCCGGCGCGCGCAGATAGCACTCGGTATAGGAAAACGGCCCGTCGCGATCGCTGCGGACGCGCTCGATGCGCAGACCCGCCGACCTGGGAGGACACTCGAGCCATCGCGCCGCGTCGTCCGGAAGCGCCACCTGATCGAAGGCGAGGATTCGCACCGTGGTCCGGTGCTCGGCGTCGGCGACGCTCTCGAGCAAGCCGCCGAAGTTCATGGGCGCGCCGTTCGGCGGAGGTGGTGTGGCGAACGTGCCGCGGCCCTGCTGGCGGACGATCAGCGCTTCGGCCTCGAGCATGGTGAGCGCGCGGCGGACGGTAACGCGCGAAACGCCGAACTCGGTGGACAGAGCCTCCTCGGCGGGCATCGGCCGTTCCGGCGGCCAGATACCGGCACGGATCCGCTGCTGCAGCACCGAGTAGACCTGGTAGTACCGCGGAACGACGTCGGCGATCACGCGGTCGCGCGCTGAGGGCTTGGTCAATCCACGCTTCGGGCGGTGTCGACTCATTTCCTCGGGCGTCTGCACGGACAGGCATGCATCGTACCTGAGCTCCGCGGGTCCGCAGGATGCGAGCGGTCGGATGCATCCATGAAGAAGGCCGGACGCCTCGCGGCGTCCGGCCTTCTCGTGTCGCTTGCCTCGGGTACCCGGCGCGAACCGGGTACCGGGGCTCGTCAGGCGGTCTGGATGTTCGACGCCTGCTTGCCCTTGGGGCCTTGGGTGACTTCGAAGCTCACCTTCTGGCCTTCCTTGAGGCTCTTGAAGCCCGGCATGTTGATCGCCGAGAAATGGGCGAAGAGATCTTCGCCGCCGCCATCGGGCGTGATGAAGCCGAAGCCCTTGGCATCGTTGAACCACTTGACGGTTCCGGTAGGCATGTCTGAATCCTTGAGAAGTAATGACAGGCGCCGGGATACCGCCCGGCCGGTGTTTCGATCTCAAGGACAGAGAGCGGGCGCGAGACCGCGTGCGCTTTCGCACTTGAAACTAAAACGGCCGGTATTCTATACTAGAACAACCCCATCCGTCTAACGGGTTTGGGGGGCTCCCGTGGGTCGGCCTTCAGGCCGACGCCCTTTGCTGCCATTGTCGAGGACTTTGTCGGGCTGAAGCCCGACCCACCGCGCTCCCCGTAGGTCGGCCTTCAGGCCGACGCTGTTCCGTCGCATCGGCACACATCCCGTCGGGCTGAAGCCCGACCCACAGCGGATCAAGCCCGACCCACCGCGCTCCCCGTGGGTCGGCCTTCAGGCCGACGCTGTTCCGTCGCATCGGCACACATCCCGTCGGGCTGAAGCCCGACCCACAGCCCTCTCCGTAGGTCGGCCTTCAGGCCGACGCTGTTCCGTCGCATCGGCACACATCCCGTCGGGCTGAAGCCCGACCCACAGCGGATCAAGCCCGACCCACAGCGGATCAAGCCCGACCCACAGTAGCTCCAGCCCGACCTACAGAGACTGCCCGGCTCCCCAATCGCCGACCGTGTGCCGGCGCTCCTCTTCCGCGAGCACCGGGATGGCCGCGGGATGCGAGGGGGTGGCCGCGGAGAGCGCGGGCACCGCCACCGCGAGCCCCGCCCGGACGTCCGGATCCGCGAGCGCGCGCCGCAGCGCCGCCTGGTCCGCCCACGCGGGCCTGCCCTCGACGACCGAAAGCCAGATCCGCCCGCTCGCCTGGTCGGCGAAGTTGACGACGCGAAAACGTGCGACGCAGGCGGCGAGAAATTCCGCGTTGCGCTCGGGCGCGAGCACGGACGGGTCCGGATAGAGCGCGTCGGACGAGCGTGCGTCGATGTCGACCTTGCGGAAGCGTTCGATGTCGAGGAGGCAGGAAACGTCGAGCACGTTCAGCGTGTCGTTCCATCCGAACGCGGCGGAGCGCGGAGGCTCGCCGCGCGCGACCGTGTTGTCGAGGAACTCGAAATGCACGCGCTTGTCGCGCCGCGCGACCCAGGTGAAGAACAACCCGGGCATGCCCGAATACGCTTCGACTCCGTGCGCGAGCGTGTCGTCGACCGCCTTGTAGCGTCCGACGTCGTTGCCGCGGTTCCACGCACGCTCGACCAGCGCTGCCGGAGGCGTCACGAGGAAGAACATGTAGACGACGTGCCCGAAGCGGGTCAGCAGGTTGCTTCCCGCCTCGTCGGAATCCGGCGCGAAGCTGTCGAAGCGGAAGCGGTCGATCAGGAGATGCGTCATTCCGCCCGCGCCCGCCTTGCGGGCCATGTACCGGTCGAACTTCTGGTCGATGATGCGCAGCTCGTCGCCGGTGAACGCGCCCGCGTATTTGTACGCATCCCCGAGGCTGTCGTAGTCGAGCAATTGCTTGCGCCAGATGTCGGGACTGATCCGCGCGAACTCGTCCCAGCGCACGCCGATGCGCTCGGCGAGCGCCTTCTGCAGCGGCCGCATCGTGCTCTTGCCCGCGGCCGAGGGTCCCTTCGTGTTCATCACCAGCGGCGCATCCTGACGCGGAAGCGGCGCGTAACCTTCCGCCGCCGCGCCCTGCGCGATCACCGGCTCGAGCAGCGCGCCGATCGCGTCGCTGCCGGCGTCGTTCGCCGCGAGTTGCGTGGCGATGCGGGCGAGCGCTTCGGCGTCGCCCCAGAGCGCGCCGTGCCGCACGACCACCGCCGTTACGGTTCGGGAGAGCGCGTGCAGCGCGGCGCGCTCCACGAAATCCTCGCTCGTCCGCGCGCGCGCGTCCCAGGCGGCGATCGCGGCCTCTGGCTGCGGAGGCGCCGCATCCTCGCGCGGGGAGGCGCCGCGTCGCCCGAACAGCCGCGCGAACAGGCCCGCCCGAGGCGCTTCCGCAGGTACGGTGGCCGCGCCGAAGAGCGGCGCGAGCTCGCGCCCGACCGTCGCCTCGATCCGGCGTCGAGCGTCGTCGTACGCCGCGACGATCGCGTCGGCCTGCGGGGCGACGTGGCGCTCGAGGAGCACGCGGGCGATCCGGCGGAAATTGATGCCGAGATCCTCGATCCGCTCCCCGTCGGGGATCGAGACGTTCGCATTGGTGCGCACGAGCAGTTCGTGCAGCGCCAACCGCTCGGGCCGGAACGCGACCAGATCGCACGGCGCCATGCCGGTCAGGTCGGCAAACTCCCGCGCCTGCGCGAGCGGAGTCGACACGTTCTCGGGCCGGTAGACGGTCGCGAGCGGGAGGAGGGACGCCGGAATCTCCGACTCCACGCCGGGTTTCCACGGGCCGAACCCGGATTCGTCGCGGGAGTGGGAAGGCATGGCGTGCGCGAGGGGCAGGTCGCGATCTGCGACGTTACACATCGGGCCGGTCAGAGGCAACGAAACCCGCCTCCCGAGCGGCCCGCTGCTTGACCGCCTCCCGCCCGCTCGGCAAGATGCGCCGTCACCGACGGCCCATGGTTCCGATGCACCGGATTCTCTTCTCCGACCACGACTACCACGACATCTCCCTCGAGCGCGACCTCCTCGCCCGGCAGGGCATCGAGATCGAGGTCGCGAACTGCAGGACCGAGGACGAGGTCATCCGCGCGGCGAAGGGCTTCCGCGGAATCCTGCTGCAGTACGCGCCGATCACCGAGCGCGTTCTCGCCGCGCTCCCCGATCTTTGCATCGTGAGCCGGATCGGCGCGGGCTTCGACACGATCGACACCGCGGCCTGCGCGCGCCACGGCGTGTGGGTCGCCAATTCGCCCGACTACGGCGTCGGCGAGGTGGCGACGCACGCGCTCGCGCTCGCCCTCGCGCTGGTGCGCAACGTCGTCATGTGGGACCGCGACGTCAAGGCGGGCACCTGGCACTACACGTCGGCCGGACCGGTCCCTCGCGCCTCCGACCTGACGCTCGGGATCGTGGGGCTGGGCCGCATCGGCAAGCGCATGGCCCACGTGTCGCGCAACCTGTTCCGGCGCGTCGTCGCGGCCGACCCGTACCTGATCGACGGCGACTTTCCCGCCTACGTCGAGCGCGCCACGCTGCCGAAGCTCTTCGAGACGGCCGACATCGTGTCGCTGCACGTGCCGTTGAACGACGAGACCCGCGGGATGATCAACGCGGCGCTCCTCGACTCGATGCGGCCGGGGAGCTTCCTCGTCAACACGGCGCGCGGCGCGGTGCTCGACGTCGATGCGGCGGTGGCCGCGCTCGACCGCGGCACGCTCGCCGGCCTCGCGCTCGACGTGCTCCCGCAGGAGCCGGTGCCCCCGGGCTCTCCGCTGGTCGCGCACCCGCGTGTTATCCTGACTCCGCACTCGGCGTTCTACTCGGTGGAGTCGGAGAAGGAGTTGCGCCGCAAGGCCGCGCAGAATCTCGCGACCTGGTTCCACTCCGGCAGGCCCGACTACGTGGTGAGCGCCGGCACGCGCAAGCCGTAGTGCGCACCGTCGGAACGCCGCGAACCGTCGAGCGAGCTTCCGACCCGGCACATCGGCCCACGACGCTGCGCGGCCACGCCCGGCCGCGCCGCGCGACATCACGAAGGGCGGGAGGAGCTTCATGGCCGCGGTCACCATCGCCGCCGTGCACAAGCACTTCGGTTCGACGCACGTGATCCGCGGCGTCGACGTGGCCATTCCCGACGGCGAGTTCTGCGTGCTCGTCGGCCCGTCCGGCTGCGGCAAGTCGACGCTCCTGCGGATGGTCGCCGGGCTCGAGGAGATCAGCGACGGCGAGATCCGCATCGGCGAACGCGTGGTCAACCGCGTGCCGCCGAAGGAGCGCGACGTCGCGATGGTGTTCCAGAACTACGCGCTCTATCCGCACATGACGGTGCGCGACAACATGTCGTTCGCGCTGATGCTCGCGAAGAAGCCGAAGGACGAGATCGCGCGCCACGTCGCTCGCGCAGCGGAGATCCTGGGCCTGGGCGCGCTCCTCGACCGCTACCCGCGCCAGCTCTCGGGCGGGCAGCGCCAGCGCGTCGCGATGGGCCGCGCGATCGTGCGCAATCCGCAGGTGTTCCTGTTCGACGAGCCGCTGTCGAACCTCGACGCGAAGCTCCGCGTCCAGATGCGCACCGAGATCCGCGAACTGCACCAGCGCCTGAAGACGACCTCGATCTACGTCACCCACGACCAGATCGAGGCGATGACGATGGCCGACCGGATCGTCGTGATGCGCGACGGCATCGTCGAGCAGTCGGGCGCGCCGCTCGACCTCTACGACCGGCCGGTGAACACCTTCGTCGCCGGCTTCATCGGCTCGCCCGCGATGAATCTCCTGCCCGGCGTCGTGCGCCGCGCGGGCGCGGGCGCGAGCGTGACGCTCGGCGCCGGAGCCACGATGGCGCTGCGCGACGCGCCCGAGGACGGCCGCGAGGTCCTCTACGGCATCCGTCCCGAGCACCTGGCGCTCGCCGCGCCGGACGCGGGGATCGCGGGCGACGTGGTCGTCGTCGAGCCGACCGGCGCCGACACTCAGGTGGTATGTCGCGTCGGCACGCAGGACGTGATCGCGGTCATCAAGGATCGCGTCGCCTGCCGCGCGGGCGATCGCATCGGCCTTGCGCCGGACCCGGCGAAGGCGCACGTGTTCGACGCGGCGAGCGGAACGAGACTCGCCGCGTAGGCATCCCGGCATCGAGCGCAAGACCAGACGGCTCGACGTTCAACCACGGAGGAGGAGCAGCGATGAGCGAGTACAGGCGGCGGGATTTCCTGAAATCGACGGCCGGCGTGGCCGCGGGCGCGGCGCTCGGCGGCGGCACGGCGCTCTTCGCCGGCGAGGCGGCGGCGCAGCAGTGGCACGGCAAGCCGGAGAAGGGCGCGAAGTTGCG
>JAANMW010000812.1_pt1 | contig 36392 bp, 37 predicted proteins | sample 7279671 | NCBI WGS metagenome assembly JAANMW01 (sample SAMN14094541, study PRJNA606508) | bioreactor metagenome | isolation source: A lab-scale SPAN reactor treating ammonium-rich wastewater day 247 | place: Ireland: Galway | collected 2017-09-19 | reverse complement strand
AGGATATAATTATGAATATGAAAAATGCGACATGGCACAAGAGTGTGACATGTTATAGACATAGTATGGCACAAGATAAGAAATACTCCTCATTGTTATTTTGATCCATTTTCTAATATTCTCAGCGCAAGCTCAACATGTTTTGGTATGAGTTGACGTGATCGAATTACCCAATCTAGTTTTTTTAAGGCATCGAATAATCCATCGCGAGTAGAGGGATCGTATAATGCCGGTTTTAAAAGACTCAGAGTCTTGAAGAGTGCGATACTTATTGGTCGCCTGAGCCATGCTGTCCATAAGGTATTTCTGACTTCATTACGGCGCCGGTCATTACAATTGCGGATAGGTGATGGATAGTGATATGAGATAATATCCTCAATATAAGCTAAATGCCAGCCATGAGCCGCAAGATCCATTGCTAACAGGTTCTCTTCACCGCCAATGCCAAAGCGACTTTCAAATCCGCCCATAGCGAGATATGCTGAACGCCGAACGATGGATCCGCAGGCAATAAAGCCTAATATGGGAAACCCGGGATAATCAGGAGTTACCGGTAGTTTACCATCGGACATTTTCTGGCAAATTGGATCCAACCTTTGTTCTTGTCCAACGAAAATTCGTGATGCTATTAAAGCTAATTTTGGATACGAATCGAAAAGATCGATTGCCTTCGTGAGAGATCCGGGGGCCCACCATGAGTCGTCATCACTAAATGCAACATAGGGACAATCGGTATGCTGAACACCAAAATTTCTCCCTGCAGGGCCGAGATTCTTAGATAGTGATATGACCGTTGTTTCCGGATAATGCATACGAACTTCTTCTGATGTGCCGTCAGAAGAGCCATTATCTACTACAATAATAGGAGGCCGTTCCGGAAGGGTGTAAAGTTGATTCAATGTATGGAAGAGATTCTGGATACGGTTTCGTGTTACAATTACTATAGAAATGCGGGCATTGAGGTTGTTCATGGAGCTAATGTCTAACTTTACAGAGAGTGAAACATGAGTATTACTACACGTATTTTTTAATTTACTTTTTCAATAAGCAAAAAATATACCAACAAATAAAAACGAAGAAATTTACCGGCATGTATTTTCCGCAAATTTTGCATGGAAGAAATGGAAAAGGTTGCTTGAAAAGACTAAGTATTTACTTGTTTTTGTTTATTCCTCATGGAAAGAGAAATTCTTTTTCTCTTTATATCAACATCGAGTACAGTAACGGTTACCGTTTGATGCACTCTCACAAAATCATTGGGATTCTTTACGAAAGTATCTGCAAGTTCGCTGATATGTACCAGGCCGTCCTGATGTACCCCTATATCCACAAAAGCGCCAAAGGCAGTAATATTGGTAACGATACCGGGAAGTCTCATACCGGGCTTTACATCCTCCATTTTCTCAATTCCCTCTGCAAACCCAAATGCCTCGAACTTCTCTCTGGGATCACGGCCAGGCTTGGATAACTCCGCCAGGATATCGTTCAGAGTAGGGAGACCTACCTTGCCGGTTACATATTTTGTAAGATTAATTTTTTTCCTGAGCTCTTCACTCCGCATTAAATCGGTAACTGAACATCCCAGATCTTTTGCCATGTCATATACTATGGGATAACTTTCAGGATGAACAGCGCTCCCGTCAAGGGGATTACCACCATCCCGTATGCGTAAGAAGCCGGCAGATTGCTCAAAGGCATTCGGCCCTAGGCGTGGCACCTTCTTCAGCTCTTCTCTCGATGTAAACGGGCCGTGCTCGTTCCGGTATTTCACGATATTTCCCGCAAGCTGAGGACCGAGGCCAGAAACATAGGTAAGAAGCTGTTTGCTCGCAGTATTTACCTCTACGCCCACCTTGTTTACACAACTGATGACAACATCATCAAGACTTTTCTTTAACGCCCCCTGGTCAACATCGTGCTGGTATTGTCCTACACCGATAGATTTGGGATCTATCTTCACCAGTTCTGCCAGGGGGTCCATAAGGCGCCTGCCTATGGATACTGAACCACGCACGGTTACGTCATAATCAGGGAACTCTTCGCGTGCAGTTTCTGAAGCAGAATATACCGATGCGCCGCTTTCGTTTACCATCACTACGAGAATTTTTCCGGGAAGCTTGAGTTTGCGGACGAAGGACTCTGTTTCCCTTCCCGCAGTGCCGTTTCCTACGGCAATAGCTTCTATAGCAAACTGTTCGCATAAACGAATAATCGTTGAAGCGGCTTCTGCGGTAGCTTTCTCTGATTGATGCGGGTAGATAGTATCGGTATGCACCAGCTTTCCCTGTCTGTTCAAACAAACAACTTTACAACCGGTACGGAAACCCGGATCTACGGCAAGGACATTTTTTTGTCCGAGCGGAGAGGCAAGTAAGAGTTGGCGCACATTTTCGGCAAAGACCTTGATAGCCTCCACCTCTGCCTGTTCTTTTGTTGCAATCCGTATTTCCGTTTCCATCGATAAGGATAAAAGTCTCTTATAGCTATCATGAATGGCCATCCTGACTTGTTGGGACGCCAATCCGTCTCCCTTTACAAAGAGCGCTTCCAGCAGTGATAGCGCTTTATCTTCCGGTGGATTAACGTGCAGGATCAGGAACCCTTCCTTTTCCCCGCGTCTCATAGCCAGAATCCTGTGAGAAGGAGCTTCAGATACCGGTTCTTCCCAATCAAAGTAATCCTTATACTTGATCCCTTCCTCTTCCTTGCCTGGTATCACCTTTGTTTTAAAAATCCCCGAATTCGTATACAGATCACGCATTTTTGTACGGGCCGTTTGGTCCTCATTTATCCACTCTGCAATAATATCCCGCGCCCCTGCAAGGGCATCTTCTCCAGAATCAACCCCTTTCTCTGAATTTACAAAAGCGGTAGCTTCTGTTGCAGGATCTCTGGCATCCTGATCAAAGATTAGTTTTGCCAGGGGTTCCAATCCCTTTTCCCTTGCAATAGTAGCCCGTGTACGCCGTTTCGGACGGTAGGGGAGGTAGATGTCTTCCAATACCGCGAGCGACTCAGCCGCGATTAGTTTTTCTTTTAGTTCGTCAGTAAGCTGTCCCCGTTCTTCCAGTGCTTTCACAATAGCATCACGCCGTTTATCCAAATCAGCCAATTGGATAAGGCGGTCACGAATAGTAGTAATAGCAACTTCATCGAGACTGCCGGTAGCCTCTTTTCTGTATCGTGCAATAAACGGAACGGTGGCTCCCTCATCAAGGAGCAGAGCAGTTCCCCTGACCTGTTTTGGCGCCAAATGAAGTTCGCTTGCGATTTTTATAATATGTGCCTCGTTCATTTTTCTCCTCGTATCGATATATCTTTTTTTGATTTCAAAGGGATGTCATGATTATAGTAAGCTCTTTATAGTATTCAAAGGATGAAACCGTACAGTATTATAATAGGGTGGCACGGACAAACTTAGTTTGTCCGTGCTTGCTTCAAATGCCAACGTGGATAGGGAATATACCACACTGACAAACGATCCCTGCCTAAGACATACAGGGACATGGTTTGTCAGTGCCACCCTTGACTAAACGATAGTTTGATTGTAGAGGAATTTTCATGTTATGTATGCGGTCTTTCGGTAGAGACAAGGCATTGCCTTGTCTCTGCTAAATCAATGTAAATCCTGTAAATCCTGTCTAAAAATAATTTAAAAATTAACAACTACCATTCCGGCTTCTTTTTGTCTGCAATTATTTCAACCCTTTAGGCTTGAAGTACCGTGATTAACAATCGAAACCGAACAGTATACAAAGAGACGCAAGATTTTACGTCTCTCCGTATGGGTTATGTTCTTGATACACGCTGGTATATTCGGTTTTATTCGTGGAATGTGCTATAGTATATGAAAAATAAATGGCTTGGTCAAATAGTATGGAATTTTTTCTTTCAATCAGGAATACCAATTCTATTCGGCGAAACTATGCTTCCTTTTATTAGCGGGAATTTTAAATATCTTAACCCGGACAGGCCCCTGCGAAATTTGATGCGGGATGTTGATCTTTACATCAACACTCGTATTCCATTGTCCGGCCAGGTATACGAGATCATTTACGGCATCTTCAGGTTTAATAACTGCTTTCCATGAATAGTTTTCTATCATTTTATTCCTCCTTAACCCAACCGCTATTAAATGAAATATGTTCAAAACCGGTTGATGGTAGTGTTTTTAAAAGCTCATTAACAGCAACTCTTACTGCATTGTTTACAATTGACTGGAATTGACTGGAGACAATCTTTTCAACAATTTGGCGTATTTGTTCGGGGGTAACTTCAGGGGGCAGAGCGGGGATATTAATAGACGGAAATGAGATGTTGCTTACGTTTAAAGAAACTTGAGGCTGAGATTGTCTTAATCTGCGTACCAGTAAACTTTTCCGGTAGATATCAAGCCTGTTCATACTTTCAACGCATGCAAGACTCAGGTCATTCCATGTATTCTCATCCAGGCCATTTGCAATGAGATACTCTTCGGGCATGAAAGGTTTATCTAAGAGAAATAATGCATTATATTCCTCATAAAGAGACCATAGTTCATCTGAAATTCCGGCATCCTCGGCTTTGACAATTTGTTCTAAGCCAAGCTGTTTTATGGCTTCCGTTCTGTGTATCGTATGACTATGAGAATAGATTTCAGATGATAATCTCCGTACTATCTCCCGATTCTTTTCCTCATCAAAGGGATTTGCCCTTGTACCAAGAAGACGCGATGCTACTAATTCTGTTTGTTCAAGTATCCTGCTTACGGTGCCAAGCGCCAGAGGATGAACCTTATTAGTAAGTTGTTCAAAACCCCGCATTTTTTCTTCAGGTCTTTCACAGCCTATCTTTTGAAGGAGATCAAAGTAGCCAGTTACATCTTCTACCGAAATTGGTAACCGGTCATTCGTTTTTTTCTCCCGTGGATTATAGGGTCCGTTATTAAGGGTTATATCAATTGGGCCCAACTCCGCCTTTTTCGTCATTACGATCTCATCTGCGCCAATTGCTATGAGTGTTGCTGCGCTATGGGCCCTGTAAGGTATGAGAACGCTAAAAGACCCCTCCCTGCAATACTCCCGGAACGTGGAAGCGATTGTCCAGGGGACATCGCTATGGCCTCCTCTGCTATAAAGGAACAAATCCATTTTAGACCTCTGAGAATCTTCAATTCCTAAAATATGCTTATGAAGAATGGGGACGATATCTGTGGAGATAGAAAATCCTAAATTAGGGCGATCACTTGTCAGAAAAACAATTAGTCTTGAATTCCTCTTTTCCTCAATTCTTCTTATTAAATCCTTTCTTTTATCCCTCGACACATACCCTCCTTTTGACTTTAGACCATATGAGAATAAACTTCCTTGTTTTGACTATACTGGGTTTTAAATAAGCAAAACAAATGCCCAAACAATGTTTTTTATAATCTCGTAATTTCTTTAACAGTAATTACTCTGTATTACGGTAAAAAAATAAAATATCCCTATTTTTCAATCCGCCTTTCCGTGTATCTGATAATGATGCCTGACAAGGGGGTATACTTTTATTTAATAATACTACCTTATTTAATTTTTATAAATATTCTGCAAGGTTAATATAAATACTTTCTTGCCAAAGCATTTTCTTAATATTCCGGTAGCGTATAAACTAGGGATAAAGTGGGCAGGCTATTTGCCAACATTTCTGTCGTATGCCATCTCCCGAAGCATAGCAGATATTAGCTACGTATTTTACAAGTCAGCGGTAAAGAATGTTAAACAAAACCTTCGATTGGTATTTCCTGCCTTTTCAGAAAAGAAACTCTCGTGCATAACGAGGAGCCTTTTTAGAAACTATAGCAAATATCTTATAGACTACGGCAGATTTGCACATTTACAGAAAAGCGCAGTAATCGGGCAAATTGCTTGTTATAAAGGGAAGGAAAATCTCGATGCTGCATTACAAATGAATAAGGGATTGCTTGTGCTTACCGCACATCTTGGCAATTGGGAATTAGGAGGTATATTCTTTGGGAGTTATGGATTAAAAACAAATGTATTAACACTGCGTGACGAAAATCCGGAAATAGATACTATCCGCAAATGGTACCGAGAGGCATACGGTGTTAAAACCATTACGGTAGGCGATTCTCCATTTTCTCCTATAGAGATGGTGAGAGCGCTCAACAATAATGAGGTTATTGCCATGCTGATTGATCGGTATCATACCGGATCGGATAGTATTACCATAAACTTTTTTCATAAACCTGTTCCCTTCCCAAGAGGCCCGTTTATCCTCAGTAGATTAACAGGCGCTCCAGTTGTTGTTGCTTTTGTTGTAAGAGAAAAAAACGTATACAAAGGTATTATTAAAGGGCCTTTTGTGGTAACACATGAAAATGAAGAGTATGAAATACTTGAAAAAGTTGTAAAAATACTTGAAGATACTATAGTTATGTACCCTGATCAGTGGTATAATTTTATAAAGATATAGCATGTATGATTATGTAAGAAAAAGTTTGTGAGGTAATATGTTAAGAATAAAAATAATGAGTAGTTGTTTGTTTTGCATGGCTGTGCTTGCTGGTTTTATTTTTTCTTCCTCCCTTAAGGCATCAACTCATGTTGCTCAGGAGGTAACCCTTTCTGATAAAAAAAGAATATTTGAGAGATTAAGGGAGCTTACGAAAGACACCGATTCAATAACTGCTACGGTTAATCAGGAGAAACAACTTTCTTTGCTGAAAGAGAAGGTGTGTATTGATGGAACGGTAATTATGAAAAAACCCAATATGTTCAGATGGGACATTGCCAAACCTGACAAATCTGTCATCGCTATTGATGGCGAGACCATGACAGTCTATCATCCTGAGATCAAAGAAGCACAGGTATATAATCTTACCGGAAATCTTATAGCACGTAATACCATGCGCTTCCTCACCATGACGATGTGGGGATCATTAACGGAAATAGAAAAAAATTTTACCATGGATATACTGCGGCAGGGAGATGAAATAATTTTTCATCTGGAACCTCTGTCTGAAATGATAGGCCGATACTTATCATCTATTATTATATATTATGATGAAGAGACGGGGTTTCCACGGAGTTTCGAGATAAATACCTCAAAAGGTGATAAGACGGTAACCAGATTGTCGAATATAAAAATTAATCCTGAAGTTAAAACCGGAACCTTTAAAATAAAGTTGCCAGAAGATATCCGGATAACAAATAACCTTGAGCCAAGCCATTGTATCACTGAATAATGATTACGGTTATTAAGCTCATTATTGTTATAACGATAAGTATCTTCTGTATTTACTTCTATCCATATCTGAATTTCCATAAGATCGGTATCTTTGTGAAAGAAAACAGGATAACTGCTCCCTTCATTTTTATCTTACTCACTGCATTAAGACCTATTCTTTTCTTCCTCCCATCAATGGGTTTAACGATCGTAGCAGGTATGCTCTTTGGCACTGTTTGGGGTACTGTGTATGTAATTATTGGCGGTGTATTTTCAACATTGATAGGATTTTATTTTGCAAGATGGCTTGGAAGAGGAATCGTTGAAAAACTGGTAGAGAAGAATAAGCTGTTCAGAAGGGTAGAGAAGAGATCAAGGGATTATGGAAAAAATGCGGTGCTCTATATGAGGCTCTTTAATTTGCCATGGGATATGGTCAGTTATTGGGCCGGATTATCAGGGATCGATTTTAAAGATTTTTATATAGCAAGCATGATTCCCCTGGTGCCCATCAGTTTCCTCTACACCTATTTTGGCAGCCATATGTTTGCGCCAACAAGCGCAGGATTTATTATTTCGGTATCAATGCTGTTTGCCATGGGGGCAACTCCCTATGTAAAGGCGCGGTTTATGAAAAGGACATATGACTGAGAGCATAGGTGTTATAAAGCTTCCCATAAGCAGACTTCACATGGAGCTGACAAATATCTGTGATTTCTCCTGCGAGTTTTGTCCTGATTCGAGGATGAGAAGGCAAAGGGGAACGATGTCCTTTGAAATGGCTAAGTCTATAATAGATGACATCAGCAGGACAAGAATAGCGCGATTACTCTTATTTCATGTAATGGGAGAGCCTGCCTTACACCCACATTTAGTTGATATAGCCGAATATGCGCATGCTAAGCATGTGGATGTGTGTATAACGACAAATGGCAGTCGTATGAAAGGAGATTTGCTGAACGCCCTGATAAAGGCCAATATCAAAAGAATGATCGTATCACTTCAAACCCCTGATGAAAGCACCTTCTCTATGAGAGGCGCACGTGGATTATCTTTTGAAGAGTATGCAGAACATATTACATCGATAGCAAGGACATTCATACAGAAAGGCGGCGAAACTGAGTTAACGGTTAGTTTTCTTTCATCACCGTTACGGAAATTAATCATACCTGTGGCTAAAGAATTTAGTATTGCTGATACATCAAAAAAATTAAGAGAGTATCTGCGTATATGGGCTGAAAGGATATTAAGGGGTACCAGCATTGAAAATCGTTTATCCGGTGTGCTCAAACAGATAAACCGTGTGAGAAGTTTTAAGGAAAATAAGGTTGTGATAACCGATAAACTCTCTTTTCATACGCGGATTGTTGGAGACTGGGCAACACATTTTGATAGCAAGATTATAGAGGCGAGGTTTGGGTATTGTTGCGGGATACAGGAAAACTTTGGCATTTTATGGGATGGAGCTTATACCTTTTGCTGTGCAGATTATGAAGGAAGGACATCAACTCATAATTATCGCGATACATCAATTCAGGATTATTTACAGAAGGAGGTGGTGCAAAAAGTTGTAAAGGGATTCGAGAGTTTCAGGGTATTACATCCCCATTGCAGGCAGTGCCTTGGCGATAAGAGCATGCTCAATGCTTTGGTAAAACAGATAGGGTCGATTATCTATTTTAAGTGGATTAAGCAAAATTAAAAGGGGGGTTGCATGAAATCGTTGAAAGTTATGGTCTTGCTTGTTTCAGTGTTTTTGGCGCTGACTCTTACCTTAATAGCCGATGAAATTATTACCAACGATACTATTCTCACTATGGTTAAGGCTGGCCTGGGAGATGAATTGGTAATAACCAAGATTAAAACCTCACAGAATCAGTTTGATGTTTCAACGAAAAATATACTAAAGCTAAAAAATGAGGGTGTAGGAGATAATATTATCAAGGCAATGCTTGAGGCTTCAGCAAAGCAGAAAGCTGTTCAAAAAGTCAGTCCTGCAGAATCATCTCGTTCAGAACAAGGTACAGTACCTCGTGAGAAAGAACAGAAAAAATCCGGAAATGTTGATTACGATGAAAAGGATATCTATTATGCACGATGTAATTTAAAGGTAATCAAGGGTAACCGTATTACCTGGGTTAACTGGCAATCAACTCCGGTATTCATTCCGGTAGGGACTAAATTAAAAGTTGTTAAGTCTGGTGATACTGCGTCAGTGATAAACGTTGAGACTGGTAGCAGCTATACATTAGATATTGGAGGGGATGGTGATGCATTGCTTGAAAAATTTGTCACAAAAAAACCTATCGATATTGACCAGTTTCCTGCTGATGTCCAGTCTAATATCAGAAATACTGTAGCGAGAATTGGAATGACGAAAGAAGAGGTATATATAGCAATGGGACCACCTACCAATATCTCAAGCGCCAGGACTAAAACCATGACTTACGAGGATATCATGGGCGCCGATTTATGGGTTTATGCGAGACGACGTGCCGGTAAAAGTATTGGTGTGGCGTTTGATCCGGGTACAGGCAGGGTAAACAGAACAGAAGGAATCTGGAAATAAGTCATTACTTGAGAGTAGTTACTGATATTCGTGCAAATTATAGTAGTACACTGTCAACTTAATTTATCATAATAGACCCTCTCGTATGTGTCATTGCGAGGGGTATTTTCCCGAAGCAATCTCTTTTGAAATGTCCAGGAGATTGCTTCGGACAATACCCTCGCAATGACACAGCCCCATGCAGTTGAACCGATACAAATCGTATTATCATGAATTCTATTGACCGTGTAGTAGTTGGGATAAATAGATTTGTCAAAAAACGATGAGATTCTTGCACTTGCAAAAAAGGGGATGTATGGGACTCCTTATGCGTAAGGATATTTCCTTGTAACGTTTCATGAAGTAAAGAGGCCTAGATTATGGAACATATATTAAAAGTTTCACCAAAGGGGCAGATAACGCTGCCAAAGAAATTAAGAGACGCTCTTGAGATAGAAGACGTCATTGAGATTGAACTTAAAGACCGTAAAGGAATTGTTAAAAAACCTACGACGGAAGATATTGCTGGATGTTTCAAAAAATATGCTTCGAAAAAGAAAATAACCATTGTAAAGGCTATAAAGAAAGCCACGGATATGGTTGCTCATGAAATTGCCACAAAAAATAATTGATACTAACGTGATCTTGAGGTTTTTTCTTGCGGATAATGAAAAAGAATTTCTAAAGACTAAAGAGTTTTTTGGAAAACTTGAGTTTGGAGAAGATGAAGCTTTACTGACAGAGATTGTTTTCGTGGAAGTTATATGGGTTTTACATAAAGTCTATGGCATTCCACGAAAAGAAATTTGCTTAAAATACAAACGACTTGTTGACTACAAGGGTATAAAAACTGTTTTCAGTAAAGAGATATTCTTGGAAAGCTTAAACTTATATACATCACATTCATATAGATATTCAAGATATTTCTTTGGCAGTTTTAGCAAAGTATAGAGGCAGTCTTATAATCTCATTTGACAAAACTGATTTTAAAAAATTAAAGGCAAACTTTGTTGAACCATGAAAAAGCTTCTTTTAGTATCTCCCCTTGCCCCGAAAAGTTTTTTAGGTGGTGACTTTTATTTTCGCCTTCCAAACCTTGGCCTTTTAAAAGTCGCTGCACTTACGCCGCCTGATTGGCAGATAAGTATCATCGATGAAAAGGTCGAGACCCTCGATTTACAACAGGATGCAGACCTTGTCGGTATTACTGCTATGACCCCTGCTGTCAAACGTGGCTATGAAATAGCCGATAGCTTTAGAGCGCGGGGAATAAAAGTGATAATGGGCGGTATGCATGTATCAAAGTTACCTGATGAGGCGCTGCAGCACTGTGATAGTATAGTTGTAGGTGAGGCTGAACAACTGTGGGATAAGGTTGTTGATGATTTTAAGAGGGGTGAATTGAAAAGTATTTATCAGCACGATAACGGATACCCTTCTTTGGTAAATTATCCGGCTCCGAATTGGGGTCTCTATGAGAGGAAAAGATACCTGCCGGTACATTTTATTGAGACTACCCGCGGATGTCCACACAATTGCGAGTTTTGCTCAGTAACAGATTCCTTTGGTGGTAAGTTTAGAAATAGACCTGTTGATGAGGTGGAAAGGGAGATACAACATCTGAAGCCATTTGAGAGCAGGTTTGCTCTTAAGAATGTAGTCTTTTTTGTCGACGATAATATCATAAGCAATAGAAAACATGCAAAAGAGCTTCTGGAAAGGATTATACCCTACCACCTCAAGTGGACCGGGCAGGCATCTACCCAAATTGCAAAAAACGATGAAATCCTTGCACTCTGTAAAAAGAGCGGATGCATGGGGCTTCTGATAGGGTTTGAGACATTATCATCAAACAATCTGGTAAAAATGGGGAAGACGTTTAATACACCTGAGAATTACCTTGATGTAATTAAAAAACTTCATGATTATGGTATTGGGGTAAATGGCGCTTTTGTACTGGGATTTGACCATGATGACGAAAGCGTTTTTGACCGGACTATTGAATTTGTTATTAAGGCAAAACTTGATGTTTGTTATTTCACGATATTAACGCCGTATCCTGGCACAAGATTATATTCTCAGTTATCCCGGGAAGGAAGGATCATAGACCACGACTGGTCAAACTACAATACCAATAATGTTGTCTTTATGCCCAAATTGATGAAGCCCGAAAAACTTCTCGATGGATTTCATCGCGTCCTGAAGGAGAGCTTCTCCTATTCGGCGATATTTAAAAGATTATGGGGTAATGGAACATACAAGAATTTCTTTTATCCTATGAACTTCGGTTTCCGGCAAACGATAAAAAAAACAATAAAACACAAGCAAGAGTTTTCCTATGGGCAAGGTTCTCGTTCTTGACGGGATGTGGAATAAATCACTTGCGGCTGTAAGGTCTTTTGGCAGGAAAGGACTCGATGTTACTACAGGAGAGAAGACGCTGCTTGCGACGGCAATGTTCTCAAGATACTGCAATAAGAGATTTGTCTACCCATCTCCTGTGCTGTCTCCCGTTGGCTTCCTTAAAGACCTTGAGGAAGAACTCAAAAGGAATAGCTACGATGTTGTCTTCCCTATGGAGTTCTCTACACAGGTTCTTTTAACTGATCCGGTAAACAGGCAAAAGCTTGAACAGTACACGAGAATACCTTTTGCCAGCGCCGATCTTGCAAAGAAGTGCAACGATAAAGCGTTTATTATGCGCCATGCGATGGAAAGAGGCATTGATATTCCGGCAACGTATTTTGTAAATGATACAAACTCTATTGCAGGAATTGTACAGAAACTTGAGTATCCGGCCCTTATAAAACCACGGGTTAGCTCGGGTTCAAGAGGTATTGTTTATGTAAAAAATAAAGATGAATTAACTTCCTTATACGGACAAGTACATAAACAGTATCCATTTCCGATTATTCAGGAGTACATACCGGGTGATGAAGTATATGGGGTTGGATTGCTTTTAAACTTCGAGTCTGAAGTAAGGGCTTCGTTTGTCTATAAACGTTTGCGCTCATATCCGGTAAAAGGGGGACCGAGTACACTCAGGGAAAGTGTTCAAAGGGATGATATCAGAGAAATTGCAATATCCCTCATGAAATCGCTTGAGTGGACCGGGATTGCCCATGCAGAATTTAAGATCGACCCAAGGGACGGAAAACCAAAACTGCTTGAGGTGAATCCGAGATTCTGGGGTTCTTTACAGCTTGCAATTGAATCAGGTGTTGATTTCCCTTTGCTCTTATTTAAAATGGCAATGGATGGTGATATTGAGTCTGTAGTAAATTATGCTGTTGGGGTTAAATGCAGATGGCTTATTCCCGGAGATGTATTACATTTTATCAAAAATCCGGAGAGATTAAGGTTAAAACCAAATTTCTTTGATTTTAAAATAAAAGATGATATTATTTCTCTGAAAGACCCCTTACCGATACTCGGAAGGATATCGTCTGTGTTGACCTTTTTCTATGATAAAGAGATGAAAGACCTCTTGAACAGATAAGAATCAGTGTAGTTACTCAAAATACTGTTGGGTTACAGGAGGGGCAAACCTTATGTTCGCCTTGTTTATGGGAAAGTGCAAAGGTTTTATGATTTGCAGGTTTAATTTTGCACCTTATTTTGAGTAGTTACGAATCAGTGGTAAACGGTTTGACAGTTGACCTTGAAGATTGGTACCACATCTGTGGGGTTGAAGATTACTCTGATCCGCTTCAGTGGGGTAGCTACGAAAATCGTATTATAAAAAACACGGATAAGATATTGGATCTTTTCAGATCATATAATATAAAGGCTACCTTTTTTGTCCTCGGATACATTGCCTTAAAAGAGCCTGATCTTATCAAGACAATTAAGGATGAGGGGCATGAAATAGCAACCCACGGTTTTTATCACAGAAGGGTTTTTGAGATGACGGAAAGAGAATTTGAAGAAGATGTTGGTAAGTCTGTCTCTACCATATCATCAATTACCGGGAGCAGGGTTTTTGGGTTCAGGGCGCCTGAGTGGTCAATAAGGAAAGAGACACCATGGGCATTGAAGATACTCAGGAAACTGGGCATTCTTTATGATTCGAGCATGGTTCCCCTTACCAGAATGGGAAGCAGAGATTTTCCACGCTATCCGTGTAAATTCGATACAGACTATGGGGAAATATGGGAATTTCCCCTTACTACAGTCAGATTGTTTTGGGAGAGGTTGCCTTTCACCGGTGGATTGCCCTTGAGAATGTTTCCTTACTTTTATATTCTTTCAAAGATACAGAGGATCAATTGGGAAGGATATCCTGCTATTGTTTACATACATCCGTGGGAATTCGATATGGAACAACCTCATATTGACCTTCCGTTCAGCAGGAAGTTTATGCACTATTTTAACATAAAAGCGACACCGAAAAAGGTTGAGGGCTTGCTTCGGCATCTTAGATTTGCGCCTGTTTCGGAAGTGATCAGATTACATGCATGAGAGATATCTACTTTTATACATCACTATTTTCTACCCTCCTTATTTACACCACGATGCTATGTTTTTTAGTAACCTTTGTTGTTGTTACCGGTATTATCGGCGCTCTCATTATCCTGTCTGCAATTATCGTCTTGTTTATTTTTTTCTACGATGGTTTTAAGATAATAAAAAATATGGGGAAGTATACGTCACATTGAAGAGAAGGGTTGTTGTAACAGGAATTGGTATTATTACTGCTCATGGTGTGGGGAAAGAGATAAACTGGGTCAAAATAAAATCCGGAGTATCTGGTATAAAAACGATTACCTCATTTGATTCATCAAAATACCCGGGAAAGTGTGGTGGAGAGGCACGGGAATTTAGCGCCACGAGTATTAAAAGCGTAAAGAGAACAAGACTTGACAGGGCATCTCATCTTTTGATCCATGCGGTTCGTGAGGCGCTTTCAGAAACAGAAAACGAGTATCCTGCTTATAAAGATAAAGAAGTACTTTTATCTGTAGGAACAACCCTGGGAGGGATGCTCTCCGGTGAGATGTATCATAGAGAGGTTATACAAAAAGGACTGGAAAGGGCAAGGCTTTCTCTGGTAACTGATTATCTTGCTCATTATCAGGCAATCAATGTGTTAAGAGAATTTGAGCTTGCAGGCGATTTTACCGTTTTTTCTAATGCCTGCGCTTCAGGTACCAATGCTATCGGCCATGCATTCAATTCTGTTCGTTACGGTGAGTATGATGTAGCTGTTTGTGGCGGATATGACACCATGAGTGAGTTTACCTTTGCCGGCTTTAACTCTCTTATGGCGGTAACGCCAACACTCTGCCGGCCTTTTGATAAAAACAGGGATGGACTGGTGCTTGGAGAAGGAGCGGGAATTTTAATCCTGGAAGAATTGGAATATGCCATAAGACGTAATGCACGGATAGTATGTGAAATAGTTGGCTATGGTGAGTCATCCGATGCTTATCACATGACAAGTCCTGATCCATCGGGAAGATATGCGTCTTATGCTATTATTAAGGCGTTACAAGATGCAGGGAATCCGAAGATCGATTATATTAATGCTCACGGAACAGGTACGAAATACAATGACGAGGCAGAATCAAAGGCAATAACGATGGCATTAGGAGATAGCACAAAAGAGATACCCGTCAGTTCAATAAAGCCGATGGTTGGCCATATTCTTGGAGGCGCCGGTGCGGTAGAGGCAATTGTTTCAATATTTTCAATAATCCATAAGGCCATGCCACCAAATATCAATTATGATTGCCCCGATCCCCGATGTAATCTGAATATCATTACGAAGGCTGTTGAGGAGGATGTTAAAACCGTTCTTTCCAACTCTTTTGGGTTTTGGGGGTCAAATGCAGCCATACTATTTCGGGAATATCCGTGGGAAGGTTAGTTTTAACAGGTATAGGTCCGTTAACACCCATTGGCATGGGAAAGAAACAATTCTGGGATGCCATACTCAATGGTGCTTCCGGCATCAGGAAAATAACGAAACTACCTGCTTTTTCTGAGTATTATGGTGGAGAGATTGGCGATATTAATTTTGATGAATATATCCCCGATAAGAGGTTTCGGCGTACTGCGGATATATCGAGATATACTATGCTGGCGGTAAAACTCGCCCTAGATGATGCAAATCCCGATTCATCAAGTTCAGAAAATCTCGGAATAATTGTTAGCCTGACACATGGAGCGCTCAACTATACACAATCATACCACAGGTTACTGATAACTGAGGGCGTTGAGTCTGTAAGCCCTATATTCTTTTGTGATTCGATATTGAATGCCTCCGCAGGAAATACATCCATATGTTTTGGAGTCCACGGTCCTGTCCATACCCTTATTGGTGGTAAAACAATTGCAACAAAGGCAATACTACGTGCCGCCCAAATGATACGTGCCGGAGCGATTGATAGATCAATCATTGTTTCGGCAGACGAATTGAATGAATTATCATTTTCCTGCTATTCGAGATTAGGGTTATCCCCATTGTCAGAAGGAGCAGGTGCTTTATTCCTGGAAAATGAACATACGATGAAAGGTGTATTTCCTTACTGTTATTTATCAGGAATTGCTTCACGGAGTAACCCTTCAGATCTTCCATCGGTATTCCATAAGACAATGGAAAAATCTTTAGAAATGGCTAATCTAAAGACCGGTGATATTGATCTTGTTATGGCAGAGCCATCTCTTTCTGATATGATAGCGCGGTGTTTAAATACGGGAAATATACCGGTAGGGTCTATAACTCCTCTTACAGGGAGTGCATTTTCTGTTACTACCATGTGGGATATCATCGTATCCGCCTTGATAATAAAGTATGGCATAGCGCCATCATCCATTATCAGCAAGAGGGAAAAAATTCCTGACGAAATCAGGAATATCATGATATGCGTTACCGAGAGAGAGGGTATAGCATCTACGGTAATTTTATCGAAATATCCATGAATAATTCAGCATGTGTTGATCTGCTTTGTGGTAAAAGTATAGGTCAAATCTATGAACCAAAATTCGCCAGATATAAAATCGTTATTAAATCAATTCTCTTTACAAAAGTTTCTTACAAAACGGCTTTTAAGATTTATTCATGACGAAGGCATATTCCAGCTTCTCGCATCTATGCAAAGATTTGTTATCGATGAAGTTATTGAAACACTTCAGCTCAAATCAGGATACCGCCTTCAGGATGAAACGAGAATTCGGATGGTAAAAGTGCTTATCGATCTGCTGTATGAATGTGAATATCTGGTTTATAAAAATAATGTATATCAATGGAATCGTGGCAGAAATTTAAAGATATGTTTGGAAGATGAAGAACGTAAAGTTGTGGAGTCCTCATTGAGGGGAATGGTTGATTTTTTTGAAGAATGTATAGGTTATGCCGGTGATTTTTTCAGAGGCGCTGCGCCACGTTTTCGTTTTGACAATGGATCAACATCTGCATGGGAAAGGTTTCTGGGGAATGCAGAGTTCAGTTTTATTCGTTCTGTCCTTTTAAAATTATTGATGTTTGAGAAAAGAGACACAGGTAATATCCTTGATCTTTGTTACGGACCGGGCTTTGGTCTTGCTCAGATACAGGAACGATTACCTGAAGTAAGATTAATGGCATTAGATTTTACCGATAATTTCTACCGGCAGGCAGCAGGCAGATTACCGGATGCTCACGCTGTCAAATGGATTAAATCTGAGTTATGGAACGGTTTTGGTACGCCCCTGCCTTTTGATGATAACACCGTTGATAGTGTGCTTTTTACCTGTGCTGACCCGTATATACCTTCAGAATGGCGGGAATATGTTTACCGTGATTTATTCAGGATATTGAAACAGGGAGGAACGCTCGGGATTATGACCCATAGTTATCCTGACCGTGAGAAGAAATATGTAAGAGATACATGGATAAGGGCAGGTATTTTATGTCATGATTTTTCAGAAAGTGTTTGTGAAGGATGGCAGGGATTTTATAATGCGGAAGATTCTCTGAACCTTTTTAAAGAAATTGGTTACCATATTTACGCCGTTATGCTGAACGCATCCGTATGGAGACTTGATAAGCCATGAGAGAAAGGGTATGTGTAACAGGTATCGGTATGATTACGCCCATAAAGCCTTTTCAGGGCATGGATGAATTCTGGAATGCGCTATGCTCCGGAGAAGATGCCATAAAGAAAATAAAACCTCCTATGTTCAATCATGACAAAGAATGGTTAATGGCAAGTATTGATCTGTCTGATTTTCCAAATCCTGTCAGTCCGGAAGATAAACTTCAGTTTCTTGTAGAAAAAGCATTTACTATGGCGCGAGACGATGCGCATTTGCAGGGAGATCAAACCATAGGATTATCCATTGGAACTGTGCTGGGAAATGTACTATGCAAAGAAAAAAGATTGATGGAACAGAGAACATATCATAGGGGATATTATCCTGAGAATGAATCGCTTTCTTACATTACCTCACATCTTGTATCCAAATATAAGGTAAACGGGCCGGGTATCACCGTCTCTACTGCCTGTGCTTCCGGGACCGATGCCATTGGAGTGGCAGCAAGGAAGATATTTGCCGGAAAGGCAGATTGTATGATTGCAGGTGGTGTTGATGTGCTCAGCGATTTTGCTATTACCGGATTTCATGCCTTTCAAGCTATCACAGAAGAAAAGGTCAGGCCCTTTGATAAAAACAGGAGCGGGCTTGCGTTTGGCGAGGGCGCAGCCTTTGTTGTGCTTGAATCCGAACGGTGTGCTGTCCGAAGAAAAGCGAAAATATACGGCAGCTTTCTGGGATATGCTTCACGGGCTGATGCTCATCATATGACCGGTCCTCACAAAGAAGGCCGGGGGCTTGCTCATGCTATTACTCAAGCATTGTTACAAGCCAATCTCAAACCTGATGAGATTGACTATATTAATGCTCATGGCACGGGAACCGTTTACAACGATCTTATGGAGACAAAGGCAATAAAAAAGGCGCTCGGAAATGCCGCATACGATATACCCATAAGCTCTACGAAATCCATGCTGGGGCATTCCTTTGGTGCCGCAGGTGTTATTGAAGCAATTTGCTGCCTGCTTTCTATGAATACCAGGACTATACCTCCTACGATTAATTTTCAGGAATGTGACCCTGCCTGTGACCTTGATTATGTTCCAAACATTGCAAGAAGACACCAGGTGAAGGTTGCTCTGTCCCTCTCTGCCGGGTTTGGCGGACAAAATTCCGCTCTCGTATTTGGTGAATTATGACGCCTGTTATTACCGGTTTGAGTAAGCTGGTTAGTTGTGACCTGGATAAGGATATCTCTCGCATGAATGAACAGATCAGGCACATGCGATTTGTTCATGACCTGGAGAAATTGGTAGTTACCGCCGTTGGATTGGTTTTATACGATGCCGGTATGTCTTTTCCGGTGGGGAATGAAGATATTGGTCTTTACGTAGAGGTAGACAATGCAATAGAAGATATTAAGAGCGAATATTTTAACAACATTCTGTCTGAAGGTATTCTGGGTGCAAGTCCACTCCTTTTCCCGTTTACCTCTCCCAATGCGCTTACAGCACAAGCAACTATAGCTTTTGATATACGGGGGGAAAGCATTACCCTTCCTATTCAGCGCTCATCGAAAGATGTTATCGAGTATGCAATGGACTGTATTATTGGACGATATACAAAAATGGCAATTGCAGGGGGAATAACAACAGACCGATCACAGACTTCTTGTTCTGAAACCGTAAAAGCTCCTGTGTATACGGCTGAGTTCTTCTTTCTTGAAGACAGGAAAAGCGCTGTGGCGCGCGGGGTAAAGGTATACCACCGTGTAATGGATGGGAGTATATGAAGGCTTTTCATGGTATAGATAAGCTCTCCGTGGGTGAGATAAAGAAGATACAGGATGAGTTGTTATCCGATACGATTCGTTACGCCTATGAAATGTCTGTTTACTACAGAAGGGTTTTTGACAGGCATGGTATATCGCCGGCTGATATGAAAACGGTTGAATTTCTCGACACATTACCATGTACCAGCAAACTGGATATTTCGAAGGATAACTGGGCGTTTTTATCGGTGAAAAGAGAATCTATTGCAGAAATTGTTTCAACTACGGGTACAACAGGAGAGCCTGTTTTTATAGCTCTTACAGGCAATGATATAGAACGTCTTGCCTATAATGAGGAAAGGAGCTTCGGTTATACAGGGGCAGGGAAAGAGGATTTATTTCATATAGCCGTTACCTGTGATAATCTTTTTATTGCCGGCATCGCATACTACAGAGGGTTGATAAGACTTGGCGCATCTGTTGTCAGAATAGGGCCACAAAGTATCGTCAGACACTTTGATCTGATAAAAAAACTAAAACCCAATGGAATTGTTGCTGTACCATCATTTCTGTTTTATCTGATATGTCGCGCACATGAGAACGAATTAGATATGAAAAAATTTGGTATAGAGAAAATAGTCCTCATTGGTGATAGTATCAGAAATGTAGATTTTAGCGCCAATACGCTTGGCTGTTTGATTGAGGATGCATTTGATGAGAGATGCTACTCAACGTATGGTATCACTGAGGGACAGGTCTCATTTTGCGAATGTGAATTTCACCAGGGACTCCACAGTCATCCAGACCTTGTTATTGTGGAGATTGTTGATGATCATGGGAAACCGCTAAAAGACAATGAGATAGGGGAGTTGGTATTAACCCCTCTTCAGCTTCAGGGTATGCCGTTGATAAGATACAAAACGGGAGATATTACGTTTAAACTATCAAGCCCTTGCCTTTGTGGGAGAAATTCAGTCCGCATTGGTCCCATTTTAGGACGCAAACACCAGAGATTGAAAGTTGCGGGAGTTACGCTGTATCCCAAGACAATTGAAAATACTATCCTCGGTATAAAAGACATCATAAACTACCAAATAGAGGTATACACAGGGAATGACCAGACAGACCACATAATCTTAAGAGTGGGCGCTTACAGAAATGATAAGAGTTTCAAATCATTTTTAGTTGATTCTCTTCGTGCACGGGCAAAGGTAACGCCGGAGATAGAGATCGAGTCGCCCGAGGAGATAGAGAAGAGACTTTTTGAAGGCGGGAGTCGGAAGGCAATTACATTTAAGGACAGGAGAATTAAATTGTATGAGTAATACCACAGATACCATCAATGAACTGAGTTTTACTGATGAAGAAATTATGGAATGTCTTGCGAAAAAAGGGCTGCTTTCTATAGAACTTGAGTTTACGAAGAAATGTAATCTCAGATGTCTTTATTGTTACTCCAGTGCGGGAGAACCGGCTAAGGATGAATTGAGTATCGATGAATTAAAATCAGTTGTATTTCAGGCGAAAAATTTAGGAGCAAAAAAGATCGTTCTCTTAGGTGGAGGAGAGCCGTTACTCTATAAAGACTTAGAGGAGATAGTTGACTATATAAATTCTCTTGGACTACAACAAATACTCTTTACCAATGGCGTACTCATCGATGAGGAAATAGCGGGGTTTCTCTTTAAAAACAAGGTTTCTGTTGTTATAAAGCGTAACAGCTTCAAGCCAGAGGTTCAGGATATGCTTGCAGATATAAAAGGAACGTTTAAGCATATACAAAAAGGAATAACCATTTTGATGGAGACAGGGTATCCCCAAAAAGAGATCTCATTGGGTATACAAACTATTATCTGCAAACAAAATATAGACGAGATTCCATCCATGTGGATATGGGCGCGAGAGAGAGGAATTATTCCTTACTTTGAGGTGTTAACCTATCAGGGGCGCGCAAAGGAAAACAAAGAACTATCGGTATCCCCGTCTGAAATCAAGGATGTCTTTGAGCGTTTAGAGATGATAGATACTACCTTTGGTATTCCATGGAAATCACATCCAAAAATTGCAGCCTTTTCATGCAAACGACATCTTTACAGTTGTCTTATCAATTCTCAGGGCTATATTCAGGCTTGTACAGGAGTTGATATGCCAATTGGAAATATCAGAGAAAAATCACTCAAAGAGATCCTTAAAAATAGTGAGGTAATAACGAATCTCAGAGATATCTATGAAAAAATAGATGGTTATTGTAAAACGTGTGAACATAATACCAGTTGTTATGGCTGCAGGGGAAATGCATATCAGATAACAGGCAATTATTTGGCCTCTGACCCAAAATGCGGGAGTTGTAAAAAGGAATCGAATGAACATTTTGCTCATATCTGTCAACGATGAAACAGATCCATATCCGGTGACGCCATTAGGCGTTGCATATATTGCAAAAGCTCTGAAAAACAAAGGGCATACGGTGTATGTTCTTGATCTGTGCTTTGTTGAAGACGCTTATCGTGCGGTTGGAGATATCCTGAAAGGCTTTTTACCGGATATTATTGGCTTATCTATCAGGAACATTGATAATCTTACCTATAAGAAAAGTATTTTTTACCTGCCACGGATTCGGGATATAGTTACTTTTATAAAGAAGAATACGTCCGTTCCTGTCATAGTTGGAGGTTCAGGTTTTTCTATCTTTCCGGAAGAGGTTTTGAGGTATTTACATCTGGATATCGGCATTGTAGGGGAAGGAGAAACTGCTGTATCGCTGATTGCAGATGGGATTGAAAATGGCAGCGACATATACCATATACCAAATCTCTGTTATATTAGCGATGGAATATTTAAACAAAATAACCTGTGCAGTGATTGTATTCAGAATACACCTGACCGGACACTTTTCGATAATAAAAGATATCTCGAACTAGGCGGTATGGCCAACATACAGTCAAAAAGGGGATGTCCATTCAGATGTACCTACTGTACCTATCCAAATATCGAAGGTAATAAACTAAGATTGAAAGAGCCGGGTCCTGTCGCAGCAGAGTTAAAGGAAATGAAGGCTAACTATGATATTGATTATGTGTTTTTTGTCGATGATATATTTAACTTCCCGGAGGAACATGCCGGTGCAGTATGCGAAGAGATAATAAAAAACAGTCTGAACATTAACTGGACATGCTTTGCAACTCCAAAAGGAATGACTCCGGAACTTGCTAAATTAATGAAAATGGCAGGCTGTAAGGGAATTGAATTTGGAACAGATGCAGGCTCTGAGAAAACACTGAAAGGATTGGGTAAATCTTTTACTCTCGATGATGTAGCACATGCGACTGAATATTGTAAAAACATTGGCTTGCCTGCTGCCCATTATGTTATAATTGGCGGTCCGGAGGAAGATAATTCAACCTTAACAGAGACATTCACTTTTTTTAAAAAGAATAAACCAACGGCAATTATTGCATTACTGGGAATTAGAATATATCCAAATACCCTTATTTACCACAAGGCTATAGAAGATTGTATTATTGAGAAAGATGAGAATTTACTGGAACCAATATTCTATATAACACCACACATGAGTGAAGAGGCATTATTTCACAAAGTTTCTGAATATGCTGCGCACAGGTATAATTGGATTGTTCCTAATCTTGATTTAAGATGTAATACCAGCATGCTAACCAAATTAAGAAGTATGGGCAGGAGAGGGCCACTATGGAATTTATTTGCACAAACGTAAGGATGTAAATTATAGGGTTAAAACTATTAGTATCAGTGGAGGCGTATACGGAATATGTACGATACTATTCAAAGGCTTAAGGAGTTACTGGTGACAAGATTGAAGCTCAAGGTTGGAGTAGATAAAATAAAAGACGATACACCACTTTTTGGCCCTAATAGTCTGGGCCTTGATTCCATAGATGTATTGGAAATGGTTATTGTTATTAAGAAAGAATTTGGCGTTGAGATAATGGATAGAGAAACTTCCGAAAATATCTTTACATCAGTCGGCTCAATAGCAAGGTATATAGAAGAAAACAGATGAGCGATTTGTATCCATTTCCCTCAGAAATACTCCCTCACTCTTATCCTTTCATTCTGATCGATAAAATAGTTGAATTTGAAGAGGAAAAACGCATTGTATGTCTGAAAAACATTAGTAATAATGATGAATTTCTTCAGGGGCACTTTAAGAATAATCCTGTAATGCCAGGTTCTCTTATTCTCGAAGCAATGGCACAGGCATCCGGTTTAATAATTGGCAGTAAAAAATCAAAAATGGCCTATTTATGCAGGGTAAAAGACGCCAAATTCAGAAAACCTGTTGTGCCTGGAGACCAGCTTATTATCACTTCGTCTCTGATTGATAAGCTTCCGCCACTCTATATCTTTGAGACTGGTGCGTCTGTTGGGGGTGAAGTTGTTTCTGAGGCCGGGATAAGTCTCTCTTTTTGAAATTTTGAGGTAATGAATAGTATACAACAGGTAAATTGCAATATTTGCGGTGTTGATGATACGTCCCTGATTGCAGTTCAGAATGGATACCGGATGGTAAAATGCAAAAATTGCGGGCTTGTGTATCTCAATTCAAGGCCGGATCAACAGACGTTACTAAAGCTCTATGCAGACTATCACCAAAGGGAAGGAAAGGACGAGGATGTATGGGCAAGACTTATGGAGAAAAATTTCAAGGAAGTTTCATTGCTTTTACATAAGATATTTCCGGAGAAAGGGAAAATACTTGATGTTGGGTGTGGTTATGGACACTTCATTGAGATAATGCAGGATTGTGGATGGTTTGCACAGGGAGTTGATCCATCCTCAGGGACTTTATATCATGCTAAAAGGAAGGGGCTGAATGTCATTGAGACATCAGTTGACGATAGTTCATTTCCTGATAATTTTTTTGACGTTGTAACAGCGTTTTATGTCCTTGAGCATCTTCCCGATCCACTTTCTACAGCAAAGAAGATTTTTGAGATGCTAAAACCGGGAGGTGTTATCGTTATAAGGGTTCCTCATACAACGCCAATAGTCAGATTTCTTTCCGTTTTTACCATAGATAATAATCTTTATGATGCGCCATATCATCTCTATGATTTTTCGCCCATGACAATCACCGTATTACTGAAAAAAGCGGGATTCTCATTAATTCAGGTAATGCCCGGTAGTCCAACACTTCCACCAAAGCGCTTTGAGAGGGTTATATCTCTCGTTTCCGGTTATTTTTCTCAGGTTCTTTTTGTAATGAGCAGAGGCAAATTCCTTCTGCCGGGAACCAGTAAAACAATTATTGCTGTGAAACAGATAGAAAACAGGGTTTCATGACCTCAAGATAAAGATGACCATGCATATGGAACAATTTTTAAAAAGAGTTGCTTATGGTATCTTCTTATATCATAAGCATATCGTCATTGTCTTTTCTCTGCTTACCATAATCTCTCTCATTACCATTTTTAACATGGAGATCAGATCGGATATCATCGATGTGCTTCCTGCGAAAAATAAGGCCGTTGCCCAATTTAAAGATGTCATGGAGAAATACGGAACTGTAGACAACGTAGTAGTAGTAATAGAGGCGGATGGTAACAGGATAGATGAGCAGATTGGTCTTATTGAGGATATGGCAAAAAGGCTTATAGCGTCTCCTCTCATAGAATATGTTGATTACAGCCCACTAAAATTCCAAAGTGATTTTTTTCTCAAACGTTTCCCTTTGTTCCTTGATGAAAATGGTTTGAAACATCTTACAGAAAAATTAACACCCGTTGGCATTGAACACCAAATCAGATACAACCGGCAACGACTTCTCTCGCCTTTTAGTTCACCTTTTGACTATGAACTTATCGCAAAAGATCCTCTGAATATAGCTGATAGCATCAGGAACAGTTTCGTACGATCGAACAAGAACGAACTTGATCTTAGTATGGGTTATTACTTTACGCCGGACTATTCTACCGCCCTTATTTTTGCTAAACCGAAAGGCAAAAGCAAGGATATGGCATTTGTAAAAAATCTGAAAAAGGAATTGGATTCCATTGCTGCTCTGGCAATGAAGGGAAATGGTAACCCAATGAATGTCAGTGTGGGATTTACGGGAGGATACCTTTTATCAGAGAATGTCCGGGAGATTATTAAGCATGATATAATAAGCTCTTCTACCGTGTCTGTTTTTTTAATTGCATTGTTTATATGGCTGGCTTACCGGGTAAGGGTAAAGATACTTTTGGTATTTGGGTTTGTTCTGTTAACGTCTCTTTCCATGACAGGAGCCTTTGCCTATCTCCTTTTTGGAAATATCAATATTGTTACAAGCGTTGTTATCATCGCAGTGATGGCAGGCCTTTATGTGGATTATTCTATGCACATAGTAAAAAGATACAGTGATGAGTTAAGAAAATATAATGATCCTCTGCAGGCGCTGGAAATGACCATTGCAAAGACAGGTTCGGCAATTATTCTATCAGGACTCACGACTTCCTTATCTTTTTTTAGTATTGTTGTAACCAAATTTAAGGGGTTGTATGAGCTTGGGATTGTTTCCGGAATAGGTGTTATTTTATGTCTGATAACCACACTTCTCCTGATGAGTTCTCTGCTTGTATGGATAAGCAAATACGGATTACAAAATATCCAGTTTGAAAAACCCGGGAAAAATGCGCTTTACGGATTCGATAATCTTGCCAGTCTTATCGCGAAAAGGCACCGATATATCGTTCTTACAGGCATTGTACTTGTTATTATTGCAGGACTGGGCATATCTCAATTACGTTTTGATAACAATCCCGACAACCTTGCACCGAAGGATAGTTCTGCTATTGCCCTGGGGAAGAAAATAAGCGGAAAAATAGGAAAAAAAGGGGAACCTCTTACGGTAGTGATTAAAAATAAAGATAACAGTGCGCTTACTGCTGACTTTGATATTCTGGAGAAAGTTCTTCCGCAATGGAAGAAGGAAGGTTTCATTGAGGATTATCATTCACTAGGTATGCTCATGCCGGCTTCTTCCGTTCAATCGATAAGAATAGATAAGCGAAAAGAGTTTATGAAGAGCATGTTTTCCTTAGATTCAATAGAACAAACAGTGACAAATATCCTTGAAAAAAATAATTTTGATTATGACAAAAGTTATCTTCACAAATACCTCACGGGAATCCTGGATGCCTTAAACAACACTGAATTTATAGGGTTAAGAGAAATTGAAACTATCCCTGCCCCGATGATCAGCCGTTTTTACAACAAGGATGATTCATCTGTCGCTGCGTATCTTTATCCAACAAAAAGAGGATGGGATAAACAAACACTCGATGTATTTCAGGAGTATGTTCAATCAAAAGGGGCAAACTGGATATTGGTTGGAAAACCTATCCTTATTGATGAGATAAAATCACCCATCATCTGGGGCAGTGTGCTGGCAACTGCATTGACTATTTTCTTCGATCTTGTCATTATTTATTGGTATTTCAGAAAAGTATGGTATGTTGTGCTCGTTTTACTGCCGGTAATACTGGGGTTTGTATTGACGATGGGCAGTATGGGTTATATGAATATTCCTTTTAATTTCATAAACATCGGGACTATAGCTTTAATTTTTGGTTTTGGTGTGGATTACGGTATACATGTAATGCAAGCATATATTGGGGAAGAAAAGATGGATATCGGTAATGCTCTTCGGATCAGTGGTAAAAATGTGATGATGTGCGCAGCGACGACCATAGCCGGTTGTGGAAGTCTCATGACAGCAAAGTTTACCGGTATTGCTTCGATAGGGCCTGTCCTCACTCTTGGGGTAATTGCCTGTACCTGTACTGCATTAATCGTATTACCGTCTGTTATCTGTCTGAATAAAAGCAGATTTCAACATGAAGGATTTTTATGAAGGATTTTGATGTAATAATTATTGGGAGCGGCATTGGTGGCCTGATAAGCGCAGGGATTCTCAGCGCAAAGGGATTCAAAACACTCCTGGTGGAGAAAAATAAGACACCGGGGGGATATCTTGCATCCTTCAGAAGGAGAGGTTTTATTTTTGATTCTTCCTTAGACTGTATATCAGGCGTTGCTCCTGGCGGATTAATATTCAGGGTAATGGAGCTTCTTCAGGTTCATAAGAGTATAAATCTTGTACAAGTGGATCCCATAAGGATTAGTATCTTTCCAGACATTGAAGTTCCTGTTGATTCAGATATTCATGCCTACATGGAGAGACTTGCAGCATTATTCCCTTCCGAGTGTGAGGCAATCAAAAAATTTTTTGGATTATTAGACAGAATCTATTGTGGGATGCAGTCGGCAATACCTATGATGGTTGCCGGCAAGCTTGAATTGCAAAAAATAATTCCGGAGATAGTAAAATTCAGCCATATTCCCTATGGCAGGCTGCTGGATGAGTGTATTACTGATTACAGGCTTAAATCAGTTTTATCCGACAGATGTTCCTTTATCGGGCTTCCCCCCTCCACGGTTTCCACCCTTTCAATGATCAATATAATCATGAGTTATTTCAAATTAGGCGCATACAGGCTGGTAGGAGGTTCTCAGTGCCTTGCAGATGCATTTGTTGAAGGAATAAAGAAAGCCGGAGGCAAGGTAATCCTCGGTAACGGCACAAAGAAGATTCTTTTCCACGAGGATGGTCATTGTCTTGGAATTACCTGTGATGATGGTGACGAATACACTGCAAGGTTTATTATATCAAATGCAGATTTTCAAAATACCTTTCGTAATCTTCTGGGTGGTGAATATACCTCCATTGCTGAAGATATGCAGAAGAATATAGGTATTTCAACATCATTTTTCATGGTATATGCAGGTATTAGCGGAAGTATTGAGAAACATTCCAGTATTGGTTATTTCTCTTCCTATAATGTCGAAGATTGTTTTATACCCGGCAGGGCTTTTAAAGAAGATAGCTCTGCTGCTGGCATCACCGTAGCCAGCATTGAGGATAAATCCCGCGCTCCTGATTCATGCCATACGGTGGTATTCCATGAAATTGTTGAAACATCATATGAAAAACTTGATAAAGCAAAATGTACTGAAATAATTATGAAAAAAGCGGAAAAGATTATACCTGGTATACGGGATAGGACAATAGTCCTTGATTCAGCAACGCCACAAACCTTTCAGCGATATTCGGGTAATCTCAACGGTTCGGCATTTGGATGGAGACAGATACCGGGATTCAGAGGTGTTAAGAGGCATGGAATAAAAAATCTTTATATTGCAGGTCACTGGGGAGATATGGGTGGAGGAGTGCTCGCTGCTGCTTATTCAGGAGCCAAGGCAGCGGCAGATATATGTGGTGAAGAAGGGATAGCAATTGACTTCTGATATCTGTGTTGTAATTCCTGCATACAATGCATCTGCCACCATAAAGGATGTAGTTCGTGGTGCATTGAAATATGTTTCCCGGGTTATTGTTGCTGATGATGGTTCTACCGATGATACAGCAGGTGCTGCATCTGAAGCAGGGGCAGAAGTTCTGGTTATAGAAAAGAACAAAGGAAAAGGAAATGCCTTAAAATTGCTTTTTCAGAAGGCCATTGAAGAAGGATACCGCTCGGTAATATCTATGGATGCGGACGGACAACATGATCCTGAAGATATACCGCAGTTTATTGCGATATATACCAGGCATCCTGACGATATCATTGTAGGCTCAAGGATGCATGAAAAGGAAAAAATACCAAGGGCACGATACAATTCTATGTGTATAGCCCGATTTTATATTTCCCTCGTTGCTAACCAATTTCTGGAAGATACACAGTGTGGCTTCAGGTTGTACCCGTTATTAATTATAAAAAGATTGCGATTAATGACAGAAGGGTATGTTACCGAGACGGAATTGCTTATAAAAGCAGGGGATATGGGAATACATATCAGATTTGTGAAGGTTAAAACAATCTATAGCGAACATGGTAGTCATTTTAAACCCATAACAGATATTACCAGCATAACAGCATATATTATTTCCTATGCTCATATCAAATGGCTTATAGAAGGAGTAACCTCAAATAATCAGAACACATATTCGGCAAAAAATTATGTAAGAGACAGGATAGGAGAAAACAGGAAAATAGACGTTCTCTTTCAGATTTTGACCGCATTTACAGCGCTTCCTGCAACTATTATCTTTCTGGCAGAGTATATCATTTTACCACTGTTTATTCCTCATAATTTTGCATCTATCCGTAAACTTGGCTGTGGCTTCTCAAAGGTCACCATTGCAACGCAAATGTTACCTTTTGTACTTCTCTTTGCCATACTGGAAAAGACAATACAAGCGGCAGGTTTTCAGGTTAACTTCGTTGATAGATTTATAGGAAGATTTTATTCAAATCTATGGAAAGGCAAGAAATAGTGTAACATGATAATTCACCTGATATGATTATTCCGATAAAAGAAACGTGTAAATTGATAGTATACAGACTGATTCCCTACTGCTTCTTTTATCCTTTTTTCAAAATATTTTGCAGATTAGAGGTAAAGGGGATCGAGAACCTTTCCAGCAAAGAAGGTATTCTTATTGCTTCTAATCATCTCAGTTATATTGACCCGCCTCTTCTGGCAACGATAATTCCCCGGGGATGTACTTTTATGGCAAAACATGAACTGTTTGATATCCCGGTACTAAAATACATCATTCGGTATTATGCTTTTCCTGTAAACAGACAAAATCCAACAGCATCTTCAATAAAAACAGCAATACATAAACTTGCTTGTGGAAAAAAAGTTGTTATCTTCCCGGAGGGAAGAAGGAATATGGGGGCTAATGATGTTTCGTTCAAAAATGGTATAGCTATGACAGCTGTTTTAAGTAAAAAAAAGGTTGTGCCAACACTGATTGAGGGTACAAATAAACTTTTTCCAAAAGGTACCATCATTCCAAGGCCAGCGAAGTTGAAGATAACGTTTGGAGAACCTCTGGATATCCATCAGGTAGGTGCCGAATATAAAAAGATAAGTCAAAAGATCATGGAACACATAACGCAACAAACTACAGTTAAAAATTTTGAAGAACTTTCTTCCATTGCCTCAGATAGAACAATACATAAGCAATAGACACATATCTTTTTTACTGCTTGGCAATATCTTCCTTTATTTTATAAATATTTTTTTCTATATCAGCTACAAAACCTTCAACGATATATTCTATGAAATCCTTATAAATCGTTCTTTTCGCAAAGATGGGTTTATTTACTCTACTAAATGAAGGCATTATTAAGTATTCATGGTATTCTTTTTCGCCCGGCTTTCTCACCTGAATTTGGCCTGTCATGCCGCCAATCAATTCACTATATATATAATGATTAATCCTGCCACATTGAATATTTGAAATATAAACAGTTAATTCCATTCCTTCCCTGATAGCTTTTTGAATTTCGTTACGTTGACATAATTTTGTATAGAGAATTTGTCTTACTGGCGGAATGGTCTTAATGGCTAACGCATTAATAAAAATATTCTCATCTGCCCGGCTATCGATCACACTTATTTGGCATGTATTTACATTTTGTACACGATCTTGTAAATTAAGAGAGAATTGTGTGCATCCTGTTATTGAAAACAAAAAAAAGAGAGAAAAAAGTATCCAATATTTTTTATTGAAGTCTTTATACATAAGGTTTATTTCCTTGCCATAAGCTTTTATTGTTTCTTCATATCCCCGATACATATCAAAATGCATTTAACAATCCAGGCATCCGAATTTTGCGGATTCAACTCAGTGGCTTTTTCGCAAGCTTTTATTGCCTCTTTATATCTGCCAAGCTTAATAAGGTCAACGCCTTTATCGAACCATTCCTTTTCATTCATAGCTATTCTTTTTTAAGCATTTTTGGAGGTTCCTGTAGCAATAAAAAAGCCTTACCGCAAAGGTATTTATTTAAAATATCTTTGACAGTAAGGCTTATTATCTGTTGTGCTATCTTCTGATCTTCTAAAGATCATGTATTTTATTATCTCAGTTACTCAGGATTTATCCTTATCTTAGTATATTTTTTATCGGATTTTAATTTATTTAACATGTATAATAGAACATGTCAATGAAAATATTTTTAAATCATGGGCCAGAATTACCAGAACTATAGGAGAGATGAAAAAGATTTGTAACTCAGGTTTAGGGATTATAGCTTATGGATTAAAAAGTAGGTAAAAGATATCTATAATCTTGACTAACGTAAAAAGAATTTGTATTATCTTATCATTGAATTTCTCAATAGTTCACATCCCGGATGCTTAACATGGTATACGTGATGATAGGAAACAGATAATGTTTCATTACCGATGCAGCATTTCTTAATGCTGGGGAATAGTGTAACGGTAGCACAAATGACTCTGGATCATTTAGTCTAGGTTCGAATCCTAGTTCCCCAGCCAATAAAATCAATGGTTTCAGCCATTCGATATATCCTTGTTTTCCCCGACTGTAGCCAAATTGTAGCCACTTTTTTCTGAAATTTGCATCCCGTCCCTCAGACTTTCAATGTTATGGTGTGTATATCTTTGAGTCATGCTAATGTTATAATGACCTAATAGCATTGAGATTTTACCTATGTCATATCCTCTTTGTGCTAACCTCGTCGCAAAGGTATGTCTCAAATCATGAAAGTGAAGGTCTTGAATACCTGCTTTTCCCATAGCAGTATTTAAAGCCCTAATAAGATTATGGCAATCAATTTTAGTCATTGCGATACTCAAAAATACAAGGTCATTTTTAAGATTTCTTACTTTTGCCTTTTCCGTTAAAATAGTAAGAGCAGTTTCAAGAAGCGGAATTGTTCTTGGCTTTCCGCTCTTTGTCTCCTGAATTATAATGGTTTTGTTGAACAAATTTACCCTACCCCATTGAAGCGAAAGCAGTTCGTCTTGACGTAAACCAGTATGCAAATCAAAAATAATTATGTCCCTTCTTTCATGGCGTCTACTACATGGCTCTTTGCCTCGTTTAGCGTGAGTCCCAGTTTGTCCAGCACCCGCTTCGTTATCGCCATTGGCTGTTCTGTTCCTTGCCTGCACAGTATGATAAAGTCGTCGGCAAAGCGTACTATTCGGGCTCCGAGTTTCTTCTCCAGTTGATGTCTCTCCCATATCCTGTCCAAGAGGTGCAGGTAGAGATTGGCTAGTAACGGTGAGATTACTCCTCCTTGCGGTGTGCCTTTTCAGTTTCCTTTGCCTCCGCCGATGTTCTTTTGTTTTCCGTCTCTGCCTTTTTCTATGACCGGAGCCTTGAGCCACGTCTTTATCAAGTGCAGTATTTCACTGTCACTGATGCGCTCTGCTACCACAGCCACAAGCTTGGCATGGGGAATAGTGTCAAAGTATTTGGATAAGTCGGTACCTATGACTTCAGTATATCCCCTGTTGAGGGTATATGCTACGTCATCTACGGCATCGTGGGCCGATCTCTTCGGCCTGAACCCGTATGAACATTCGCAGAAGTCGGCTTCAAAAATGGGCTCTATGACCAGTTTTACAGCCATCTGCGCTACCCTATCACGGATGGTGGGAATGCCCAACGGGCGTTCCGTTCCATCCGTCTTGGGTGTCATTACTCGTTTTACAGGGCTTGCTTGATAGGTCTTACTCCTGAGTGCTTCTTGCAGTTCCGCCAGAAAGGCGGATACCCCTTCTCTCTCCTCGATGGCTTCAAAGGTTACACCGTCTATCCCGGCGCTCCCTTTGTTGACACGGACAAGGGTGTAGGCATGACTGAGGATGTCTGCCCGGAATACCTTGTCATAGAGGGCGTAGAAGCGGTAGGTTGGTTCTTGCTTGGCCTTTCGGTATAGCTTCCTCTGAAGTATCCTGATCTTTTCCGGGGTTGTTAGCATTTCTGCAATCTCCCTTTTCCTCTCCTCTTCGGTTGCATGAACAAAGCAGGGTTCCTTCCCTCGAACTGGGTTGTGTTGTCCCTTGTCCTCAAACGGTACCATAAACCCCTCCGACTCCCTCTACAGCCCGCTGTGGTTTCGTTTCCTTATACAAAGCGGTTTATGCCCCTCAAGCATTACTGCATAGGGTCTCCAGCACTGGTCTGTTTATCTTCCCCTGCATACCGCCCCTGCTACCCCGGAAGATATTGCAGTTTCCTTCCCGTTGCCTGAGTCTGCAATCTTCGGCCTTCCCCACGTGTCCACGGGGTCGGCATCTTCGATTTGTATTGACGAGGCTACTTGTAGGTTCGCTTGCGCTGCGGCCTGCGGCTTTGCCAATTGGGAACTTACGACCCCTGATTGCTCAGGCACCGCTCCCTTGAACTACCGGGGTGAACGGATAATTCCCCGGACGGGACTTTAACCCGTAAGAATAAACAGATGTTACTGCGTACGGACATTATATATAATTGTTGATTTTATTTTAGATTTGACGTGTCCGAAATCGCTCTACAATAGTTCTAAAAGTACCAGTCATATCCTCCCAACGTTTAACCTAACCTACACAACTAAAAACGAGGATATTGGTATTGTTCAATGACTGTGAGCCTGTAAACAAAACCTCGTTTTACTATCAAAAGTACCATCTAAAACCTTCCCAAATTCTTCAACCGCTCTTGATTCATTCGTTAATATATGGTACTATAAAACCACTATGAAATTTGAAGATTTTTATAGAGATCTACGGAGATTGAAAAATGAAGGTTAAAAACGTAATGGTCAGAATTAAAAGCCTTGAAGATGTATTTGAGGAAGCAAAAGATGTAATGAAACGTCTGGAAAAGGGAGAAAAGGTCAAAAAACACGAAGGCATTTCATTTGAAAACCTCGATGTAATGAGAAAGGTGCTTACAGAAGAGCGGTTAAGGATATTAAAGACCATAAAGAAGGAACACCCATCCTCGATTTACGAGCTTGCAAAGATTCTTAGGAGAGATATGAAAAACACCTTTGATGACGTACAATATCTTGCCCAGGTAGGATTCATAGAGATTAAGAAGACAAAAGAAGGTAGAGAAAAAGCAACCCCGATTGTAAACTATGATAAAATACTCCTCGAAATTCCTGTTTAAAGGTAAGGATGTTTAATATGATTGCGCGCATATCAATCGTATAACAAAAAGGGGTGGATAACTGGAAATTCGCTCTGGCCAGTTGGACGGACTTTTAATTTGGTATGAAGTATTAAGAGCATGCAGGAGATGAATAATGACAAAACTTTTAGAAAAGGCATTTGAAGAAGTGGCAAAGCTTCCGGAAAAGGAACAAAATACCTTTGCCAGTTGGATCCTTGAAGAACTTGCCTCCGAGCAACGCTGGGAGAAAGCATTTACTGACTCACAGGATAAGCTCGCTAAATTAGCAGACGAAGCGCTTGCAGAACATCGCGAAGGTTAAAACCCATGTGCTTGACCCAGAGAACGTATGAAATCTTACACAACTCAGCGCTTTCGCAAGGCAATAGAACTATTGTCAGAAGACGTTCGAAAACAGGCAAGGGCAGAATATAATAAACTCATATCACAGATTGCAGGATGACAGTAGGAAAATTTCGGCGTTGCCTACGGCGCGCCCACTTAGTTTATAAGTGGCTGCGGTATGAGGGGGAGAAGCCGGTCCATCCTGCGCTTTTAATTATAAGGAGATTTTATTGTGAAAATATCAGATTTAACGATTGAAGAGTTTGAAGATCTGCTTCGCAAAACAATAGAGGAAGAGATTGAGGACCTCTACATCATGTTAGACCCTACCATAAAGGCAAAGATTGAGGAAGGGTTAGCGGATATCAGGGAGGGTAAGGTTGTTTCCTTGGATGACCTTATAGCCAGAAGGAAGACTAACCGTGGGAAGGTTTAAGGTTGTCTTGTCTGATAAAGCTGGCAAAGATACCGATGCATTATCAGACGATGACTTTGATCGCGTAGTAAACGGATGCAAACGGCTTGAAGATAATCCGTTCCCCGACGGTAAGCACATCAAGAAGCTTAGAGGTTACGAAGATCTCTATCGTTTAAGAATTGGTGATTACCGGATCGTCTTTGAATGGAAAGGATCGCAAATTAACATCGCAAGAATTCTCACCAGGCAGGATTTTGGGAAAAAGTATTAAATCAAACATAATGCAGGATGACAGTAGGAAAATTTCGGCGTTGTCTACGGCGTGGAACACACGTAGAGACGCAAAATGTTGCGTCTCTACAGTGTCTGCGATATGAGGGGGAGAAGCCGGCCCTCCATCCTGCAAAATATAAGGGCATGCAACTTCAACAGGGTTATTCCAGGAACTTTCATTTTTTAACCATCCTTTTTGTGGTCATACCTTTCTATTTTCTTCAATTGTAGTCAAACTATAGTTACTTTTTTCTAAAATTTGCATTCCCTCCCTCAAACTTTCAATGTTATAATGGTTTGTGCTTTTCGGACCAGTAGTGAAGGGTCATTTTGGGTAAAATAGGTGATGAAAGGAGGTCCGAAAAGATAGGGATGAGAAAGCGTTTTCATTCAGAGTTTATGACAAAAGTAGTCCTGGAGGCAATAAAAGGAGAAAAGACAATAGCGGAGTTATCGTCGGAATACGAAGTACACAATAGGACGCAGATAGTAAATTGGCGGAAACGAGCATGAGATGAGCTGGCAGAGATATTCCAGGGGTAGGGAAAGAATGCAATCTTCCATGAGGCAGATAGGGTTGTATCTTATTCCATAGATAATATGTGAAAAATTAGAGAAGGGAAAAAGGTCAAAAAGTATGAAAGCATTTCGTTTTAAAATCTTGAGGTGATACTGTTTATGATTAGTAGAGGAATCTCCCCATCATCCCCTCTTTCGCAAGGAGGGGATCGAAGCAAAAGAGGGAAATGATAGGGAAGACTTATATGTTTAAGATAAATAGAAAAATACATACCAAATTATGAAATAA
>JAANMW010000810.1_pt1 | contig 36414 bp, 30 predicted proteins | sample 7279671 | NCBI WGS metagenome assembly JAANMW01 (sample SAMN14094541, study PRJNA606508) | bioreactor metagenome | isolation source: A lab-scale SPAN reactor treating ammonium-rich wastewater day 247 | place: Ireland: Galway | collected 2017-09-19 | reverse complement strand
GCTCCACGGACTTCGACATCACCGACAAGCTGGAAGCCCGATTCGAACTGCGCTACAACAAGGACCACAAGAAGAGCCTGGCCTTCAGCTACACGCCCTGCGCCACCGACGGCGACGGCGACGGCGACTACGGCGATGGCCTGGGCGACAACGTCGCCCTGCCGATCGGCACGCCAGACCCGGGCTGCGGCGACGACGCCTGGGACCTGCGCGTGCACGAAGCCACCGGCTACTACTACTACGATGGCAACGACAACCTGCAGTTCCGGCAGGGCATCCAGGACGGCAGCGCCCGCTTCGACAACACCACCGGGCGCCTCGGCCTGAAGTACCAGATGGACAGCGGCTGGATGGCCTATGGCTCCATCGCCTATGGCGAGAAGCCGGGCGGGCTCAGCATCAGCCCGAATATCGACGTCGTCGAGGGCTCGGGCACCCGGCCGATCACCCTGACCAACAAGTTCGACCCGGAGAAGATCACGGCCTACGAGGTCGGCCTCAAGGGCTACACCCCCGACCGCCGCATCCGCATCGACATCGCCGCCTTCTTCAACGACTGGCGCGATATCGTGCTGCGGCAGCTGACCGAGGTCGACCCGGCCACCGGCCTGCATTTCACCCAGCCTCGCGGCCTGAACGTCAACGCCGGCGACGCCCATGTGTTCGGCTGGGAGCTGACCGCCGACGTCGGCATCACCGACAGCCTGACCGGCAGGCTGACCACGGCCTATACCGACTCCAAGCTCCTCGATGCCCGGCAGGACACCTACGCGCTGTTCCCGAGCTTCTACACCACGGACCCGAGCTGCGCTCCCTCGGCCATCCAGTCCCTGCCTACGGCCGAGCAGGACGCCAGGGCCGGCGAGTGTCGCGCCATGTCGGGCGATGTCAGCGGCAAGACCAACATGCGCCAGCCGGAGTGGACGGCCAGCGTATCGCTGGATTACGTGCACCAGCTGTTCGGCGACTGGGACCTGAAGTCCAGCATCTCGGGCAACTACGTCGGCAAGATCTTCACCGCCAACGACAACCAGAACTGGGTGCCGGCGCACACCAACGTCAACTTCAACATCGGCCTGGAATCGCCGCGCTACACGCTGCAGTTCTGGGTGCGCAACCTGTTCGAGAATGACGAGCCGCTGTCCGCGTTCCGCGACATCTACTGGACCAACGACTCCGACATGCTGGCGAAGACCCCGGTCACGGGCACGACCATCCGCGACGCGTCCACGTTCGAGGACTTCCCGCCGCTGCGCATGTCGATCAGCTACCCCAGCCTGCGCACCTTCGGCCTCACCGCCCGGGTGCGCTTCGGCGGCGCCGAGAAGTAGACCCGCCTCGTGCCGGCACGGGCGGACCACGCCCGCCCGTGCCGGCCTCCCTCACCGGACTTCCCCGCCCTTACGCACGCGGCCGCAGCAACGTTGCGGGCAACCGACAACGCGGCTGCCGTGCCCGGGCAACGCCGCGACTCGCTGCCACAGCACCGGCTCCCGCGCTTGTCGCCCGTCCGCTAATGCGCTAAGTTTCGCCCGGTGTGCCCGCGGGGGAACGGGACGAGCGATCCCGAGCCCGCGGACTTCAGCCACCACGTGATCAACGTCGCCCGCGGCGCTGGCGCAGACGGTGACGGCACCAACAGGATGAGCACGATTGCGGCAGGGGTCGCCGTCGTGCCGGGGCTTTTGGTTTCTTTCGGATGACTGTCCGACTTCCCGGGGGGATAGGGGTAATGAGGATCCACAAGATGCGCGCGGCCGGCACGCTGCTCGGCCTGTCGATCGCCATGGCGCTGCAGCCGGTCGTGGCCCAGGAAATCGCCGAGATCGTGGTCACGGCGCGCCGCCAGGGCGAAGAAAAACTGATGGACACCCCGCTGGCCATCACCGCCTTCGACTCCAATGCCATCGAATCCAAGGGCATCAGCAACCTCCAGGACGTGGCCAACCTCACCCCCGGCCTGTCGTTCTTCAATCCCCTCGGCGAGACCCTGCCGACCCCGGTGATCCGCGGCGTCGTGCCGCAGGACATCTTCGGCGAGAACGCCGCGGCCATCTTCGTCGACGGCGTCTATGTCGCCGGCCGCGAGGGCCTGAACTTCAGCCAGCTCGACATCGCGCGCATCGAGGTGCTGAAGGGCCCGCAGAGCTCCACCTACGGCCGCAACGCCTTCAGCGGCGCCATCAACTATGTCACCAAGGCGCCGAGCGATGTCTTCGAGGCCAAGGCCGAGGCCACCGGCGGCAACCGCGGCAAGCAGAAGATCATGGGCGAGGTCAGCGGCCCCATCTGGGGTGATGCCCTGACCGGCCGCTTCTCTGCGCTGTACGACGAGTGGGATGGCTCCTACGACAACACCCTGGCCCCGGACAACCACATCGGCGGTTACCGCTATCGCAGCTTCCAGGGCAAGCTGCGCTGGCAGCCGGCCGACAACCTGGACATCACGCTCGGCCTCTACCGCTCCAACGACGAGATCGACGAGCCCGCCATCGGCGCCGTCCTCGCCAACTGCGAGGACGAGGTGGAGCAGACCTCGACGAATGCCAGCGAAGGTCCCGGCCAGCGCCTGCTGAACTATTGCGGGCGGATCCCCAAGCTCGACCAGCTGCCGAAGCCCCTCGACCCGGCGCAGTTCCCGCTGGGCGTGCCGCAGCCCCACATGCTCACCCGCGACTCCATGCCCAAGGACGCCCTGGGCACCGGCCAGGACCGCAACCTGACCCGCGGCAACCTCAACATCAACTGGGACACCGACTACGGCAGCCTGACCGCGCTCACCGGCTACTCCTTCATGAAGGAGAGCGCGATGTATGACTTCAACCGCATCACGGGGCATGCCACGCCGCTGGTCTACTGCTTCCCGGCCACGACCACCGAGCCGCCGACCTGCGACTCGCCGCTCTCCTGGTCGCGCATCCCGGTCGGCGTGCTGGACCCCGAGCCGGGTCCCCGCGTCGAGGAATGGAGCCAGGAGCTGCGCTTTACCAGCCCGCGTGACCAGCGCCTGCGCTGGCAGGTGGGTGGCTACTACTTCCACTCCACGCTGGAGGACCGCCAGGGCAACCCCGCCCTCTCGCCCTCGACGCCGCTGCCGCCCGGGTTCAACTACGGCCCCGGCGGCAACGTCGGCATCGGCCCGGTCGCGCTGCCGACCAACCTGTCGATCGGCACCTACATCTTCGGTGCCTCGCTGCTGCCGGACGGCGGCCTGGACCCGCTCAACCGGCCCTTCGTCGAGAACAACGAGAAGTCCTGGTCGGTGTTCGGCTCGGCCGACTTCGACGTCACCGAGCAGCTGCAGGCCCGCGTGGAACTGCGCTACACCCAGGACCACAAGTACGCCTACGGCTTCAATCACACCCGCTGCGTGTCGCCGACCCCTGGCAGCGCCTATCCGCTGGCCACGGACCTGCCGGCGGAGTGCGGTGACGAGCTGTTCGACCTGCGCGTCGTGGAGCCGGTCGGCTACGACACCTGGGTCAAGGACATCAACGGCGTCTACCAGCTGGTGCACATCCCCGGCGTGGAGAGCGGCAGCGCCCGCTTCGACAACGTCACCGGCCGGGTCGGCCTGAACTACAAGATGGACAGCGGCTGGATGGTCTACGGCTCCGTCGCCTACGGCGAGAAGCCCGGCGGCATCAACGTGCTGGCCGCCAAGGAAGTCATCGACCCCAGCGGCGGTGTACGCCCCAGCACTATCTTCAACGACTTCGATCCGGAGAAGATCACCGCCTACGAGCTGGGCATCAAGGGCTACACCCCCGACCGGCGCATCCGCATGGACATGGCGGTGTTCTTCAACGACTGGCGCGACATCGTGCTGCGCCAGCTCACCATGACCGACCCGGTCAGCGGCCTGCAGTTCCGCCAGCCGCAGGGGCTGAACGTCAACTCCGGCGATGCCCATGTGTTCGGCTGGGAACTGACCACCGACGTCGGCCTGACCGAATCGCTCACCAGCCGCCTCACCGTCGGCTACACCAACTCGCAGGTGAAGAACGGACGGCTGGATACCCTGGCGCTGTTTCCGAGCTTCTACACCACCGAGCCGAGCTGCGCCCCCGCGGCGATCCAGGCGCTGCCTGCCAACCAGCAGGACGCGAAGGCGGCGGCCTGCCGGCAGATCTCCGGCGATGTCTCGGGCAACACGCAGATGCGCCAGCCGGAGTGGACCGCCAGCCTGTCGCTGGATTACCGGCACCAGCTGGTCGGCGACTGGGACGTGAAGTCCAGCATCACCGGCAACTACACCGGCAAGATGTTCACCGGCAACGAGAACCAGGGCTGGGTGCCGTCGTACAGCAACGTGAACTTCAACATCGGCGTGGAATCACCGCGCTATACGCTGCAGTTCTGGGTGCGCAACCTGTTCGACAACGACAAGCCGCTGTCGGCGTTCCGCGACATCTTCTGGTCCAACGACTCCGACATGTACGCCACCGTGCCGCCGGGTACCGGCACCATCCGCAACGTCTCCAACTTCGACGACTTCCCGCCGATGCGCATGACCATCAGCTACCCGAGCCTGCGCACCTTCGGCATCGACGCCAAGATCCGCTTCGGCGGCGCCGAGAAGTAGGCACGCGACCGGGGAGTGCCGGGCGGGGGGAGGGGCGGAAGGCAATCAGGATGCCTTCCGCCCCTCCCCCCGCCCGGCACCGTCGTTTCTAGCGGTTGCCGAGCCTGGTGTGCTCGTGGCTGTGCGACGGCCCCGCACCGTGGGTATGGCGCTCGCTGGTCACCTGCACCGGCAGGGTCACCAGGCGGCCATGGAACACGCCGCGCTCGGCGGCCACCTGCTGGCCGAAGGCCTGCACCGCGGCCGTCGGTCCCCGCAGCACCGCGATCTCCATGCAGCTCTCGTGGTCCAGGTGCACGTGCAGGGAGGCCAGCGCCAGGTCATGGTGCTCGTGGAAGCGGGCGGTGAGCCGGCTGGCGAGTTCCCGTGAGTGGTGGTCGAAGGCGTAGACCAGCGCCGCCACGCATTCGCGCTGGCCGTCGCCATCGGCCTTCAGCTGCTGCAGGCCACTGCGCACCAGGTCGCGCAGCGCTTCGGAACGGCCGGCATAGCCGCGCCCGCTGGCAAACTGGTCGAGCTCGGCGAGCAACTCGTCATCGAGGGAAATGGTCACGCGCTGCATGGGAACTCCTGCTCACCATTCGTTGACAGGAGCGGTATGAGGAATATATAAAGTCCTCATACCTCTCCCTGGAACCATACGGACAAGAACAATGACCCATCTAAGCACGCGCCGCCTGTCCTCGTCAGCCCTCCGCCTGGTCCTGGCCCTGGCGGCCATCGCCAGCCCCGGCCTCGCCCTCGCGCACCCGGGACATGCGGAACAGGCGGGGTTGCTCGCCGGCATCCTGCACCCGCTGACGGGCATCGACCACCTGCTCGCCATGCTGGCGGTGGGCCTGTGGGCGGCGCAGCTGCGCAGCCGCGCCGCGCTGATGCTGCCGGCGCTGTTCCCGGTCGCCATGGTGGCCGGTGCCGCGCTGGCCTTCGCCGGCATCGCGCTGCCGGCGGTGGAGCCGGTCATCGCGCTCTCGGTCATCGTGCTCGGCGCAGCCATCCTCGCGCGCCTGCAGCTGCCCCTGGCGGCGGGCGGCGCCATGGTCGCGCTGTTCGCCGTGGCCCACGGCTACGCGCACGGCGCCGAACTCCCGGCGGGCGGCAACGTCGCGGCCTATGCCGCCGGCTTCATCGGCTCGACCATCGCCCTGCACCTGCTCGGGCTGTTCCTCGGCCTGGCCGACCAGCGCCGCCGCGGCGGCACGCTGCTGCGCATCGGCGGCTCGGCCATCGCCGTGTCCGGGCTGGCGCTGCTGTTCGCCTGAGCCCCGACCTCACCTGACCCCAACCCATCCTGCCCGTACGCCGCCAGGCCCGAACCTGGCGGCGACGGGAGCGGCTTGCCCGGAGAATGCCCCTGGTGAACACCCGCGCACGCGGCTTCCTGCCCGCGCTCGCCCTCGCCCTGGCTCTCGCCAGCCCCGCCACGGTACTGGCTGGTGGCGTGCCCACCGCACCCGGCAATGAAGTCGTCGTCATCGGCCGGCTCGATGTGCTGGAAGGCGCACCCCTGGCGGCCACCGAGGGCGTGGTCACGCAGGAACAGCTGGACGCGCGGCCGCTGGGCCGGACCGGCGAGATCCTCGAGGTGGTGCCCGGGCTGATCGTCACGCAGCACAGCGGCGACGGCAAGGCGAACCAGTATTTCCTCCGCGGCTTCAACCTCGACCACGGCACCGACCTCGCCACCAGCGTGGATGACGTGCCGGTGAACATGCCGACCCACGGCCACGGCCAGGGCTATACGGACATCAACTTCGTCATCCCGGAGCTGGTGCAGGAAGTCGAGTACCGCAAGGGCACCTACTACGCCGATGCCGGCAACTTCGCGGCGGCCGGCACCGTCAACCTCGCCTGGCGCGACCGGCTCGACCAGCCCTTCGCCACGCTCGAAGGTGGCGAGTACGGTTACCGTCGCGCCCTGCTGGCCGGCAGCCTGGGGCTGGCCGGCGGCGACCTGCTGCTGGCCGCCGACTACACCGGCAACGACGGGCCCTGGGATCTCGACGAGAACCTGTCGCGCCTGAATGCGCTCGGCCGCTACAGCCGGGCCACGGACAGCGGCCGCCTCAGCCTCACGCTGCAGGCCTACGACGCGGACTGGGATGCCACCGACCAGATCCCCCGGCGCGCCGTGGACGCCGGCCTGATCGACCGCTTCGGCGCCATCGACCGCAGCGACGGGGGCGCGAGCCACCGCTACAGCCTCGCCGCCCATGCGGACGGCGCGCTCGGTGCCGGGCACTACCGCGCCCTGGCCTATGCGGTCGATTACCGCATGGCGCTGTACTCCAACTTCACCTATGCCACCGATCCGGTCGACGGCGATCAGTTCGAGCAACTCGACGACCGCAGCATCTACGGCGGCAGCGCCAGCTGGAGCCTGCCGCTGCCTTCGCTCGGGCAATCGGGCGCCCTGCAACTCGGCACAGACCTGCGCTACGACGACATCGGCACCGTCGGCCTCTACAACACCGTGGCGCGCCGGCGCACCGGCACCGTGCGCGAGGATGCCGTGAAGCACGGAAGCATCGCCGCCTTCGCCAGCCTCGACACGCGCTGGCTCGACTGGCTGCGGACCAACCTCGGGCTGCGGGCCGATTACTTCCACTTCGACGTCGACAGCAACATCGCCGCCAACTCCGGCACCGAATCGGCCAGCGAGCTGAGCCCGAAGCTCTCCGTGGTGTTCGGGCCCTGGCGGCAGACCGAGTTCTTCGCCAACGCGGGCAAGGGCTTTCACAGCAACGATGCGCGCGGCACCACCATCCGCGTGGACCCGACCGATCCGTCGGTGCCGGTCAGCAAGGTCGATCCGCTGGTCGACGCCTTCGGCAGCGAGGTCGGGCTGCGCACGGCACTGCTGCCGCGCACCCAGCTGAGCCTGGGGCTGTGGCAGCTGCGGCTGGATTCGGAGCTGCTGTTCGTCGGCGACGCCGGCATCACCGAGCCCAACCGCAAGAGCGAGCGCCGCGGCCTGGAGTTCTCCGTGATCCACTCGCCGCTCGACTGGCTGGTGCTCGACCTCGACCTCGCCTGGACCCACGCGCGCTTCGACGAGCCCGACCCGAACGACCCGGCCGCCGGCGACCGCATCCCCGGTGCGGTGGACAGCGTGGCGGCACTCGGCATCGCCATCGATCATCCCTCCGGCTGGACCGGCGGCCTGCGTATCCGCCACTTCGGCCCGGCACCGCTGGTCGAGGACAACTCCGTACGCTCGGAGGCCACCACGGTGGTCAACCTCGAGGCCGGCTACCGCCTCACGCCCCGTGTGAAGCTGACCGCCACGCTGCTCAACCTTTTCGATGCCGAGGACAACGACATTACCTACTACTACGAGTCGCAGCTGCCGGGCGAGCCGGCACCGGTGGCGGACATCCATTTCCACCCGGTGGAGCCGCGCACGCTGCGGCTGGCGCTGACGGCGGGGTTCTGAGCAGGGCGACCGCGAGGCGCGGGCCCCGGCGCCTGGGAACGCAACATCGACAGCCATGTGAAGAACCTGCGCGCCAGGCTGCGCCCGCACTTCCCCGGCGAATCACCGATCCAAAGCGTTGATTCGTCAACACGTAGCCGGCTGGCGCTCGTTGGCACTTCAAATGCGGTGATATGGGCTTGTGGGGATCCCCCACAAATCTCCACAGTCTCCAGTGCTGAGTCTCTGCTGCGAGCACCGTACCCGGCAATCCGAGGGCACTCGTCCTACATCGCAATTGGCAGGACCTCGCGCTCGATTTTCCTGGCATTTGCGATCTCGGCAACGCGCAGGTCATAGATCGCCTGCAGATTCAGCCAGGAATGGGCATCACCACCAAAATAGCGGGCGAGCCGCATGGCGGTGTCGGCGCTGATCCCGCGGCGGCCAAGCACCACATCATTGATCCGGGGTGGCGGCACCCGTAGCGCCTTGGCGAGCGCGTTCACACTCAGGCCCGAAGGAATCAGGAAATCCTCGCGCAACACCTCGCCGGGATGTACCGGCCGCATGCCATTCTTCCTGCCTGCCATAACGCCTCCTTCAGTGATAGTCGACGATTTCCACAGCCTCGGGCCCTGCCGCTGTCCAGTGAAAACAGATCCGCCACTGGTCGTTGATGCGAATACTGTGCTGCCCCTTCCTGTCGCCCTTGAGAGCTTCCAGCTTGTTGCCCGGCGGTGACGCCAGGAACTCGAGTGTTACAGCCGCCTCGAGCTGTGTCAGCTTTCGTGTCGCAATCTTCAGGATCGACCCGAAACGCTTTGACTTGCCGGTCTCGAACAGCGCCTGCGTGTCGGAACAGCGAAAGCTCTTGATCACGTCAGGAGCTTATAACGGATAACGTTATACGTCAACTCCGGGAATTGCACGTGCAATGCCCGGTTGGCGGGCATCTCCCACAGTTCCACGCTGGAGTACGCCCGCTCCAGATTCACTGAACCGCAGCTGGTCAGAGCTGGGGCAATGTGTGCCCGGGGCGCGCGACAGGCGGGGTGGCGGGCTGGCAGACTCGGCCGATGGCGTGGTTTGAATTTCCTATACGCATACGCCGACTTGTCATAACGCAACAAGAATCACCCATTTGGGTGATGTGGAGTCCGATGGCCTTCTTGTAGTCCGAGATAACTTTTTTCGCCTTGGCAACCGATATGTCCTGGTTCTTGATCATGTCAGGCCACAACCAGCGCGCGAGTGGCATTTTGTAGGGCCTGAGCACATCGTCGCCCAAACAGAACCGAGCGTGCAGAAAGGCCTGGTTCTCCTTGCTGGCGGCGTACAGGTCTTGCACGACCTTGAGCAAATCGGCCCGGTCGAATTCGGCCAGTTTGGCTTTGATGTCGCTCCAGGTCCCAGTGGCTATCTTGGTTGCCATGCAGGGCTCAACGAACCGCGGATCGATCAGAGCCTCGCGCGGCGGAATAGCGCTTGATCGACAGCCCGCGTGCGCGCTTGCGCGCCTGGGCCAGATCGTAAGCCGTCTGTAACGCGAGCCACGCCTCGGCACTCCCGCCAAAGGCCTTGTCGAGGCGGATGGCCATGTCCGATGAAATTCCTGCCTTGCCGTTCACGACGTTGTTGAGCGCCTGCCTTGTCACCCCAAGAACCTTGGCCGCCTCGGTGACCGACAGCGCCAGGGGCTCGAGGCAGTCGTAGCGAATCGACAGCCCCGGGTGCGGTGGTTCCTTCATGGCCATACAGATTCCCTCCTCGAATACTCAGTGATAGTCGATCAGGTCCACATCAACGACATCGGCGCCGTGGAACCTGAAAATAATCCGCCAATTGGCGGAGACCCAGACGGACCAGAAGCCCTTCAGTTCACCCTTCAACGGATGTAGCCGCCAGCCTGGGAGGTTTACCTGCTCCGGCACCTGTGCCACGTCGAGCCGCGCCAGAATTCGCAGGGCCTTCGGCACGAGCGACGCCGAAATACCCTTGGCATTTCCCTGCGCATAGAGCCGGGACAAGCCCTTGTGGCGGAAACTGCGGATCAACAGAAGGCTCGCCGGCCAGAGCAGCCAACACTTTATAGTGACAAGTGTCACTTGTCCATTGTGGGACTATTCCCCACAGTGCTACGCCAGGGTACGCCCGTGGCGAAAGCTGCAATAGAGAATAAGTATTTGTATTGGAAGAGATAAGTGGTGGTGGTGGTGATGGGTGGACTTGAACCACCGACCTCAGCATTATGAGTGCCGCGCTCTAACCAGCTGAGCTACATCACCACGCTGGCGACGCCCGGTTCTAGATGGGCCTGCGGGCAGGCCCTGGGCGAGCGTGGGGCGCATTGTCTTTGCACCCCCCTCCGCTGTCAAGAAACCCTTTTAGAATCAGCAAATACCCGGGATGTGCCGGGCGCCTAGAGCTCCGCCGGCGCCAGCGGGGAGCCATCGATGTTGACCGCACGGGCACTGTCCACGGCGGCGAGTGCCTGGTGGATGGCCCTGGGGCTCTGCAGCGCGAGGAACAGCATCTCGCCGAGGTCGGTGAGCGAGATGTAGCCGCTGACGGTGTTGCTGGCGGTGAGGATGGCGGTGCCGGTGCCGGGGCGGCGCGTGGTGCCGCCGGCGCGGACGATGGTCCAGTCGAGATCGGTGCCGCGCAGGCGGTTCTCCGCCCACTCCTTGGCGCGCAATGCCCGGCCGGCGATGGCCTTGACGAAGGGATCCACGGCGGCCGCGCTGTCGCCGCAGCCGATGGAGCTGGTCAGCACGAAGCGGCGCACGCCGGCGGCGACCGCGGCGTCGATCACGTTGATGTTGCCCTGGGTGTTCATCTGCGGCGAGCCGCCGAGGATGGCGACCACCGCGCAGGCCGCGCCGTCGCGGCCGGCGAAGGCACGGGCCACGGCGGCGCGGTCGGTCATGTCGCAGAGCATCGATGTGGCACCGGCACGGGTGATGTAGTCGAGCTCGCGCGGACCGCGCAGCAGCGAGAGCACCTTGTAGCCTGCGGCGACGGCCCGCTGCGTGAGGCGGAGGCCGGGGTCGGTGTCGCCACCGAAGACGAGGACGGTGTCGTAGCTCATCGCTGGGGCCGCATGCCGGGTCGTGGCCGGTCGTCGTCGACGATACCCCAGGCGCCGCGGATGCGCCATAATCCCCGGCACGCCGTTCCCGGCCGCGAAAGGACCTTCACATGCAGCGGAATGTTTCATGCCTCCTCGCCCTGCTCGCCGCGGCCATGCTGCCGGCCACCGGCCTGGCCGGTACCGACAGCGGCTTCTACATCGGCGGCGCCGCCGGCCAGGCCAAGGTGGGCGACATCGATGCCAGTGCCATCGGCACGGGCAGCAACCTCAGCTTCGACGGCACGGACACCGGCTGGAAGGCCTTCGCCGGCTACAACTTCGGCTGGATCCCCTTCGTGGATCTCGCCATCGAGGGTGGCTACATCGACTTCGGCAAGCCCGATGACCACGGGCTCAGCATCGATGCCAACGGCTGGGATCTCTTCGGCCTGGTCGGCGTCAACCTCGGCCCGGTCGGGCTGTTCGGCAAGCTCGGCATGGTGCAGTGGGATGCCGACGCCTCGGGCGGCGGCTATTCCGGCAGCGACGACGGCACGGATCCGGGCTACGGCGTCGGCCTGCGCATGAAGTTCGGCTCCGTGGAAGTCCGTGCCGAGTACGAATACTTCGACATCAGCGCCGCCGACGACGTGTCGCTGGCCTCCATCGGCGCAGCCTGGACCTTCTGAAAAAGGTGCCGAAAAAGGTGCCCGAAAAAGGTGCCTGACATATTTTCCGTTTCCGGCCACTCCTGACGGTTTCACGGCATGACGAGCGGCGGCCCGGGCGTTAGCGTGGTCCGGTCCACGCCACCGGGAGTGAAGCCCCATGGGGCGGCCGCCGCGCGTCCTGCTGCCCGGATTCCCGCACCATGTGATGCAGCGGGGCCATAACCGGAACGCCGTCTTCGTCGAACCGGCCGACTACGAGGTCTACCTCGCCAACCTCGCGCACTGGAAGCAGGTCTTCGACGTCGCGGTGCAGGCCTGGTGCCTGATGACCAACCACGTGCACCTGGTGCTGGTGCCCCGCCGGGAAGGCGCCGGCATCTCCGGGCTGATGCGCCGCCTCTCCGCCCGGCAGGGTCGCTACGTCAACCGCGTCGAGGGGCGCCTCGGCACACTGTGGTGCGGACGCTTCCACAGCAGCGTGCTGGATTCGGACGCCTACCTGCTGGCCTGCCTGCGCTACGTCGAGATGAACCCGGTGCGCGCAGGGATCGCCGCCCACCCGCGGGATTACCTCTGGAGCAGTTGCCGTGAGCGGATGGGCCTGGCGCCACCGGGCCTGCTCGATCCGGACGCGGGGATGGACGGCCTCGGCGACACACCAGAGGCCCGGCGGCAAGCCTACGCCCGCTATCTCGGCGCCGAGCCCGATATCACCGAGCTTGAGCTGATCCGCGGTGCCGTCCAGCGCAACCGGCTGACCGGCGGCGACCGGTTCGTCGCCGAGATCCAGCAGCGCACGGGGCTGCGGATCGAGAACCGCGGCAGGGGGCGGCCGCGGCGGGAAAATATGTCAGGCACCTTTAAGACGATACCGCGAAAATAAGTCTGACACCTTTTTCAAAAATAAGTCTGACACCTTTTTCAGACGTTGAAGCGGAAGTGCATGACGTCGCCTTCGCGGACGAGGTAGTCCTTGCCCTCGAGGCGCAGCCGGCCGGCTTCTTTCGCGCCCTGCTCGCCCCGGCCCTTGATGAAGTCGTCGAAGGCGATGACTTCGGCGCGGATGAAGCCTTTCTCGAAATCGGTGTGGATCTCGCCGGCGGCCTGCGGCGCGGTGGCGCCGCGGCGCACGGTCCAGGCGCGGACTTCCTTTTCACCGGCGGTGAAGAAGGTCTGCAGGCCGAGCAGCCGGTAGCCGGCGCGGATGACGCGGTTCAGGCCGGGCTCCTCGAGGCCGAGGTCGTCGAGGAAGGCCTGCTTGTCGGCGTCGTCCAGCTGGGCGATCTCCGCCTCGATGGCGGCGCAGACCACGACCACCTCCGAGCCGTCCGCAGCGGCCAGTGCCTGCACCCGCTCGACGTACCCGTTGCCGCCGAGGCCCTGCTCGTCGACGTTGGCGACATACATGACCGGCTTGGCGGAGATCAGAAACAGCTCGCGCACCGCCTGGCTGTGGTCCTCCGGCACCTCGAAGCTGCGCGCCGGATGCCCGGCGCCGAGGTGGTCGCGCAGCCGCTCCAGGCACTCGCGCCGCGCGACGTCTTCCTTCTTTCCGGTCTTCGCCTGCTTGCCGGCACGCTCCACGGCCTTCTCCACCGCGGCGAGGTCGGCGAGCATCAGCTCGGTGTTGATGACCTCGATGTCATGCACCGGGTCGACGCGGCCGGCGACGTGCACCACGTCGGCGTTCTCGAAGCAGCGCACGACATGGGCGATGGCATGGGTCTCGCGGATGTTGGCGAGGAACTGGTTGCCGAGCCCCTCGCCCTTCGAGGCGCCCTCCACCAACCCGGCGATGTCGACGAACTCCACCGTGGTGGGCAGGATCTTCTGCGGCCGGACGATCTCGGCCAGCTGCGCCAGGCGCGGGTCCGGCACGGCCACCACGCCGACGTTGGGGTCGATGGTGCAGAACGGGTAGTTCTCGGCGGCGATGCCGGCCGCCGTCAGGGCGTTGAACAGGGTGGACTTGCCGACGTTGGGCAGGCCGACGATTCCGCAGCGGATGGGCATGACAGCGAACGGCAGGCAGACTTCGGGGCGGCCATCCTAAACGGGGTGGCGCGGAATGCAAGGCCCGCCCGGGTTCAGCGGACCTCGTCGAGGATCGAACCCTCCGGGATCGGGCGGCCGATGGCGAGCTGCAGCTGCCAGCTGCCGTTGTCGACGTAGCCCAGCGAGAGGATGAATGGACCGGCCGGCGAGCGGCCGCCCAGCGAGCCGGCGATGCCGTAGAGCGCGCCGTCATTCACGTTGTCGATGCGGTCCCCCATGCGGCCCGCCTGCAGGCGCAGCCCGGCATACAGGGCCTGGCTGAACAGCGACTGGATGTCGGCCAGCTTCCAGTTGTAGGAGGTGCCGGCATACCAGTAGCTGGTGCCGCGCAGCTCGCCCCGCTGCAGGCCGGGGAAGGTGCGGATGCCGCCGATGCGGAACTGGTCGGTGAGCGGCAGGTCGCCGGACAGCTCCTTGCCACCGCCGACCATGAGCTGCAGGGCGTCGCCGCGGAAAGGGATGACCCGGGTGATGACCCCCTCGGCGACATCGTAGTCTTCGTCGCCGCCGAGCCAGTTGCCGCCATGCGCATACTTGGCGTTGATGAAGGTGCCGCGGGTCGGCACCCCGACCGCATCGCGCGTATCCCAGACCATGCCCACCTGGATGGTCGAATCGCCGGTCCAGCCCTTCTCCGGCAGCACCGTCAGGCCGGTGTCGCGCTTGGCTTCGTACCAGCCGCTGCGCAAGCCGATACGGAACTGCGCGCGGGAATCCAGGTTCATGCCCAGGTCCAGCTGGCCGTAGCCTTCACGCTGGAAGTAGCGCGCGACACGCTCGCCGTCGCTGTAGATGTCCTCGATGTTCATCTCCACGCGCGCCAGCGGCTGCACGAAGAACCGCTGGCGCACGTCCAGCGGCTGGTAGAAGTCGGTCTGCACCAGGCTCTGCGTGCCGATCTGCAGGGTGTTGTTCCACGCGCCTCCGTAGGCGTTCACCCAGGTGCGGCTGCCGTCGGCGCGCAGCAGCGCCTGCAACTGCCCGTCGCCATCGGCCGCCAGGCCGAGGTCGAAGCGGATGTAGTTCGGGCCCCAGCCCTTCTCCACCGCACGGATTTCCAGCGTCGCGGCATCCGGCGGGCCGCTGATGTCGTACTCGACGCGCTCGAAGTCGCCCAGCGCGAAGACGCGACCGGTGTCCTCGGCGATCTGTGCATTGGTGACCTCGGCACCCGGCTTCACGAGCTTCAGCTGCGCGCGCACGTACCCCGGGTTGACCCGCCGCAGCCCCTCCAGCCGCACCTCGGCCAGGCGCGTGGTCGGCCGGGTGGCCCGGTCGATGCCATGGCGCCAGGCCAGGTACTGCTCTTCCGGCAGGGCGTAACGGCCGAGCTCGGCCTTCATTTTTTCTGCAGCTGCCCGGCCGAGCGGAATGGCGTCGGGTACCCGCTCGAAGGAGGCCGAGCCGATGTTCCCCATGGGCACCACGATGCTCACGTCCTGCGGGCCCAGTGTCGCGAGCTGCGCGTTCTGGTTGGCATCGATCATGACATCCAGCGAGCGGCCGGCCAGCGCCACCGCCGACAGCAGGTCCTCGGCCTTCGGCGGCGGCGATGCCAGCGACACCGCGATCACCACGTCGGCACAGAGGTGGCGCGCGATGTCCACCGGCAGGTTGCGCATCATGCCGCCGTCAGACAGCACGCGGCCATCCAGCGTGACCGGCGCAAAGGCCCCCGGCACCGACATGCTGGCGCGCATGGCCACGGAGAGGTCGCCGCTGTCGAGGACCACCATCTGGCCGCCGAGCATGTCCGTGGCCACGGCGCGGAACGGGATCGGCAGGTCATCGAAATCGCGGACCACGCGCGCATGGGCGACGAGGCCGCGGATGACGTCCTCGATGTCCTGCGTCTTCAGCAGTCCGCCCGGTGCCTGCAACCTGCCGCGCTTGATGCCGAACTCGATGTTGTTGGTGTAGTTCTCGCCGGCGAGCTTCTCGCGGATGGGCGTGCGGTCACGCAGGCCCTCGGTGCCCACCGTCTTCGCCCAGTTGATGGCGAGCACCTCGCGCTCGATTTCCGCCGCCGGCATGCCGGCCGCAAAGGTGCCACCGACCAGCGCACCCATGCTGGTGCCGGTGACGCAGTCCACCGGCACGCGCAGTTCGTCGAGCACCTGCAGGACGCCGACGTGGGCCGCGCCCTTGGCACCGCCGCCGCCGAGCACCAGGCCAATGCGCGGGCGAGGCGTCGCGGAGGCAGCGGCGGCAGGTGCGACCGCATCGGCAACGGCTGCGCCGGCCAGCGCCAGCAGGCCCGTCAGAAGTAAGGCCTGGCATCCCAGGCAGGCAGGCTTCCCCATGATCGAGTCCTCCGTCCCTTGATTCTAGCCTGTGCCCGCCGGCCGCATTGGCCCGGGTTCAGGTGCGGTATAGACTGCGGCCGTCGTTTCCCCACAGAGGATGAATCCCCATGCGTTCCCGACTGTTCACCCTGGCCATGGTGGCCCTGGCGTTGCCCGCGCTGGCCCCGGCGCAGGTCAATCCCACGTTCTCCGACCTCACCGAGGCCACCGAGCAGGCGCGCACCATCGTGCAGACGGAGAGGAAGATGATCATCAGCCAGGGCCTCGCCATGACCTCGGCCGAGAGCCAGGCGTTCTGGCCGCTCTATGACAAGTACGCCGCCGAGGCGAAGGCCATCGGCGACCTGCGCGTCAAGGTCATCACCGATTACGCTGCCCACTATGACAACCTCAGCGACGACGTGGCCAGGCAGCTGATCAAGGACGGGCTCAAGTACCAGGAGAAGCTGCTGGACCTTCGCAAGAGCTACCTGCGCAAGTTCCTCAAGGTGCTGCCCGAGACCAAGGTGGCGCGCTTCTACCAGCTCGAGAACAAGCTCGACGCCATCACTGCCTTCGCCCTCGCCCGCAGCATCCCGCTGATCCCGCAGGCGCCGGCCGGGCAGCCCCTCTCCCAGCCGGGCGGCTAGCTCCGCGGGGTCCGGTCGGTGGCACCGGCCGGACCCTCGCCCCGCGCCGCTGGCGGCTGTGCGGGCGCCGCGTACCACTGCTCGCGCGGCACGATCTTCGGCTCCGCCGGATCGCCCTCGTAGGCCGGCGTCATGATCTGCACGCCGTGCTCGTTGAAGACATCGAGGATGTTCTGGTGCAGCGCCGAATAGGCGTCCATCAGGCCCTCGGCCGAATCCTTGTAGGCGTTGAGCTGGTAGACCACGGCGAAGTCGCCGAGCTGCTTCTGCCGCACGAAGGGTGCCGGCTCCTTCAGCACCACGGGCGTGCGTGCCGCCGCATCCACCAGCATGGCGTGCACCTGGCGCCAGGGCACCTCGTAGCCGATGCCGACCTCGGTCTGCAGGACCAGGCCCCGCGTCCGCGCCAGCACGCTGTAGTTGACCAGGCTGCTGGTGGTGATGGTGGCGTTGGGGATGGTGACCTCCTCGTTGCGGATGGTGCGCACCCGCGTGGTCAGCAGCCGCACCTCGGTGACCACGCCCATGACCTCGCCGACCTTGATCAGGTCCCCTGCCTTGAACACACGGCCGAAGGTGGTCAGGTAGCCGGAGATCACTCCTGACACCGCGGAACTCGCGCCGAGCGAGATCAGCAACCCCGCGAAGACCGACACGCCCTTCAGCGCCTCGGTACCCGAGCCGGGCAGGTACGGATAGGCCATCACCAGGGCCAGCGCCAGCACCACCGCGCGCACGATCTTGTAGGTGGGCCAGGACCACTCGCGGTCGAACCGGGGCAGCTCCGTGGCACCACGCTCCACGGCGCCGAAGTAGACCTTGAGCAGCCGCAGGCTGTACCGGGTGATCGCGAACAGGACCAGCAGGAAGAACAGGCTCGGCAGGTAGGCCGCCAGCGATTCGCCGATGTGCACCACCGGCTGCACCACGAACAGCCCGAGGTTGTCGGCGATCCAGCCGGTCCAGGGGAACTGCGCCAGCACCAGCTGCAACCAGACGAACACCAGCGCCAGCCGCAGCAGCAGGCGCGTGGCGCGCAGGCCGCTTGCCATCGGCCGCCAGAGCGACAGCTGGCTGCCGTGGCCCATGCCAATGGGCAGGGACTCGACGCGGGCACGGAACAGGCGCTCGACCAGCCGCTCGAGACGCCTGAAGGCGATGTTCAGCAACCACAGCAGCGCGACGAAGCCGGCGCTGGCGGCCAGCGCCACCAGGGCGCCCCGCACCAGGTGCTCGTCCGAGCGGTTGGCGCGATAGCCATCGATGGCCCTGCGGACCCCTTCGGCGTACACCCCCGCCAGCGACTCGGGCGCCACCGACTCGAAATCGCCGTCGGCCTGGAACACCGTCATGATGCGTTCGGCCCCGGCCATGATCTGCCAGGTGCCGGCCACGGGCAGCAGCGTGACGTCAGCCGGCGTGATGGCCGGATTGCGCGCCGCTTCGCGGATGCGCCCGGCAATGCGTTCGGCACGCTCGCTCGCCGGCACCGAGGGTGAGCCACGGACGGTGAACACGGTGCGGCCGTCGACCTGCACCGCCGCCGAGGGGATGTCGTCGCCCGCCGCGGTCGCGGCAGGCGGCGCCGCCCATGCCGGCCCGGCGGCCGAGGCACCCACCAGGATCACCAGGACCGCTGCTGCCTTGCGCACCGTCCGCCTGACCATCCGCGTGGCCCCCTCCCCGCGAAATCCCGCCGACGAAGGCAAACCGTGCCGCGGCTGATGCCGCGGCACGGTCTCGCTCAGAACTTGCTGCCGATATCGAGGAACACGCCGCCGAAGTTCGGCGTGCCGCTGGCTTCATCGAAATCCAGCCAGCGCTGGTTGTAGCTGGCGCGCAGGAAGCCACCACGGCTGAATTCCCAGCGCACGCCGGCACCCAGGCCGTAGGACAGCGATTCGGCGCTCTTGGTGTCCACCCAGGTGTCGCAGATGTAGCCCCACCACGGATCCCACCAGCAGCCGGTCTGCGGCGGACCATCGGCGATGTTGGAGTCCACCCAGGTGTAGCCCAGGTTGGCGCTGACATAGGGCGTCAGCGGACCGTCGATGAAGTGATACGTCAGGTTCGCCGACAGGGCGAAGGTCTCGTACTCGCCCGACAGCTTGCTGGTGGCCCCGGGAGAACTGGCCGATTTCAGCACGCCCTTGTAGTCGACATTGCTCCAGTTCAGCTCGCCGCCCACCAGCCAGTGGTCGTCGATGTTGTAGCCCATGCCGAAGGCGAAGCCCAGGTCGTCGTCGCTGTCGATGGTGGAGCCACCCTTGAAATCGACGGTCTCGCTGAAAATGTAGCGGCCGCCGGCATAGGCCTCCCAGTGGTCGGCACGGTTGCCGGGCTTGCTGGCACCGAAGGACTGCGCGTCGGCAGTGGCGGCCGTGAAGCAGGCGGCGACGATCGCCAGGAACGGAAGCAGGTTGTGTTTCACCGGTGTACTCCTGTTGTGTTGTGATGCTGCCGGCAGTGCAGAGGCTGCGGCGATGCTCAGGGCGTCGCCTTCGCCACCGCATGGGCCTCGTCCAGGCGCTTGCGCAGCGCGTCGGCCCAGCGCCGCAGGATGCGGTCCGCCTCGGCGCTGTTGGTCACGCTGGTCTGCCACTGGATCCGCCCCATGCCGCGGCTGACACCGCGGTCGATGGCCCGGGCCAGGATCTGCCCGGTGACCGAATCATGCAGCTCCAGGTACAGCGTCATGGCGCCGGAGCCCTCGCTCAGCGTGTAGCTGCGCCCCGCGCTCATGGTGTCGGGCGCGGTGACATCGAGGTCGATGATGGCCGGGCGCAGCACCAGGACATCCTCCGCCGCGTCCTTGACCACGGTGTAGCCACCCTTGTTCTGCAGCTCCTCGGTGAACACCTTGAGGAACTCGGCCGAGAGCCAGCTGCGGATGGCATCCATTTCCTTCGGTGTCACGCGGTCGGGACCAAACCGATGGTCCTTGTCCCAGTTCTTGCGGAAGGCCACCGGGCAATCGAGGATGGCGACGCGCTTGTACTGGCTGAAATCCACACCCGGGCGGACGTAGAGTACGGCGGCCTCCTCCCCCTTCTGGAGTACCAGGCCGTCCTCGGTCTGCTTCGGCAGTTCTTCTTTCGCCAGCGCGGCGGTCGGCAGGGCAAGGGCGGCAAACGTGGCCATGGCAGCCAGGATGGCGGCGGAAACCACGGCGGACAGACGGCACTGACGGTTCATGGACTTCTCCCCCTCAGCTACGGAATCCGCCGGTATCTTAGCGCGACTCCGGTCAGTGGGTCGTGGTCAGCCCGCGGACCAGCTCCTCGATCCCGCCCCACATCACCTGGATGCCGATGCAGAACAGGAGGAAGGCGGACAGCCGGGCGATGATGGTGGTGCCGGTCGGGCCCACGGCCCGCGCCAGCCGCCCCGAGGAGGCATAGAGCAGGTAGATCAGCAGGCTCATGGGCACGGCCGTGAGCAGCACCTGGAAGGCGAACAGCACCGGATTGCCTTCGGCGACCCCCCGGGTACCGAGCGCAACCGCGACGGAAATGGTGCCAGGCCCGGTGGTGATCGGCATGGTCAGCGGGTAGAAGGCCATGTTCTCCACGTCCCGCTCGGCCGAGGCCTGCAGCATCGATTCACGCCCGCTGTTGTCCTGCTCGGCATTGAGCATCTTCCACGCCGACAGCGCGATGACGATGCCGCCGGCCACGCCCAGCACCGGCATGGAAATGCCGAAGAAGCGCAGCACGAATATGCCCACCACCATGGACGCCACCAGCGTCGCGAAGCAGAAAATCGCCACCCTGCGAGCCAGGGCGCGGCGCGCACTGCGCGAAATGCCCTGCGTGGCGGACAGGAAGATGAAGGCGCCACCCAGGGGGTTGATGATGGAGAACAGGGCCGGAAAGGCCAGCAGCACGAAGGCGGCCGATTCGGTGACGAAACTCTTCATGGCGGTCCTGTCCGGTCCATCTCCGGATGGCGGAAGCCAAGCATTCTAGCCGTATACTGCCGGCCGGTGAGGAACGCCCCGTGGCAACCCGACCGGACGCGCCATGTGCCAGGCAGGCGCACCTGCGGCGGTGCCGGGCTCTGCCTGGCAGTCATTTCCGCACTGGCGGCCACCATGGCCGCCCCGGCAGCAGAGCAGGCGCGGCAAGCCACCACGCCACGCGATGCTGGCGACGGCTGGTTCGACGCCAGCGATTTCCTCGACCATGCCCACGGCTTCCTGCCGCTGGTCACGCCCATCACCGAACCCGCCGTGGGCTATGGCGCCCTGGGTGCCCTGGTCTTCATCGACCGCAATGCGCCGGGTGAAGCGACGGGCTATGCACGGCCAGATATCACCGCTGTGGGTGGCCTCGCCACCGAGAACGGCACCGGCGGCGTGTTTGCGCTGCACCTGGGCAGCTGGCTCGACGACCGGCTGCACACCATCGCGGGCATGGCCAGCACGCATGTCGACCTGGAGTTCTTCGGACTCGGCGGCGATCACGTCAGCGCGGACAACCCGCTGGACTACACCGTGGAAGCACGGGGCGGCCTCGCCGGCGGCAGCTACCGCTGGGGCACCCTGCCCCTGTGGGTCGGCCTGCGCTACGCGCTGGTGAACACCACGGTTTCGCCGGGCGAGCCGCCGGCGGGATTCCCCGGCTTCACGCCCGAGGATCGTGACCTGCGGCTGGGCATGCTGACCCCCACCATCACGCTGGATACCCGCGACAATTTCTTCACGCCTACCCGGGGCTGGTACCTGGACCTGTCCCCGCAGGTCTTCCGCGACTGGCTCGGCGGCGACCGGGATTTCGAAAAGTGGACGCTGACAGGGTTGTACTACCGGCCGCTGGGCGCGAACCTGTTCCTCGCCGCCCGCGCAACCGGCAAGACCAGCAGCAGCGGCACGCCATTCTTCCTGCGTCCTTACGTGGCCCTGCGCGGCGTGCAGGCACTCGCCTACCAAGGCGAGAAGGCGGCGGAAGTCGAGGGTGAGCTGCGCTGGCAGTTTCATCCACGCTTCAGCCTGGCGGGATTTGCCGGTGGCGGCATCGCCCGCGGTGGCGATGCCACGCCGGATCGCGAGTCCGAGGTCCTCGCAGGAGGCGCCGGCCTGCGATACCTGGTGGCGAGTCGCTACGGCCTGCACATGGGCCTGGACCTCGCCCTGGGACCCGACGACCCTGTAATCTACGTCGTCCTTGGCAGTGCGTGGCTGCGACCGTGACCGGAATACGACGCTTTGCGATGGCGGTCTGCGCCGCAGCCCTGCTGGCCGACATGCAGCGCGCAGACGCCGCGCCAGCCCGGGAATCCGCCCCGGCCGATCCGGCAGCGCCGGCCATGGCCAGCCCGGATGCGGGCGACGCTGAGCGCTGGTCATCCTTCCTTCCCCTGATGGCGGATGAAGCGCGCATGCGCGGTTACGACCTGCCGTTGCCTTTCGGCGCGTCTGCCATCTACAACTACCTCGAGCGGGACATCGAGGTCACCGACCTCGGCATCGGCATCGACGGTGCAGCCGTGCAAAGCGTGAGCAACTACGTCGAACTCGGTTCCACCAGCCGCGTCAACGTGGTGCTGGCCCGGTTCGACGTCTGGATCCTGCCTTTCCTCAACCTTTACGCGCTGCTCGGCGATATCGACAACACCTCGACCACCCATGCCCTGGTGACGATTCCCCTGCCCGGTCCCGGCCCGGGTATGCGCAGCTTCGAATTCGCCGGCAAGACCAGCCTCACCGGCATGGTGGGTGGCGGCGGGCTGACGGTGGCGGCAGGCTACAAGGAGTTCTTCCTGATGGCCGATGCCAACTACACGCAGACCGATATCGGCTTCGACGACAGCTTCCGCGCGCTGGTGGTATCGATGCGCTCCGGCTGGAACGGCCGGGTGCGCAACATGCCGGTACGGGCGTGGGCAGGGCTCATGTACTGGGACACGCGCAACATCGCCCGATCGACCGTGGAGGTTCCCGGCGTCGGCAGCATCACCTTCGAGGCCGACCAGGGGCCGAAAAATCCCTGGAATCCGTCGGTGGGCGCCTCCGTGGGCTTCACCCCGCACTGGGAAGGCATGGCCGAGTACGGCTTCAACTTCGACGACGTGAAGGTGTTCCTGGCCGGCGTGGCCTACCGGTTCTGACCGCCAGGACGCCTCCCCCGATGGGGAGGCGTCCTGGCGCCATTCAGGGCTGGCTACCGGCTGCCACCGGCTCCACGCTGATGGCCAGCGCTTCGGTGTAGGTGAGCTCGACCATGTCGCCTTCCTTCAGGCCGCGCGCGAAGGCCTGGCCTTCCGGCCGCTGGACCTCGATGACACGCTGCAGGCCATCGTCGCCGTAGAACGACACGACCTTGCCGTCGTTGGCGACGCTGACGATGGTGACGGGCACGGTGACGCGCTGGCCAACCGCAGCGCCCGGCATGGCGCCTTCGGGCGCGCGCTCGGCGGCCAGGTCGATGGTCGGCGAGTCCGGCGTTTTCGCCGTGCTGATCCTGGCGCCGATGGCCTCGTAGTATCGGGCCACCACATGGTCGCCAACCTTGAGCTGGGGCAGGTTGCGCACCTGGTCGCCGACCTCGATGGTGACCACCTCGCCGTTGTCTGCCTTCAGCGTGACGAGGCGCTTCTCCAGGTTGATGGCCTCGACCACGGCCCTTTTCTCGACGATGTTCTCGACCGTGACCGGCGCGGGCTGGGCCGGGGCGGGCGACGCGGCCTCGGGCGCCGGGGGCGGCGCCTGGGCTGATTCGGCAGGCGGCTTGCCGCCGCAGGCGGCCAGCAGCACGACGGCAGCGGCCGACAAGGCAATGGATCTGTTCATGGGGGTAATCTCCAGTGGCTGGTTGGGAGGTGCGATCATCGGCCCCCGGCGGGTCCGGCGTGCAGGCCATCGCGGTAGCGCCGCGGGCTGGCACCGTACCACCGGCTGAAGGCCCGGGAGAAGCTGCTCTGGTCGGCGAAGCCCAGCAGGTAGGTGACCTCGCCCAGCGACAGGCGCCGATCGGCCAGGTAGCCCTCGGCCAGGGTGCGCCGCGTGGCTTCCAGCAACTGCCGATAGCTCAGGCCCTCGTCCTGCAGCTGGCGTTGCACGGTGCTGACGCCACGATCGAGGCGCCGCGCGATCTCCTCCAGGGCGGCATCCCCCGAGGGCAGCAGCTGCACCAGCAGGTGGCGGACCTCGGTGGCCAGCGGGCTCAAGCGCATGCCCTGCAGGTAGCGCTCGGCCTCCAGCGTGGCGGTACGCACCACCTCGCTCTCATGCCCGACCAGGATCGTGTCGAGCTGCGCGGCGCTGAAAGCCATGGCATCCGTGGTCTCGCCGAAGCTCACCGGGCAGGCGAACAGGCGCTGGTACGCGCCGCTGCGGGTGGTGTCGCCGTGGCGCAGACGCAGTGCCGCGGGCGCAAACGCCGGCCGCGTCACCATGCGGGCCAGTGTGACGACGGCCGCAAATAGCGCGTCCACGATCACCGCAGGTTCGAGCAGCAGCTTCGCCGGATACTCGAAGTGCAGCCAGGCCGGATCGGTGTCGGTATCGAGCCGCAGCTGGTGCGGCTGGGTGCTGATGACGTGACTGTAGCGGCACAGGCGCTGCAGGGCCTCGCGCAGGGTGCCGCTGGCCATCCAGGTGACGCCAAGCACGCTGAAAGTCACGGGACGGATGTGCTCGCCGGCGCGCAGCCCGAAGCCGGCGTCGCCCGTCGTCCGGACCGCCCCCTGCCAGAGGCGCTGCATGGCTGCCGCCACCGAGCGACCCCGGGGCGCGTGCAGCCCTGCCTCGTCCAGACCCGCCGCCGCCAGCACCGGCGCCGGATCCTGGCCGTAGGCCTCACGCAAGGTGTCGGCGACGACGCGCGCCACCGACGTCAGCGTCGTGGGTTCCGGCAATACGGGAGTCTGGCTCATGCAGGGCGAATTGACGCAAACCCGGGGTGAAACCACAAGTGGGACGTGCGTAAATGGTGCCTGCGTAAATCGTAAATGGTGCCTGACATATTTTTTCTGGCGTAAATGGTGCCTGACATATTTTTTCTGCCTGGATGGGCCATGCTACGCTACGCCAGTCAGTGTCCCTGTAGCTCCGCCCGATGACCGCAGTCCGCCGCCCGCCCAATGCCGTCAAGCGCCGCCTGAGTGCCGGCGAGGTGGCCGTCGTCACCGCCGGGCACTCCGGATCGGCCGATACCATCGACCTCATGGGCAGCCTCGGCCTCGACGGCTTCTGGATCGAGGGCGAACACGGGCCGCTCAGCTGGGAGCGCCTCGGTGACCAGTCCCGCGCCGCCGACCTCTGGGGCATGTCCGCGCTGGTGCGGGTGTCGCGGCTCGATGCCTCGCTGATCGTGCGCGCGCTCAGCCTCGGCGCCCACGGCATCGTCGTCCCTGGCGTGCGCACTGCGGACGAGGCCCGCGCGATCGTGCGGGCGGTGAAGTTCGCGCCGGTCGGCGAACGCGGCGTCACCCTCGGCCGGCGGTCCTACGGTCAGCCGCAGTTCCTCCACGAGGAAAACGCGCAGACGGTCGTGGTCGTGCAGCTCGAGGACCCCGAGGCGCTGGCGAATGCCGAGGCAATTGCCGCCGTCGAGCACCTCGACGTCGCCATGGTCGCGCAGAACGACCTCGCGCAGTCCATGGGTCATCTCGGCAACCCCGGCCATCCGGAGGTACAGCGCGCCATGGCCTCGACGCTGTCGCGCATCGCCGCGCTCGGTCCCGGCCATGCCGTCGCCGGGGCGAACATCGCGCGGGCCGCCGATGTGGCCGCGACACTGGCGCTCGGCGTGCGTTTCCTCTACGCCAGCTACGACGCCTGGCTGGGCGCCGCCGCCCGCGACTACCTCGGCGCCGTCCGCAACGCGCCTGCTGCACGGAAGCCGGGCGACAAGGCCTGACGCGAACGCCCGGTGCTCCGGCACCGGGGCAGGCCATGGATTCGCCACCGTCATGGCGTTGCCGACCAGTGGGCGGCAGGCAACCACAACATCAAGGGAGCATCCCCATGCCGAGCACGACGACAACCCGGACCTTCCTGGGCCTTGCGCTGGCATTGGCGTCCGTGGCCTGGATGCCGACGGCCCCGGCCGCGTCCAAAGAGGAGGAGCGCGCTGAGGTGCGCAAGATCTCCAACGAGACCCTGGACAAGCTCTATGCAGCGCAACCGGCAGCACGGGCCGCCGTGAAGAAGTCCGCCGGCTACGCGGTCTTCAGCGCCTTCGGCACCAAGATATTCGTGGCCGGCGGCGGCGCTGGTGAAGGCATCGCAGTCAACAGCAAGACCAGGGCCATCACCTACATGAAGATGGTGGAAGTGCAGGCCGGTCTCGGCATCGGCGTGAAGAAGTTCCGGCTGGTGTGGGTCTTCGAGAAGAAGGCGGACCTCGATGCCTTCATCGACTCCGGCTGGGAGCTGGGCGCGCAGGCGACCGCCGCCGCGAAGGCCGCCGACAAGGGCGATGCCTTCGCCGGCGCCATGTCGGTGAAACCCGGCGTCTGGCTCTACCAGATCACCGACGACGGCCTGGCCCTGGAGCTGACCGCCAAGGGAACCAGGTACTACAAGGACGACGACCTGAACTGAGCCGGGGCGGGCAAGCCGCCTGCACGATCCTCGTCGGCCAGTGCCTGGCGTCCGCCGTCCGCGCCACGGACTCAGTACGGCCAGATCCAGTGCGCGAGTTCCGGCCGGTCTGTGCCGTGCTCGTGCGCGTAGCGCATGTTTTCGATGATGGCGTTCTTCATCTCCTCCTTGAGGTGAGCCGCCCTGGTGCGCAGTTTCGGCACGCGGTCGATCACGTCGATGACCAGGTGGAAGCGCGAGGTCTCGTTGAGCATCGCCAGCTCGAGCGGGGTGTTGATGTTGCCCTTCTCCTTGTAGCCGCGCACGTGCATGTTGTCGTGCCCCCTGAAGCGGTAGGCGAGCTTGTGGATCAGCCAGGGATAGCCATGGAAGTTGAAGATGATCGGCTTGTCGGTGGTGAACAGGCTGTCGAACTCCCGTTCCGTGGAACCGTGCGGGTGCTCGGAGACCGGTTGCAGCCTGAACAGATCGATGACGTTGACGAAACGCAGCTTCAGGTCCGCTGCCCGTTCCCGGAGGATCGCCGCGGCCGCCAGCGCTTCCATGGTGGCGACATCACCGCAGGACGCCAGCACCACGTCGGGTTCCTCGCCGGCATCCGTGCTCGCACGCGCCCAGATGCCCAGCCCCTTGGCGACGTGGATGATCGCCTCGTCGATCGCCATGAACTGCAGGTGCTTCTGCTTGTCGGCCACGATGACGTTGATGCAGTCGGTGCTGCGCAGGCAGCGATCGGCGACGGCGAGCAGCGTGTTGGCGTCGGGGGGCAGATACACCCGCGTCACGGACGGACCCTTGTTGGTGACGAGGTCGATGAAGCCGGGATCCTGGTGGGAGAATCCGTTGTGGTCCTGGCGCCAGACCGTCGAGGACAGCAGGATGGTTTCCGAGGAAACCGGCACCCGCCAGGGCACGTGGTTCTTGCAGATGTCGAGCCACTTGGCGTGCTGGTTGAACATCGAGTCGATGACGTGGGCGAAGGCCTCGTAGGTATGGAAGAACCCGTGCCGGCCGGTGAGCAGGTAGCCCTCCAGCCAGCCGAGCAGCGTGTGTTCGGAGAGCATCTCCATCACGCGCCCGTCGCGGGACAGTTCCCCGCCATCGGCATCTTCCGGCAGCAGGTCCGCCATCCAGGTCTTCTTGCTCGCCGCGTAGATGGCCTGAAGCCGGTTCGAGGCAGTTTCGTCCGGGCCGAAGACGCGGAAGCTCGTCATGTTGTCCTTCATGATGTCGCGCAGGAATTCGCCGAGCGGCCTGGTGTTCTCGTGCTCCACCGCGCCGCGTGACGGCACCTTGACCGCATACTTGCGGAAATCGGGCAACCTCAGCTCCTTGCGCAGCAAGCCGCCATTCGCATGCGGGTTGGCGCTCATGCGGCGCGTGCCCTTCGGCGAGAGGGCCCGGAGTTGCGGAACCAGCCGGCCTGCCGCATCGAACAGCTCCTTCGGCTTGTAGCTGCGCAGCCAGCTTTCCAGCAGCCTGAGGTTCGCCGGGTTGTCCCGCACGTCGGAGATCGGCACCTGGTGCGAACGCCAGGAGCCCTCGACCTTGTGCCCCTTGATGGACTTCGGCCCCGTCCAGCCCTTCGGGGTGCGCAGCACGATCATGGGCCAGCGCGGGCGGAATGCCTTTCCGGCCTTGCGGGCCTTCTGCTGCAGCGCGCGGATCTCGCCGATCGCCTGCTCGAGGGTGGCCGCCATTTTCTGGTGCATGCCGGCGTGATCGTCGCCCTCGACGAAAAAGGGCTTGTAGCCGTAGCCGATGAACAGCGCTTCCAGTTCCTCGTGGCTGATGCGCGCGAGAATGGTCGGATTGGCGATCTTGTAGCCGTTGAGGTTCAGGATCGGCAGGACCGCCCCGTCACGAACGGGATTGATGAACTTGTTGGAATGCCAGGCCGTGGCGAGCGGGCCGGTCTCCGCCTCGCCGTCACCGACGACGCAGGCAACGATGAGATCGGGATTGTCGAGGGCCATGCCGTAGGCATGCGAGAGGCTGTAGCCCAGTTCGCCGCCCTCGTGGATCGAGCCCGGGGTTTCCGGCGTGACGTGGCTGCCGATGTGGCCGGGAAACGAGAACTGCTTGAAGAACTTCTGCATGCCCTCCGCATCCTGGCTCTTGTCGGGATAGATCTCGGAATAGGTGCCCTCGAGATAGGCCGGTCCAAGCACCCCGGGGGCGCCGTGGCCGGGCCCGGCGACGAAGAGCATGTCGAGGTCGTGCCTGACGATCATGCGATTGAGATGCGCCCAGACGAAGGACAGCGCGGGGCTCGCGCCCCAGTGACCGAGCAGTCGGTGCTTGACGTGCTCCGGCTTCAGCGGCTCCCTGAGCAGCGGGTTGTCCCTGAGATAGATCATGCCGACCGCCAGATAATTGCAGGCGCGCCACCAGGCATCGATCAGCTCGAGATCCTTCTTAGTCAATGGCTTCTCCATGGCTCCTCCTTCGCTGCAGGCCGTCGTGAGCGGACGGGCATTGCCGACGGCCCAACGATACTCCTGGAACCAGCCGTCCGAGGAGAAGCGGCCGGCCCTATACTGGACCCACCCGGCGCGCAGGCCGGGGACGCGTCGGTCATTGGGAGCGCATGTCGATGGCCCCGGCAATCCGGACTGCCTGTTGCATCGTCCTGGCGCTGCTGGCAGCGGCCGGCATCGCCGCCTGCGACCGCGAGGCCGGGCCACCGCCGCCAACGGAGGCGCCGTCCGTCGCGACGGCACCGGCGGATGCGCCTGCGGTGACGCCTGCGGCAGACGGCGGTGTCACGCCGCTGCTCGACCTCGACACCGAGCAATACCTCGATCTCCACCGGGCCTGGCACGGCGACTACGACGCCGTGGCCTCGGGCGAGCGCCGCTTCATCCGCGCCCTCGTTCCCTACAGCAGGACGCTCTACTTCCTGTCGCAGGCGGAACAGGCCGGCGTCGCCTTCGAGGCGCTGCGCGAATTCGAGCGCGCGCTCGCCGCGAAGGCGCCGAAGGGTGCCACACCACCCAGGATCGTCATCATTCCGACAAGCCGTGATCGCCTGCTGCCGGCCCTCGCAGAGGGACTGGGCGATATCGCCGTCGGCGGCCTGACCATCACGCCGGAACGGGCCCGTCTCGTGGCATTCTCCGTGCCCACCCTGGACGATGTCCGGGAGGTACTGGTCACCGGCAAGGCGGATCCGCGTCCGGTGACGCGCATCGAGGACCTCGCGGGTCGCGAGATCCACGTGCGCCGCTCGAGTTCCTACCACCACAGCCTCACGCAGCTGGCCGGGAGGCTGAAGGCTGCGGGCCTCGAGCCACCGCACATCGTCGGCGCCGACGAGCTGCTCGAAACCGAGGACCTGCTGCAGATGGTGGACGCGGGCGTCATCCCGGCCACCGTCGCCGACGCCCACATCGCCCGCGCCTGGGCCGGCGCCTATGACGGCATCGCCGTCCACGAGGACATCGTGCTCAGCTCGGGCGGCCACCTGGCCTGGGCAGTGCGGCAGGACGCGCCGCAACTGCTGGCGGCAGTCAACGACTTCGTGCGCAGGCATCGCGAGGGCACGCTGTTCGGCAACGTGCTGCTCAAGCGCTACCTCGACCCCGCTGCCCGCCTGCGCAATCCGGGGACCGCCGAGGAAGTGCGCAGGTTCCGCGCCATCGTCGATTACCTGAAGCGCTATGCGGGCCAGTACGACTTCGACTGGCTGCTGATCGGTGCCCAGGCCTACCAGGAGTCGCAGCTCGACAACGCCAGGCGCAGCGCGGCAGGCGCCGTGGGCGTCATGCAGATCAAGCCGGCGACGGCTGCCGATATGGGTATCCGCGACATCAGGCCCGTGGACCGCAACATCGAGGCCGGCGTGAAGTACCTGCGTTTCATGACCGACCGCTATTTCGACGATCCAGGCATCGACCGCCTCAATCGCACCCTGCTGGCCATGGCGTCCTACAACGCAGGCCCGGCAAGGGTGGCGCAGCTGCGCCAGGAGGCCGGCGAGCGCGGCCTCGACCCGAACGTCTGGTTCCGCAACGTCGAAGTGGTGGCTGCGCGGCGCATCGGACGGGAGACGGTGGATTACGTGAGCAACATCTACAAGTACTATGTCGCCTACAAGGCCATCTCCGCCGCGGAGCAGGCGCGACAGGGCAGGGATGGTGGTGGCTAGCGCCGCCCCGAGCGAGGAGCTGAAATTGGCACCCGAATCCGTACGCACCGGCCTGAGCGCGGATGCCATCCGCCAGTCCGTCCTCGACAACCTCGCGCTGCTGCAGGCGCGCTTCCCCGAGATCGCCACGCCGTGGAACTGGTACATGGCGCTGGGCTACAGCGTGCGCGACCGGCTGCTGGCACGCTGGATCGCCTCCGTGAAGGCCTACGCCGCACCCGACGTGAAGGTGGCCTGCTACCTCTCCGCCGAGTTCCTCATCGGCCCGCAGCTCGCCAGCAACCTGCTCAATCTCGGCATCGGGGACGAGGTGCGCGAGGCCATGCACGCGCTGGACCAGGACCTCGACGCGCTGATCGCCCTGGAGGCCGAGCCCGGCCTCGGCAACGGCGGCCTCGGCCGCCTCGCGGCCTGCTTCCTCGACTCGCTCGCCACGCTGGAGGTGCCGGCCATCGGTTACGGCATCCGCTACGAATTCGGCATCTTCGAGCAGGGCATCCGTGATGGCTGGCAGGTGGAGCGCACGGACAAATGGCTGCAGCGGGGCACGCCATGGGAGGTCATGCGGCCGGAGGTGGCCTACACGGTGAACTTCAACGGCTACACCACGGCCGACGACAGCGCCGGCCAGCACCGCGTGCGCTGGGTACCGGGCCGGCAGGTACGGGGTGTCGCCTGTGACATCCCGGTGCCGGGCTATCGCGTGGAAACCTGCAACACGCTGCGCCTGTGGAAAAGCGAGGCGGTGGAATCCTTCGACCTGGAGGATTTCCAGGTGGGCGACTACTACGGCGCGGTGGCGGAGAAGGTCACTTCAGAGACCCTGTCGAAGGTGCTCTACCCGAACGACGAGCCCGAAATCGGCAAGCGGCTGCGGCTGGCGCAGCAGTATTTCTTCACCTCCTGCTCGCTGCAGGACATGCTGCGACAACTGGAGATGAAGGGCCAGCCGGTGACGCGCTTCGCCGACCTCTGCGCCGTGCAGCTGAACGACACGCACCCGTCGATCGCCGTGGCCGAGCTGATGCGCCTGCTGGTGGACGAGCACGGCCTGCCCTGGGACGATGCCTGGGACATCACCCGCCGGGCCCTCGCCTACACCAACCATACCCTGCTCCCCGAAGCGCTGGAGACCTGGGACCTGGCACTGTTCCGCGACCTGCTGCCACGCCCGCTGGAGATCATCTTCGAGATCAACCGCCGCTTCCTCGACGAGGTGCGCCGGCGCCACCCCGGCGACGCGGAGCGGGTACGGCGCATGTCGCTGATCGACGAGGCCGGTGGCAGGCGCGTGCGCATGGCGCACCTGGCCACCGTGGGCAGCCACGCCATCAATGGCGTGTCGGCGCTGCATTCGGAACTGTTGCGCAGGACGGTGCTCTGCGACTTCGCCGGCATGTGGCCGGAGCGCTTCAGCAACGTCACCAACGGGGTCACCCCACGGCGCTTCCTGCTGCTGGCCAACCCGCCCCTGGCGGGGCTGCTCGACGAGGCCGTCGGCGATGGCTGGGCCACCGATCCGCGCCGGCTGCAGGGACTGGAACGGCTGGCCGGCGACAGCGCCTTCCAGGCGCGCTGGCGCGCGGCGCGGCAATGGAGCAAGGAACGGCTGGCGGGCCGCATCCGCGAGGCGACCGGCGCGGCCGCCGATCCGGCCGCGCTGTTCGACGTGCAGGTCAAGCGCATCCACGAGTACAAGCGCCAGCACCTCAACGTGCTGCACATCATCACGCTGTACCAGCGCCTGCTGCGGAACCCCGGGCTCGACATCGCGCCGCGCTGCTTCGTGTTCGCGGGCAAGGCGGCCCCCGGCTACCGCATGGCCAAGCTCATCATCCGCCTGATCAACGGCGTGGCGGACGTGATCAACAACGACCCCGCCGTGCGCGGGCGCCTGCTGGTGGCATTCCTGCCGAACTTCAATGTCAGCAGTGCCCAGCACATCTATCCCGCGGCCGATCTCTCCGAGCAGATCTCCACTGCCGGCAAGGAGGCTGCCGGCACCGGCAACATGAAGTTCATGATGAACGGCGCCCTCACCATCGGTACCCTGGATGGCGCCAACGTGGAAATCCGCGATGCCGCCGGCCACGACAATTTCTTCCTCTTCGGCCTCGACGCCGCCGGGACGGCAGCCCTGCGCGCCGGCGGCTACCGGCCACGGGAGTGGTACGAGCGGGATGCCGAGCTGCGCGGGGCACTCGATGCCCTGGGCGACGGCAGCTTCGCGCGCGGCGACACCACGCTGTTCCGCCCCCTGCTCGACCACCTGCTCGCACAGGACGACTACCTGCTGCTGGCGGACTACCGGGCCTACCTCGATGCCCAGGCCGCCGTCGACCAGGCTTTCCACGATCGGTCACGGTGGACCCGCATGTCCATACTCAACACGGCACGCAGCGGGTACTTTTCCTCGGACCGGGCCATCAGGGAATACTGCAGCGGCATCTGGAACGTGCGGCGCATGCCTGCCGCCGGGAAGGCGAAGCCCGCCACGCCTGCCTGAGTGCCAGCGGGGTAAAACCGCTTGCTCCAAGGTTTTTTCCGGAGCACCTTGGCGACGCAGTGGACGACAGCCGTCACGTTGCTGTTCGTACCCACTGACGGATGTGACAGGAACCTCGAAGGAGCCGGACCATGACCGCGAGCCGCGACCCCAACGCTGACGCCGTATTTGCCGACGCTGCCTATGACGCCGCCATCGTCCCCGAGGGCGTCGACCGTCGCACGTTCCTGATGCGCAGCGCGGTGATCGGCGCCGCGGCCGTGATGACCGGGCGTGTGGTCTCCGCCGCCGAACAGAAGGCCGCGGCCACCGCCCCACCACCGACCGTAACCCTCTCACCCAGCCTCAACGTGGTAAAGCAGTCCAAGGGCCCGGTCATGACGGTGATCGACGAGTTCTACAAGGTGGGACCCGGCCCCTCCAGTTCCCACACCATCGGCCCCATGCGCATCACCTACGACTTCTACCAGCGTTGCAGCAAGCTGCCGCCCGGGCAGCTGGCCAAGGCGACGTCACTGAAAGTGCATCTCTTCGGCAGCCTCAGCGCCACGGGCAAGGGCCATGGCACCGAGCGCGCCGCGCTGGCCGGCATCGTCGGCAAGGAACCGGCCACGGTGGAGCCGGCCTTTCTCGACGGCCTGGCAGAGAAGCCGGACCAGGTCTTTCCCGTCAAGCTCGGCGGCAAGACCATCGAGGCCTCGCTCAAGGACATCGTCTACGACGCCCCCAAGGGGGACTTCCCGCATCCGAACACCATGACCTGCAGGCTGATGGCCGGCGACCAGGTGCTGCTGGAGCAGGAGTACTACTCCGTGGGCGGCGGCTTCATCGAGTGGAAGGGCTATCAGCCGCCGAAGAAGGGCCAGCCGAAGTACCCCTACGCCACCATGGCCGAGCTGCAGGCACACGCCACGAAGAACAAGCTGTCGATCGCCCAGGTGGCCATGGCCAACGAGGTCGCGGTATCCGGCAGGAGCGAGGCCGAGATCAACGCCTTCCTCGACAAGATTCTCAACGCGATGGTCAACATCGTGAAGTCGGGCCTCGATGCCCCGTCCGCAACGCTGCCGGGCCCCATCAAGCTCAAGACCAAGGCCGGCGAGGTCTACAAGCGCGCCATTTCCGACGACAAGTACGTGCGCGAGCAGGGCATCGGCGTCGTCGCCGCCTACGCCCTGGCCGGCTCCGAGGAGAATGCACGCGGCCACCTGGTCGTGACGGCACCCACGGGCGGCTCGGCCGGGGTCATCCCGGCGCTGGTCTATGCCCTGGGCGAGGGCGGCCGCAAGCTGCCGCGCGAGAAGCTGCGCGAGGGCATGCTGGCCGCCGCCTGCGTCGGCTACCTCTGCAAGCACAATGCCACGCTGGCCGGTGCCGAGGGCGGCTGCCAGGCCGAGATCGGGGTGGCTTCCGCCATGGGTGCGGCGCTGATCGCGCAGGCCCACGACCAGCCGCACCAGGTGGTGGCCAATGCCGCCGAGTCCGCGCTCGAACACCACCTCGGCATGACCTGCGATCCGGTCGCCGGGTTCGTGCAGGTGCCCTGCATCGAACGCTGCGCCTACGGCGCGGTGAAGTCATGGACCGGGTACATGATCGCGCGCAACGAAGTGCCGGCAAACCGCCGCCTCGATTTCGATACCACCGTGAACGCCATGGCGCTCACCGCGAAGGAAATGAACTCGAAGTACAAGGAGACCTCGGAAGGCGGGCTGGCCGTCTCCGTCGTGCTCTGCTGACGGCAGCAGCCGCCGGCCGAGTGTGCGGCGGTTGCCCGGGATCGGAGTTTTCATCTGAAGACGGCTGCACGCACGGCGGCGATCGCCTGGCTGATCGCTGCCGTCTATTACTTCTACCAGTACATGCTGCGCTCGGCGCCGGCGGTGATGATGCCGCAGCTGTCCGAGGCCTTCGGCATGAGCGCGATGGGCGTGGCCTCGCTCGTCGGGCTGTTCTACTACGGCTACTCGCCGTTCAGCCTGGTCGCCGGCGTCGCCATGGACCAGTTCGGGCCGCGCAAGGTGGTGCCCATCGGCGCGGCACTGGTCGGTATCGGCTCGCTGCTGTTCGCCACCGGGATCGTCGGACTGGCCGGGCCTGGCCGCCTGCTGCAGGGCGCAGGCGGTGTCTTCGCGCTGATCGGCGCGGCCTACATTGCCACCACCAATTTCCCGCCGTCGCGGGCCGCGACCCTCATTGGCGCCACGCAGATGTTCGGCATGGCGGGCGGCTCGGCCGGCCAGTTCGTCGTCGGCCCGGCCATGACCGCCGGCGCGCCCTGGAGCAGCTTCTGGTCGGCGATGGGCGTGATCGGGCTGGTCATCTCCGTGGTGCTCTACCTGCTGCTGCCGGTCCGGAGCGAGGCGCCGGCGCGCAGCGCCTGGTTGCGTGAGGCAGGTGGCGCGCTGGCCACGGTGTTCCGCAACCCGCAATCCCTGTTGTGCGGCTTCATCGCCGGGCTGCTGTTCATTCCCACGACCATCTTCGACATGGTCTGGGGCGTGAGCTACCTGCAGGAGGGCATGGGCATGGACTTCGCCGATGCGGTACTGCGCTCGGCCACCGTGCCTTTCGGCTGGATCATCGGCTGCCCCCTGCTCGGCTTCATCTCGGACCGCCTCGGGCGCCGCAAGCCGGTGATTCTCGCCGGCGCACTGGGCCTGCTCGGTTGCCTGGCCTGGATCCTCTACGGCCCAAGGGACCTGCTGCCGCCGTACCTGCTGGGCCTCGCCACGGGTGTGACCTCCGGCGCAGCCATGCTGCCCTATACGGTCATCAAGGAAGCCAATCCCGCGCCGTTGAGCGGGACCGCCACCGGCGTGGTCAATTTCCTCAATTTCACGTTCAGCGCACTGCTCGGCCCGGTTTTTGCCAGTGCTCTGCACCGCGCAGCAGCCGGGGCGGGCAGCAGGGAAATCGGCCACTACCAGGCGGCCTTCACGCCGATGCTCTATGGCGTCGCCCTCGCCGTCGTGCTGACATTGCTCTTGAAGGAAACCGGTCCGGCCGCCATCCGGACCAACAGGGAGAACCCATGACCGCCACGACCGGGACAGGCAAGTACGAGCGTCTGCTGGAGCGCTGCCAGGGACTGGAACCCGTGGCGACGGCGGTGGCCTATCCCTGCGAGGCCTCGGCGCTGGCCGGTGCCATCGAGGCCGGCCAGTCCGGCCTCATCCGCCCGCTGCTGGTCGGCCCCGCGGCGCGTATCCGGGAACTTGCCGCCGCACAGGGCCTGGGCCTCGACGGCGTGGAGATCATCGAATCCGCCGACGGCCCGGCAGCCGCCTCCCGCGCCGTGGCGCTGGTGCGCGAAGGCCGGGCGGAACTGCTCATGAAGGGCAGCCTGCACACCGACGAACTGCTGGGCGCGGTGGTGGCCCGGGAAACCGGCCTGCGCGCCGGCCGCCGGCTGACCCACGCCTTCATCATGGACATCCCGACCTACCACAAGGTGCTGGTGGTCACCGACGGCGC
>JAANMW010000806.1_pt1 | contig 36449 bp, 22 predicted proteins | sample 7279671 | NCBI WGS metagenome assembly JAANMW01 (sample SAMN14094541, study PRJNA606508) | bioreactor metagenome | isolation source: A lab-scale SPAN reactor treating ammonium-rich wastewater day 247 | place: Ireland: Galway | collected 2017-09-19 | reverse complement strand
GCATACTTGTGTCCAACTCAAGACTGGGGAAACAGAGGTGCCTGCAAGACGAAGCCCCGCCGTCTTCTGGCGGGGCGTAGTCTTGCGGAGAGGGAGAGATTCGAACTCTCGGTAGAGTTTTACACCCTACGGCGGTTTAGCAAACCGCTGGTTTCGGCCACTCACCCACCTCTCCAGATTGCTATTTGTTTCTTGCCAAGTCAATCAGCCCCTGGCCGACGAAGCTCTTTCTTTTAGAGCGTAGTCGGCACTCACCCACCTCTCCAAGTATCAGAAATGCAGCACGAATTTAGGAAAAACGCTGACTCTTTGCAAGCGGTTTAGCGTTGCACATCTGTCGTCAAGCGGAATCGCAGAACTTCTCCCCTGTCACCGTCAAGAACGTACAAGACTCTCTCAAAGTATGCCAGACCGGTGGGTCGCAGCATAGAGCCGCCGGACTTCACCCTGCCGAATGATTCTATTTTGAACGTGCCGCGGCTGTTGAACTTGAAGACGCTGTCGAGATCGGCGTCTGCCACAAAAACATCCCGTCGTGTTCGGTCAATTGCTACTGCTGAGGGGTTGCTATAGCGGTTCGGCCTGATGAAGTCAACGCCCCGGTCGGCAGTACGTGCCGGGTCAAATCTCGGCAGCCATCCTTCAAATTCGGGCGTATTCTGATAGATCATCCACAGCGCACCGTATGAAACAAAACTCTGTTGCTGCGCGATGATGAAATCCCTCGAACCGGTAAACGACGCAATGGCAGTCGGCCGGAAAATGTCCGTGATGCCGCTACCCGATCGGGTTGTTAACGACGCTACCGGAGTGACAAAACGATCATTCTTGTCGAATTGCAGAACAAGGGCATCGGGGTCGATGAAGCTCGAATTATCCGGCCCGTCACGAACAACAAGGTATGTGTTGTCGCCAAAGACGGTAATTCCGGGAAACCGCCGCGCCGGGCGCGCAAGCTCACGCCAGATGGTATCAACACGTGCCTGATCGAGTTGATGCTGGACTTCGACAAGATGAATCCGGAATACAGCCCCAACACTGTCGCCGTTGGGCGCGACAACCATCCCCCCCACCAGAAGATCAAGCCGGCTATCCTGAGCAATCGCAATCGGTCGCAACATCTTTTTTGTGCTCAGAATCTGTCCGGCCCTGTTCATCATCACGATGCGTCCCGATTCATCACCATACGTGTCGGCGACATACAACAACTGATCGCTGCCAATGATAATATCCTCCGGTCTCGTGAAGCCGCTGAAGCCCGGAGTCAGTTCAACATACGCCGTATCGAAAACCGTATCAGGAATCGGCTCTAACAAAGGCGGTTTCTCCTGACATCCGATGAGGATGGCCAGCAGAATCGGCGAGATGAAGAATATGCATGATGTGAATTTCATGACTTAGTAGGTGAATGCTATAGAGATTCGATGCACAGAACCAAGCTCTCCGAAACGGGCAAATGCGTAGTCGGCATTAACACGTGTAAGTTCCGCCAGATCCACGGCAACACCCGCGCCAAAAGTGAAATCCTCCGGCGAAGTCTCATCGCGTCCGAAGAGCCGTTGTCCGATGGTTCGTTTGATTCCTCCGCGGAGGAAGAACGTGTTCTTGAATGCATACTCGAGCCCCAGCCGGAAATGCTCGGAATTGTCGTTGGGGTGATTGAGCTGAAGCGACGTTGTCAGGCGCGAGTCCTCCGTCTCCATCGCTTCCATTGCCACGCCTAACTTAAAGATTGTCGGCAACGAAAACGACTGGAAGGAAGTGACGCTGACGCCGTTCGCTTGCGTCACGTTCCCTTTAGGCTCGACATCCGAACCGAAATTCGAGATCGTTACAGCAAAGCGCGTCGAACCGAGTCCCGTCCAGTACAGCGTTCCTAAATCAACCATCACTGACCGCATTTTCAGAATATCGAGCGTTTCTTCAACATACCGGATGGTTGCGCCGAAGCTGAATTGTTCCGTCATCTTCTTCGAGTATGTCAGCCCGATGGCAATATCTCCGAAAGAGAAATATCTTCCCGTTCCAAAGGGCTGCAACTCGGTGGTGATCTCCATGTCCTTCATATGAAGTGAAGAAAACGAAACACCAACCGCGTCATTCTCCCCGAGGCGGTAGGAAACCCCAAGAAACTCGTGACTGATATCAACGAGATACTCTGCATGCGATGCGATGACTTGATTCTGCTGTGCATCAACAAGGCCTGCCGGATTCCAGAAGAGTGCAGACGCATCATTCGCCACAGCGACAAACGATTCGCCCATCGCCACGCCGCGTGCACCGACCCCGATTTTCAGGAACTGGAATGCGGAGATTCCGGCGCGCTGTCCGCCGAGATTCGGAACCAATTGCGCAACGCCTTGCGACACGAACACAGACAGCAGAACGATATGAACGAGTAGTTTCTTCATCAAAATCTCAACGCAAGGCTGAGCCGCATTGTCCGTGGTTCTCTGTATCGGGCGGGGTCATAAGGATACGGCGATACGTTGCCCGTCAGTTGGGGATACACCGGGTCGTTCCAACTTAGCGGCGTCGGGTCACCGTATTCGTATGCCCGGCCTGTAACGGGGTTGATAATTTGCGAGTTCTTATTGTTGAGAAGATTCTGAACTTCGATTGCGGCAATCAACCGGGCAAAACCCAGATCAAAATACTTCTCGAAATTCAGATCAACCGTGAACCAGTTTTCTCCCCTTCCTTCATTGATACGCTCGATGTCGGTTATCCACTCCGGCCTACCGGTAATGGCGTTTGTGCCCAGAAGTCGTTGCGGCGTATAGCGTTTGCCCGATTGATAGAACACTCGAACGAAGAGATTGTAATCATCGAGTATACCCGGCGCAAAGTCGAACAGGGGCTCATCCTTCGGTACAGTAAAATTGAAGTTCGCGGAGATCTGCATCGGCCTGTCCCAGATCAGGAAGCGTTCCTTGATGTTCTCCGGTTCACCTTCCTGCAAGCGGACAGAGTTTTCGTTTGGCGATGAACTCTTCCCTGTTGCAATGGAATACGAGCCTGCTACCGACGCACGGAACCAATTGCCGATGCGCTTTTTGTATTCCACTTCAATTCCCTTGACACGGGCATAATCCGCATTCAGGTTTGTCGAGTAGAACTGGGTGCCGCCAAGCCCGGATGTTCTGCGGACTGTCTTCTCCGTGATGTAATCGAATATGTCTTTGTAATACGCAGTCACTGTGAGAACGTCATTCCCCGAAAGCTGATTACGGACGCCCAACTCGTAGGCGACCGTCGTTTCAGGATTCAGATCGGGATTACCGACTGCGGCGGTATTCGAACGAACGCTTGTGCGGTTGAGCTTCGAGTAGACATACTGCGGACGCGGGAACTTCGAGAAATGCCCGTACGAGAAGAACAGGGTTTGATTATCCGAAATGGGATGAGAAATACCGAGCCGCGGGCTCATTCTCGCCTTTACCCTTCTTCCAAACAAACTGAATGTGTTGTCGAGGTATTGTTTGCGCAACCCGGGCGAGACGATCAGTGAACTCGATGTATCGCTTGCAATGTCATCAACATATTTGCCCGGAAGCCAATAGTCGAGCCGCAAGCCGACATTCAGAATCATCCCCTTCAATGTGATGTTATCCTGAACATACAAAGCCCCGAGCGCCGGATTGACGTTGTAGATATCGTTGTCGAAACCCTGCGGCTTGATCCACGGCCTGAAGATGTCCACCATCTGCAATTCCTGAAACCGCATCTCGATGCCGGTTTTGAACTTGTTCCGTTCACTGAAATAGTTCGTCAGGTCGAACTTGAGCGTGATTTCGGATGCGTACTGATCTCGGAATGAACTGGGCGCCCCAACGTCGTAGAATCCGTCGCCGGGGATGACACCGACGGTGTCGGTATTCTGATTGTAGTAGCGGATGGGAAACGTCACAATATCCTGCGGCTCGATGTACTGGCTGAAATCCTTGCCGTTTGCATCCCCGCGGATGTGGGCAGTGTACCTGCTGATGCGGACATCATAGAACATTTCCTTGCTCAGCGTATGCGTCCAGGATATTGCGTGCTGGATGTTCCGTTGCGTGAACGTGTTTGCGCTATCGGGTATGAATTGGAAGAGATATTGATACCCGGGGTTCGGCTCGACGCGGTCGAGTGTTGCCTGTATCGTTTGGGTGTTCTGATTGATGACAACTGATTGGTTGAATGTGTACGAAAGCTTTACAGTTCCTGTAGGCTTGTACGTGAACTTTGCCAGCATCGAGTAGTCGTTGTTCCTCCGAGGCGAGAAACTCGATCCACCTCCCGAAGGGAAGATGGATGAGTAGAGCCCGTTCGGTGCCTGCACTACGTAGCCCGCGGGCCGCCCTTGGCCGTCAGTAATCTGAACCCAACGTGTATAGTCGTCGCTGCGTTTTGCAAAGACCGTCCCGAAGAAACTGATCGACCCGGGAATTTCAATCCCCAATGTCGGAAGCAGATGCGATGTAATCGGCTCGGGCCCGCTCAGACTCATGTCGAAGTTATCGGTATTCCAGTTGGAGCGGGCGTTCTTGTTCAGCCCGAAGTGATCGAGTTTGTAGGAGACTGAGCCGCTGTACTTTTCGGAACCCTCACGGGTTGTGATGCTGACGATGCCCGATGTTGCCTGCCCGTACTCGGCATTGTAGCCGCCGGTAATTACTTCGACATCCTGAATTGAGCCGGGACTGACTTGCAGACCGAAGCCTGTTCCGGCCAGAGGGTCCTGTATCGACACACCGTCAAGCAAGAGGGCTGCTTCATGCGTTCTTCCACCCCGAATATGAATCTCGTTATCCGAAAACACAACCCCTGGTTGCAGCGCGACGATATTTTCGACCTTCGTTAGTGCCGCAGCCTGAATATCCTGCTGCCCGACTGAACGCCGGCTGGCTGTTTCTTCTATATCGAACAACGGCTTTTCTCCGATAACGATCACTTCTTTGTCCATTGCGAGAACCGTCTCTTCCATCCGAGCCGTAAAGCGCGTTGTTTGACCGGCTTCCACTTTGATATTCGTGAACTGAACGACTCTGTACCCGAGCAACGTCACTTCAATTGTGTACGAGCCGGGGTTCACGTTCTCAATCTTCACAACTCCGTCAATGTTCGATGAGCCACCATGATACGTTCCTTTGAGAACAACGTTTGCGCCCGGCAAGCCCTCAGTTCCTTTGGCATCGAGGACTCTCCCTTCAATCCTCCCTTTACCGGCAGTTTGTGCAAGAGAATTTCCGGCAACAACGAATACGAGAAGCGCAAGAAGATATGTGAAACGGAATCGCATCAGAATGTTCTTCTATCAACTCGATGATACGGACTGAAATGTTGTGTAAAGAGTTTCGTGAACAACGGCGTCAGTCCCTGATTTCCTTCGCTGGTATTGTTCAACAGATGCAACGGCAAGCCGAAAAATGCAATTCGTCCCTGTCCGTCAACTACGGCAACCTTGGGCCTTAATGCATCCCCTTCTCCACGCGGGTCAACAGCGTTATATCGAATGGGAGAAAGCGAATCAGGCTCAAGACGGTAAATAACCCGGGCATCCGTACGGCGATACATATCCCGCCAGAAGAATAAATGAGTGGTAGAACGCGTACCGTTAAATGCCAGTCGGGGGCAGATATTTGTTGCGATGCTCGAGTCAGGGTAGAGTTTTGAGGCACCGCGTATTCTATTGTCGCCCGGCGACGGAAACGGATGCGGCGTTCCGAGAAACACGCTCGATACGCTGTCAATCGGAGCAAACTCACGCAGAATTGCCGTTGGATTGAAGAGCGTGAAATCCGCGGAGAACATCGCAGAGAAGAGCATCTTCCCTCCGTTCTGAAGATAATAGAAGGGAACGGATTGAATAACAGAAAGCGACGGAATCTCGTCAGTATATAAGAACACATAGTCATACAGAAGGAACGTGTTCACCAGAGCCGGATCCACGTAGGGCGGCACCATCCGGCTGACTTCACCGCGTTGTTTGCGCGTTATGTCAATTCCCGCGGCTATGTTTAAGAAATCGATTTGATCGAATTGCGGATCAGGAACAGCGCGCAGCGTATTGACATACGTCGACCGCGCAAATCCGCTGTCATTTCTTGTGTAATCAGAAACGAGCAGAACTTTGCCCCGCGGCCTTTTCACGCGCCATGAATCTGTTGCAGAAGGAATGCGAATAACGGGGCTGGATTCGCCTGCAATATCCCACGCTTGCAAGAAAACAACGTTGGGGGCATCAAGGCGCAACCCCGGCAACTGGCCGATGAGTTGTCTGCCGAGAAATCTCCCCGAATATACATCGGCCGTTACTTCAGTTCCCGGAATTCCCGGCGCAATATCACTTCGTGAACGAGGCACAACCAGGGTCACCAATGTATCCCGCAATCGCAATGTGAGCCAGTTTGCGGGATTTGATGTATCGTTCAATGCGATACGGTAGCTTGCGAGCGTGTTGTCACCGTCTGCATCAGTGCCTTTGAAGCCGATACTGACGGCAGTAAATGTTGAGTCAGGAAGGCGCAACGCTGTTCCCGGTTCATTCGGATTCTGGGCGAATGCAATCGTAGGCGGAGTGTTCCTAATCGGAAACGCAAGGAACGTCCCTATCTGGTCCATTGCTGCAGACAGGCCCGGAAGAGCCTCGTCACCGCCATCAAAAATACCATTCTCGTTCCGGTCAATATATGGCGAAGGAGCAAGCCGGACTACGCTCTTTTCAGGCAAACCCGGGAACGTATTATCGACAGCACGCACAAACACCGTGTAATACCGGAACAGCGTATCGAGGGGGAATTGGATGATGGTGTCATTTTCCGATGTCCACGTGTAGCGGATTGTATCGGGATTCGGAATGCCGGAAAACCTGAACGGAACAAACCCGAAGAGGAATCCCCGTATGACACCGTCCGGATCTTCTCCCCACCATCGTAGATGCTGGCGGCTTACGCCAATCCCAACTGAAGAATCAGGATACAACCAGAGGAATGATCTCGGCTGTTGGTTTGCTTTGGGGCTGTCATCCATCTTTTCGTTGCAGTGGAACAACGTAAGCGAAAGACACACCAACACTATGACGTGAAGTGATTTCATACGGAAACGGGCGGGCACAAAGGCCCGCCCTGTTCTCATTACTTGAGGAGGATCATCTTCTTCGTTTGTGAAAACTGACCGGCTTGCAGCCGGTAGAAGTACACGCCGGATGTCAACCGTGACGCGTCGAATCGTGCCGTGTATGTACCCGCTTCCTGAACACCGTTGACCAAAGTCTCTACTTCTTGTCCGAGCGTGTTGTACACTTTCACTGTGACAAACTCGCTCGTGGGCAGACTGAACTCAATGGTGGTTGACGGGTTAAACGGATTCGGGTAGTTCTGCTTCAGTCCGAACTCGGTCGGGATTGTCGGCGTATATGTCAACGACACGCCGGTAATTGTCCCGAAATCGGAATTGGCACGAGGAACCACCTTGTAGGCATTGCCGGAGTAGTACACAATGCCCCGCAGGAACGAGATTTGCGAGCCGGGCGGGATCCGCACAAGTCCCGGTGTCGGGTCAAGGCTTGTTGTTGTGAAGTGATGTCTGCCGTCCCGCCGCAGAATAACCTGTCCGGAACCGTCGTTCACGCCGAATTCATATATCTCCTGGAATGTCGGCATGGTATCAGATAGAACAACGTTGTTGAACTGAACCAGCATACCCTCCCACTGTTCGGCCGAAGGCGTTCCGTTTCCGACGCCTGCGCCGAAAGTGTTCGTTGTCAGGACAATCGGCGCGGGAAGCGGATTGCCTGAGGTATGAATCGTCGGCGGCGAAATGGCCTGCAACCGTGTGACGTCAAAATCCTCGGCAACTGTTCCGGTAATGCTGACACTGTCACCGTTTCTGAGGGCCTGCAATTCAAGCGAAAGCGAATCGTTGTGCAGCCAGATTCCCGACCACGGCTGGTTGCCGCTTTGCATGTACCACACGTTGGTTCCCCGGAATCTGGTCGGCGGCAACACCAGACTGGCTGTATCGGCGGTGACCAAACCTCTCAATGTCACGCGGGCTCCGATGTATGCGCTCCGGCCATTGAGAAACGGCGTTTGCTGCACGTCCCGAATCGTAAGCGCCCTGTTGAGCACGGTGTAGAAGAAAAATCCCCGCACCGTATCAGACTGGCTTCCATCAAAAGCCGAGCTTGCCAGCTTCACATTGTTGCCTGCCGAGTCCGCGACATTGATGTAGTACTTCACGAATGTGTCGGCTGCTTGTTGCGGGATTGATGCCCTGTATGTTGTATCGGACGGAGTGAATGTCATCGGCGTATTCACAAATGCGCCATTATTGATGCTGTATCGCAGTTGAACACTCGCAATCCCGACGCTCCCTCGTGCAACCCGCAAACTGACAACAGGTGTGGAATCCGGAGGCACAACAATCGGGTTCCTGCGATGCGTCGAAAGAACAGGCAAAACCACTGCCCCGAACGCAATGTCACCCGGATACACCGGAGCAATCCGGTATCCCCGGGGGGCTTCCTGCCCGCTGTTGGTCATGATGTACCCCTTGATGGAGTCAACAACAGCTCCGGCAGGAGGCAGTGCATACGTTGATGCCGGGTCGCGGTGGGCGCGGGTTGTAAACCACTTCGATGCATCCATTGTGGAAATTGAATTGCCCGATTGATCGACCATGTTGAACGTCCCGTTGGTAGCATTCAGTGTGCTGACAACTTGCAGGTTCCGCAATGTGACCCGCATGAATTCCATCGGCTCGCCTGTAGAGAACTGTATGCCGTTCGGGCCGCTGCTCGGGAAAATTCCCTTATAGAAATCTGACGTGAGTTTGTTGACATGCGGAGGAACCGTCGCCGGACCGAGAATCGTCAGCGGTTCACTAAACAACGGAACGATCTGCGTCGCGCTGATAGGGTCACCGGCGGGAAATTCGTCGATATAACCCGTCAACTCGACATAATCACCCGGCTCAACATTCAAGATGCCCCACTGAATCGCGAGTGTTGTATCCGGTGAGCCCGTGCTCAGGTTTGGCCGGACAAACAAACCGCCCCACTCCGTTTTGTTTGCCGTATCGGCAAGCAGCATATTGAAACCGCTGGCAGTAAATCCGATGACCTTTGCCGGAACAACGCATACGCCCCTCACCCTCACCGTATCCTGATAGTACGGTGATCTCTGTAGTGTCCAGCGGAATGTCTGAGTCCGCTGCAACGTATCCAGAAGGCGAAGCGAATCAAGCGAAACCTCCTGAATCTGGCGTATCGTCACAAGCGGATATTGGGCGGAAGGACTTGCATTGAACGAACCCGCCATGCTGGGCTGGTGAAAGTCGCAGTGATAGTTGTACAGACCGGCTATCTGAATCACATAGGAAAACGATGTACCGGAGTTTGCGGAGAACGGCGCGGCTCCGGACGGAATCGTGGTTGAACTGAGCGGATGAGCGCCGAAGGAACCCAGCCAGCGAACCGTATCGCCGACTGATGCCTGCAAGAAAGATGGTGTGTACTCGCAACAGGTAAACGTGATCGTGTGTGTCGTGGCATTCACACTGGGGAACACCATTACCGACAACAGAACCAATCCGAGCAACAGCCGGATCGGAAGAAACTTCTTAGATACTCCCATAAACATCCCTCCTATATTGTTACTGAAAGAAAAAGTTAACTCACTCCAAAGCCTTATTTTATCACCAGGAATTTCCCCGACTTTACATCACCCGTATCGCTGTTGCGAACAGTGAAGAGATATAAGCCCGAAGCAATAGCCTGATCGAATTTTGTTATCAAATCCCACGCATGCTCGCCTCCTGAAAACTGAATCGGATTTTGCGTGCTTCCGAAGCGCTGAAACCACTCCATGCTTCCGCCGTCATACGAAGCCCCGTCATGCTGCAAGTTTGCGACAACATCACCTGCCAGTGTATAGATTTTGATTTCGCATCGCGAGGGAAGGTTGTAGAAATAGATTTTCCGTGATCGTTCCGTTCCGCCATCCCAATACGCATTTGCATAATAGGGATTCGGGTAAACGCCGATTTTCAGATTGGCAACATCCACCGTATCTGTTCCGGGTATGACGCGGCGAATTTCTGTTCTGCTTTGAAGAGAAGGAAGCGATAACGCAGAATCGCCCTGACTGTACGAAGCAACGCCGTAGATGTACTGCCATCCGTTGAGATGAGGAATGTTTTCGCCCGTGGGCGGAAATCTATACCAATACTCAACCGTATCTCCCGGGAATCGTTGTGCTTGCGGCAGAAGGATTCTGCTGAAGCCCGTGTTGTATCCGATGGTATTGTCGGGCCTGTCGAATTCTCCGACAAGAGTCAGATTCAAGAGAACATTCGTCGGATCAATGAAGTCGGCGCCCGGATTCGAGCGGTAGATTCTGTATCCCTCGAAATCCTGGCGACGTGTAATGGGATTCACCGAAAGCTCCGCCGACGATTTGTCCCAATATATTGTCACTTTCTGATTCTCGACAACAGCCTTCACCTTCGGTGATCGGGGAGGTTGAGGGAGAATGAAATGATCGAGAATGCCGTTTCCGTTAAGATCCTCGCCCGGATCGAGAATGTTGTTTCCGTTCACGTCTTCACCATCATACGCCTGTTGCGCAAACCCTGCGTTTGTGTAGAGGGTTCTGCGTTGTTCGCGGGTATCAAGATTTGCCGCATCGGGGCCGAATTTGCGGGCACAGATCACCCCGAACACCACCTGCAACGAATCACCCGGCAACAATGAAAGGAATGGGCCAGTCGATAGCAGAGTCGTCATGTTGTCCGCACGGGTTCTCAGCGGCGCAATCCTGTCGGGCGGAAGCGAGCCCGAGAGCCTGTCGAAACGGCTTCGTTCACCGGCAACCGTGCCGAAGTCGAGTAGCGGCGAAAAATACGCCGGATCGCCTGCGGCTGTCGTCGAAAAACGCCATGCGTTGTAGTATGTTTTGGCTCCCAAATTCCCAAGGGAATCCACCCCGATCGGAAACGGCGTCATGCCCAACAGCTTGATGCCAATATAACTTCCTGCCGCCGGAGGAGTTGGCACTCCATCAAAATCAAAAGAATATTTCATGCGAAGGGTATCAGCGTAGCCGTTCGCACCGCGTTCAAAGTAGCCTGCGGTCCCCGGCCTGACGTTGTTCGTATTCCGCACAACAGCATTGTCCCACAATCCGACATACACAGAATCAAGCGTGTCAACTCCTGTGTTGTAGATCGTATAATTGAGAACGACGAACGCGTCGGCAAACGGAAAATTCCAGGCATACGATTCCTGCTTGACTGTAATGCCCAACGGCACGGGTCTGTCGGGCTCGGAACTATCGCGAGGTGTTGTGTCCGTGTACCAGCCGATGAAATCCTGATGGCTGATGGCGCTTGTATCGAAGTAGCGGGATTCAGAAAGAGAAGAACGCTGAATAATCGAAGTTCCCGGAATCGAAACGAATTCGAATCCTCTGCCCGTAACGGTGGACACGATATTCGATGATCCGGTACTGACGGCGCGGAGGCCGTCACGAGCAGGATTTGCAGATTTGATTTCGGCGCCGACCCACAATCCGCCCTGATACAGATGTTCGATGCGTGAGCCGACGGGGTACTCGCATGACGGCTGACCTTCACTCCAGTACGCGTTGCGGGTGCCGATTGTTCCGAAGTTGGTGATGGTAAGCCCGATATTTCCCACTGTGGTGTAGTGACGATCGGAATCGTCGGCGAGTTTGAGAAGAACAGCCCCGCCGTCATCCCCCGGGATATTGGTGAGAAAGCCGAACAGTGACAACGAGATTATGGCGAGAACAAGTTTGTATCGAAGCTGCATCAATCGGGGAAGCTTAGGTTAGAACGATGAGATTTCTTCAAGTCAATTTATTGCTATTCGCTCCGAAAGTCAAGAAAACGTGAAGGGTTTACAGAGAATTCATACTCCGATAAAACAAAAAAGGATGCGCAGTCATGCACATCCTCTTCCATCCGGCAGCCAACAGGATGCTTAGTTTGTCTCCTTCTTGATGATCAACTCCTGCCCGGCATAAATCCTGCCGCTGCGGTTCAGAGAATTCCATTCCCTGATTTGCGACTCCTGAACATCGTACTGTTGCGCAATCTGCCACACAGTGTCGCCCTTGCGAACGACGTAGATGATATGCTTTGATTTCCCTGCCGACGTTGCGCGGGCATCGGCGAGTGATTTGGCGCGGGCTGATTCGACTTCTTTCACAACAGGATAGACGACCAACTCATCGCCCGGCATGATGCGCGACGAGCGCAAACTGTTCCAACGTTGAATCTGTTGAACAGTAACGCCATGCTCGCGAGCAATCTTGTCGAGCGAGTCGCCCGACTTCACAACGTACACACCTGAAGCATCGGCAGCAGATTCAGCAGGTGCGGCGGATTTCCTGGGCTGGTGTGTTTTCTGATTCGGCGGCATTGCATCAACAGAGGCAAGCGTTGCGGCGTCGGAGTTATCCACCCAAATGGCCAGCCGCTGACCGATTTGGATCGGGCGGTTGTACGGGAGATTGTTCCATGTTCGAATGTCCGTTGCACGAACGCCGTACCATTCCGCAATATGGCCGATGGTGTCGCCGCTTTTTACCCGATAGGTCAATCTCGTCTTGTCCGCCGGAATTTCCGGAGCCGCCGGCGCCGAACGAACCGTGCGCGCCTGACTGCGAACATTCTCTTTCGGCTCGACCGGATCATACATCATGGATGATGGTATGTTCGACGCGATATCGGTTCGTTCTCTTGAGACGGGAATCATGACACTGCCGCCGACCTTCAGTCTGCTTCGGGATTTCAATCCGTTCGCCTCTGCAAGAATCTGATGCGATACACCGTAATGCCGCGCCACACTCTGAATCGTTTCACCCTTCTTCACTCTGTGGGTTACCCACGACATCTTTTTGCTTTCTGGAAGCGACGCGTAATTCTGTTGGAACAATTCTTTGTCCACCGAACGCGGCACGCGCAGTTGAAAGCCCTTTACCGTCGGAGGAGTTGACCGGTGAATCAGCATCGGGTTCAACTCACGCAACGCCTCGAACTCGATGCCCGCGCATTCAGCCAGAACTTCCAAATCAACACAATCATCAACGGTCACGTAATCGTAGTCGAGAGGGTCCGCCGGTGTAACCTCAAAGCCATACTCTTTATGATTCATCGCGATCACCGATACGGCGATGTACGACGGCACATAACTTCTTGTTTCACGGGGGAGAAATCGCCTCATCTCCCAAAAATCCTTCGTCCCGCTCCGGCGCATCGCCCGGTACACTCTTCCTGCGCCGGCATTGTACGCCGACATGACGAGATACCAATCATCGAAATCGGCATAAAGATCGCGCAAGTGTTGCGCTGCCGCCCGGGTTGCCTTCTCGAAATCCCGGCGATCATCGTACCAGAAGTTGCCCGCCAATCCGTACCGTACACCCGTCCCCTTGATGAACTGCCACATGCCCAACGCCTTCGCCCACGAACGTGCCACCGGATTCAAGCCACTTTCGATCATGGCGAGATACGCCATCTCTTCGGGAACGCCCTCTTCCCTGAAAATTCTGTGGATCATCGGAAAATACTTGCCGGAACGTTCGAGCCAGCGTTCCATGTGGTGCCGGCCCCGGCCAGTAAAGAATTGAATATGCTTCTGCACCAAATTGTTCACAACGAGCGGAACCGAGGTTCCGACAATGATGCGTTCGGGCTGGACGGATGTTGTATCAAGTTGATCGGAAAGGAGATTGAGCTTCTCGCGTAACGCAAATACCGAGAGGGTCGAATCAACAACGCCGGACTTACTGAGAAACTTCTCGTAGTCTTCGACAATTGTTTTGCTGAGGTCGGTGAAATCCTGGTTCGATTCGATTTCGGGATAGTAGCTGAGTTCGTCGAGGATTTCGATTGCCCGTTCAAACTGGCGGCTTGCACGGCCCGAATCGCCCGTTTCCTCGGCGCGCATTGCGGAAAGATAATGTTGCCGTGCACGTTCGAGTTGCAGCGCCGTCAGCGAGTCGTTGCTGATGAGTACGTTCTCCGGCATCTGCTGAAACTCAGCAGGCTCCTGCATTTGCTCGGCAATTGGTAGAGATGAAGTATCGGCGGAATTCGTATCAGAAGAGAGGTTCCGGGTCGATTCGTCTGTTGAACATCCTGCAAGAAGCAAGAACGCAAACGATGTCAAAACAAGAACAGTTTTTCTCATGCATCCTCTCTAAAGTGAACATCAGGGCGGCACTGCTGGGAAATGGTGGATTCAAAATACGCGATGCAGCGCGAACAATCAAGGTATTGCCGGAGCAATTGAAGAATTTTAATGCTGCCCTGCACCGTTGTTACTTCCCACCGGCCAGCGGTGACTCACAGCGGAATGTTCCCGTGCTTCTTTTTTGGATTGGAGTCGACTTTGTTCTCCAGCGTCTTCAGCGCGGAAATCAGCCGGGGCCGCGTGTCGCTCGGCACAATCACGGCGTCGACGTAGCCGCGGCTCGCGGCAAGATAGGGATTCGCAAATTTTTCCCTATACTCCTTCTCACGCTCGGCGAGGGCCGCTTCTTTGTCCGCCGCTTTGTCAATTTCTTTCTTGAAGATAATCTCGGCCGCGCCCTTCGGGCCCATCACGGCAATCTCCGCAGAAGGCCACGCAAAATTGAAATCGCCGCGAATGTGCTTCGAGTTCATCACGTCGTACGCCCCGCCGTACGCTTTGCGTGTGATGACGGTGATCTTCGGAACGGTCGCTTCGCAGAACGCATACAGCAGCTTTGCACCGTTGGTGATAATCCCCCGCCATTCCTGATCCGTGCCGGGAAGAAAGCCCGGCACATCTTCAAACACCACAAGCGGGATATTGAACGCATCACAGAAACGGACGAAGCGTGCCCCCTTCTTCGACGAGTCGATATCGAGAACGCCGGCAAGCACATTCGGCTGGTTGGCGATAATACCGACGGGCATGCCGTCGAGACGGGCGAAGCCCACGACGATATTTTCAGCGTACAACGCATGCACTTCAAAGAAATCGCCGTCATCAACAACGCGGTGAATGACATCCTTGATGTCGTACGGCTTGTTGGGATTGGCGGGAATGATCGAATCGAGAGCAGCGTCTTTTCTGTTCGGATTGTCGCGCGGCTTCACCCTCGGCGGATCGTCGAGGTTGTTCGGGGGAATGAAACTTACAAGCCGCCGGACGTATTCGAGACACTCCACTTCATTCTCGCACGCAAAGTGCGCCACGCCGCTTTTCGAGGCATGCGTTACCGCGCCGCCGAGTTCTTCGGACGTGACTTCTTCGTGCGTTACGGTTTTTACGACGTTCGGGCCTGTTACGAACATGTAGCTCGTCTTCTTCACCATCAACGTGAAGTCGGTGATGGCGGGCGAATAGACTGCCCCGCCTGCACACGGTCCCATGACGGCCGAGATTTGCGGCACAACTCCGGACGCCAGCGTGTTCCGAAGAAAAATATCAGCGTACGCGCCTAAACTCACAACGCCTTCCTGAATGCGCGCCCCGCCTGAATCATTCAGCCCGATAACGGGGCATCCGATCTTCATTGCAAGGTCCATAATCTTGCAGATCTTTTGCCCATGCGCCTCTGAAAGTGAGCCGCCGAACACCGTAAAATCCTGACTGAACACGCATACCGTTCTCCCCCCGATTGTTCCTGTTCCGGTTACAACGCCGTCGCCCAAAAACTTTTGCTTCTCCAATCCGAAATCACTCGACCGGTGTTCGACAAGCATATCCACTTCCTGAAAGCTTCCCTCGTCGAGCAAGATGTTGACACGCTCACGCGCCGTAAGTTTGCCTTTTTCATGTTGATCTTCGATGCGCTTTTCGCCGCCGCCGAGAAGCGCCTTTGCTTCAAGCTGTTTCAGATATTCAACGCTGTTCTTTGACATGATGTTCTTTGTGAAGATGATTGCAGGGAGAGATGCGAATTGTTGCCCCAATATATCAAACAACGGAGGGTGAATCAATAAACCGGCAAACCGAAAATCATCCACCACGAATCTACACGGATTCACGCCAATAAAAACAAAACTCCGGCAGTTACGCCGGAGCTTTGCAACATGATACGGAAAAGATGCGGAATTACTTGAGGAGCAGCATCTTTCGGATATCGCTGAACGGTGAGCGTCCATCAACCGGCTTTGCTTCGAGGCGATAGAAGTACACGCCGCTTGCAACGGGCTGGCCGAATCGGTTCTGGCCATTCCAGACGATATTGTGAACGCCCGGCGAAACAACCTCGTTCTGAAGCTGCATCACCTGCTGTCCGAGAATATTGAAGACTTGTAGATTCACGGATGATGCACGAGGCAGCGAGTATTGAATTGTCGTTGTCGGGTTGAACGGATTCGGGAAGTTCTGGCTCAGACCAAACTCAGTCGGCACAGACGCAGGAATCTCCTCAACGTCAACAATCCTGCAATCATCCGTCAGAACATACAAGCCCCATTGGGTTGTACCGGTAACCGAACCGCCCGGAATCCAGATGCGGACATTGTTCGGCGTAACGGTCGAAGATACCACACCCCAGTAGTTTGAGCCTGCACCGCCGCCGCGCCCGGTAATGATCTGCGGCAACCAGGCTGCACCACTAACATCCCAGATGTAGACACTATCCTGGGGTGCAGGTGCAGGAGATGTTTCTCCCGTTACAAAATAGAACCTGCCATTAACGGCATGGCCGCCGGGCCGTGACGAACCGACACCGCGCATTGGAACTTCAGGCCCTAAAGCCCAAGTGATTGTATTGGCATTTGCGCCGATGGTGCCGACATAGAAGTCCTTACGGAACGCGCCACTGAATCCTGCCGCAATAAAGATCTTGTTGTCCCACAGACCCATTGCATGCGTTCTGCGACCAACAGGAAGCGGTGTGGAGGTTGACCATGTATTCGAGCCAGGCCGATAGACCTGAACCGTTGTGAGGTAGGTTGTCCATCCGCCTGCAACGCAGATGATGACGCTATCACCCCAAGCTTCGGCTGTGTTTCCTGTAACGGGAGTCGGGATATTTGCAATCGTAGTCCAACCCGCTCCCGGAGTGTACTTGTACTGGGTCGCATCGCCTGCCGAAATTGCAGTCAAGCCTCCGCCGATGTAGTAGAGGCTGCCGCCAAGTGCTACAAGGTCACCGCCTGATTTCGCGGTGGGCAGCGAGGTGCCGGTTCCCCACGTCTTTGTTGAAATCGAGTATGTGTACACTGCTGTTGACGGCGCACCTGTTGACGAGCCGCCAACAATGTAGAGCGTGTCACCCAATGCTGCCGAGGCATGACCGAACATACCCGTTGGATACGCAGGGATGGGGCCTGCATAACACGCTTCATCTGGATTCGGAGCAATCGAAGGTATTTGCGGTCTTACTGAGCAACGTATAATAACATCCTGCAAGTCGCCCGAACGGTACGGCGCCCAGCCGCCGGTATATTCCCAACTACGGAACGAAATGGGAGCAGTTGTCTCATAGGTGAATGCCATTTGTCCGCGGCCGCCGACAAACCATCTGCCGGAATTGATTCGGATGTTGCGGCCGGTCAGGTTGATTGCATTCAAGCCAACCACTGCCGTGATGCTTGTTTCAGCAAGTACAGTCCCGGGCGATCCGTTTGAGCCGTCGAGGACCTGCACCAACATCGGGTTTGCGGTAATTGACGAAACCTGAACCCACACTGTTTCAATTTGGACAGGATACAATGGCGAGTCGAACATCACGCCCATTCCGCCGCCGCCTATCCAGTTGATGGAACCGGAAGCCGTTCCGCCTTCAAATTGCAGGCGCGTGCTTTGGCCAACAGCAAACGGTGCAGAATAGATTTCCGCCGTCTTTGTGTTGTTGCCGGGACCGACGTCACCCGTTACGAATGCGTCAAACCGCGCTGTATAAGAACCGGTAACTGTCGGAGTGAACAACCGCGGGAATACAACGGTTTGCTCGGAACTCGGAGCCATTGACGCGATGAATACCGTATCACGATAGGTTTCGAGTGCACGTGATATTTGGTATGTAATACGAACGTTTGATAATGTTGCAGTTCCGAAGTTCTTTGCAATTGTCTTGATCGTGTCTGCTACGCCTTGATTGACGACTTTACCAATGTTACCTGCGTTAAATCCGCCGACAATACCGGCATCCGTAATCTGCAAGCCTGTATTGACTGTTCTCTTGAACCTGATGGCGTGACCGCTATCGGGCAATGCTGCATGCGGAGGCGCGGTAGAGTAAACATAGTTTACGCCGATCTGTCCGGTAGCGTTTTCAATACCGATGCACAGGCGGGTATTATTGGTGGAATTGTAACGTCCCTCCTGCCGTCCGTATTGATAGGTAATCGAGCTGTCTGCTTTGTTCAAAACCACCTGGAATGTATGGCGGGTATTGGGATTGATGGTTTGCTCCCATTCCGTCACGTTAATGAAGCTGACAACGACCGAATCGACTGCGTTCGTCCAGTAGTACACCTGGCCGCCCGCGCCTGCTTGTCCGCTAAGAACAAGATCACCGACGCAAATGGCAAGCATGTCGTTCGGGTTAGTGGTATTGGGCAGCGCGGCAAAGGGGGGAGCAAAGTTGCCGGGCGCCGAGAAGTTGATATACCCGTTCGAGCCGACATAGAACCTGTCGACATTGTACCAATAGTAGGGGAACTGCAACTGCATCGGGAACGGCCCGACGAAGTTGTCGTCGCCCAGGCCCGTTACCTGCGTTCCGCGGGTTGTAATGTCAACCCAGTTAAACACCGGACCGCCGGGCTCGTTATGCCGGACTGCCGTGTATCCCCAGGCATCGGGGCCCACGGTGTCCGGGCTTGCAGGCACCGGCTGCAAAGTCTGCCCACCTACTCCACCCAACAGCAATGCAGGCAGCGCCATCAGCAAGAACACCGCAGCAGTAATAGTACGCATCATACAACCTCCTTTTAGTGTATGTGGTTTGTGAGTGTGATTTGTGTGATGTGAATGGTACAGCAAAGCATGACAAAGAACAACACGAGTGGCTCAACCTCGCCGACAGAGGCCCGTGCACGCACAGGCCCGTGCAGCTATCGTGTTCATTGTTCCGGCCGGAACAACTTCCGTTACTTCATGAGAATCATCTTTTTGGTCTCGGCAAAATTGCCCGCCGTCATGCGGTAGAGATACATGCCGCTGGGCAGTACCGTGCCTGCATTATCCGTTCCGTCCCATTCCGCTTTGTACACGCCGGCGGCCTTCTCATCCGACACAAGTGATTTCACTTCACGACCGAGCAGGTCGTACACAGTGATCGAGACGAATGAACGGCTACTCACCGCATAGTCAAACTGTGTCGTCGGGTTAAACGGATTGGGATAATTTTGGGAGATGGCGAATGTCGTCGGGATTTGATTTGACGGATTGCCCACGCTGGTCGGAATTTCCGGGACTTCCATGTACTCGACGTTCTGGACTTTCTTGTTCGTATTATCCTGAACGAACACGATTACACGGCAATGCGAGGCATTCCAGTTCGAATTAAGGGTGATGGTACGGGGAACGTTTACTGTTTGTCCCTGAGAAATGGAAATGGGTGACCCGTTGGCATCGGGATACATGTTGCGATGAACGAAATGATGGATAAACGGAACGTACCCGCTGCCCGAGTTTTGCGGCTCCGGAATCTCAGACTGAACTACAGCCCAATGAACCCGCCAATTTGCAGAATTGACGTTTTGCTCGGCAGTAATCGCGGCATTCATCTCCAATGTGTTGCCGTTTCGTGTTCCGGTCACGACGATGTTGATGGGGCTGAAATCCAGCCAACGCCCCTCGATTGCTCCCGGCCATGAACTGTATCCGCTTCCGCCATCAATAAACCCGTCAATAAATGCACGCGGCGCGAAGTTCCCGCTTGGAGCATAATAATTCATCCGGGTTTGCACCGGGGCCGTGTTTGCCAGGTACATCGGGTCATTCCCCGGCGAGGGCCACCAGACGTGGTATGCAAGCGTAACGACACTTGCAGCACCGCCATAATTCGGGAGCCAGTTCTGGAAATAAAACACGTCCGCGGGATAGCAGGGAGCGCACGTTGTACTGGTAATCATCTCGACCAGTACCTTCCGTGCGGCTGCATCGCCGGTAGCGGTAAATCCGCTCAACAGAACCAGAACGGCCAGAAGTAGCGAGAATTTTTTCATAACTCCTCCTTTGATTGGTTGTTGGAAAAGCGAGCTACAGATAACTGAGAATACTTGCCCGAACTCCTAAGAACGGGTTTACAACACGGCATACTCCGTTCGCACAGATTTGCCCTCCCCGGTCTCCCCCAACGGTAAGTGTTAGAGTATGATTATTGCTGTATCTGTACGAAGCGTCAATAGCTGTCCAGTTCTTTCGTCCGTCGTTAGTCTTTTCGTCCGTTGTGAATTCGTAGCGAAGCGTCACGGCGAAATCGGGAGACCGGCCAACGCCGAGCGAAAGCAAATGGTTGTAGAATCTTCGCTTCGACGGGTTTGCGTCGTCATACACCCATTGCCGCTCGGAGACGAACTTCAACACCCATTCATCCGCAACAGTGTACTGCACAGAAACAGGAATTGCCGTCAACCGCCGGGATTCGATAACGCCCTTCCGGTTTCCGGGCAGAGGATACAACTCAGCCAAATCCTCCGACCTCCGGTTCAAACCGACAAGCACGTAGTCAGTTCCTCCGTCGTCAAGATAGTACTGAACGTCCGTGTACACTTCCCAGAACGGAGAGTACTGCCTGTCGAAGCTCGGCAGGAATGAGGTGTTTCTCGGCATCGACCCGTACAAGGGAAACGGAACGCCGAAGAGACTTCGCACGCCAACCGAATCAAAACTGTAATGCCGGCTGGAGGCAGAGAAATTCACCGAGCCGGTAACACTTTCAAACAGCGTGTAGAACACATCAACCTGAAAGCCGACCTCATCATTGAAATCAATAACATGAGGATAGCGTGACAGCAGCGTGAATGTGTGCTCTTTGTGAACAATGGGCGCATTCTGGAAGGCAAAGGCTTTATGTGCCCGGTTGCGGTTGTCGCGGTTGATCGGGTCGGTAATGCCGAACCTGTAGTCTTTGTACTCTACCGTCACACCGAAGGATTCTTCCGAATAGGAAAGCGATCCGTAGAATCCCGTTCCCCGGTGTGTGCCGTTCGTGTCACCGTATACGGTGGTTCGCTTCTCAGCATACGATGCATAGAAATCGAATCCGGCATACGAGCCTTTCACAGAATATTCGGGTATGTCAAACTGCGCATACATATCGGGAAACGCCGGCGGCGGAAATCTCGATTTTCCTGATGCAACAGTAAACCCGAATCCAAGATACGGGAACGGATTCACCTCAACCGTCCCCGCTCGCAAACGATACTCTTCAACGCGACTCAGATCCAGAATGTCGAGATAGCGGACATCGCCCGCAGTGATACCGGCTTTTATCTTGTCGTTGGAATATTCCATCTTCACGCCATCAAGTCCCGTATCATAGGCAAGCGCCCTGCTTTCGAACAAGTTCAACGCGAGTCCCCGCCCGTACAGCGTATAGGAATCACCGGCTCGGATGTAGAAATCATCTTTCCTGAATTCGAGGTAGCGCTTCTTGATTCCCGAGAACTCGGCGCCGAACTCCGGCGGCGCATCGTGCAGCAGCCGGAAACCGATAAGGAAATCGGACATTGAAATCTTCGCTTCGGTCAAATTCTCGAAATAGTCACGCCGCTGGGAAACAGTACCTACACGCTCATCACCGCTTCCGTAGCGGAGATAATTACTTACCGAATAGTTGAGATTTGATTGTGCTGTCAGTGAAGCCGGAAGAAATAGCAGTAGTAACAGTTTACGCAATAAATGGCTCCATTATTCTTTCATCATACTGAGTTTGAGAATCTCGTCTGCAATTTCTTTTTCATCACCGGGCAGAAAACCGGTGCGTGTTGAAACAACCTTCCCCGACTTGTCGATCAAGACCGCGAACGGAAGATTCTGGCCGTTCAACGCCTGAAACACCTGTGAGTTCGGGTCGACCATTACGGAAAACGGATAACTTTGCGATCGGACGTATGATTTTACTTTGGCAAGGCTCTTCGGGCTGTCGAGGTTTACTGCAAGAATAGTGAACGGTGCATCTGCGTGCTCCTTCGCGAAGTTCTTCAATGCGCGGAGTTCGAGTTTGCATGGTTCACACCATAGAGCCCAGAAGTTCATGTAAACGGGCCCCTTCTTCAGATATTCCGAAAGAAGTGAGCGCGAGCCATCCAACCCGTCAAGTTTGAGTTGTGTAATGGCAGTCGATTGCGGGTAGGCCTTTGGCGTGAACAGAAGTACAGCTAACAAGAGCAGACAAACTATCTGACAACGACTCATAGTCTTCATTGCAGATGCGTTCTATGTTTGGGAGTGGGAATCTGAGAACTGGAAGTTCCATGCTTGACAGCCGCGGGAACCTGTGACGAATATAAAGAAGACTGCGTAGAATGTCAACAAGAATAGGGCAACCACGCTATTCCTCGATGTCCACCCAGCGGCGGAGTTTTCCGGCTTCTTTCAGCTTTGCCCTCTCCCAATATGCCTGCCCCACAATAGCCCCAATAACGAAAATGATACTTGAATAGTAGATCCAGATGAGCAGCACGAGAATGAACGCATACGGACCGTAGATTGTGCCGATTGCAGAGAATTGGGAGAGGTAGAGGGCAAACAGTTTCCCCGAGACAACCCATAGCAACGTTGTGGTGATGGTTGCGATGATGCCCGTAAGCCGGGGAGGCTTCGTGTCAGGTATGTAGCGATATACAATGTAGAACATCACAGCCGTGAGCAACACAACAACAACCGTCGGAAGAGTTGTGCCGAACTCGATTCTCGCCAGCGCTTGAAGGCCCGGCACAGTTTCTCCGATTGTTTTAATGAACGAAAGCATCCAGATGAAAACGTTCGACGTAACAAACAGGAGAAACACCAAAAATACAAACACAACATCGTGCAGAAGACTGACAAGGAGTCCCCGTGTCCGCTTCAAATGAAATATGCGATGCAGAACGCTTCGTAACGCATCGAACAACGAAGTGGCAGTCCACAGCAACACAATCGCTCCGAAAATTCCGATCGAACGCCGGTATGCAACAATGTCTTCGATGACAGTGAGAATAGATTGCTTGATACTCGTCGCAAACGGTTGGGGCGGGAATATGGCGTCGAGGATGTCGTTGAGTTGTCCGATTGCTGCTTGAGAGGAATTCAGAAAAACACCGAGCGCTGAAGCGGTCAGCAGCATCAGCGGAATCATGGTGAGTATGCCGTTGAACGCCAAACCAGAAGCAAGGAACAGAATGTCTTCACCGAACAATTTCTTGCCGATACGCCGCGTGTAAAACCAGACGGTTTCAAGATAGCGCAGGAAGAATTTGACAACCTTGATGACGGATTCTACCATTGTGTTGTCCTCATCGTGAGAGGAGCCGATCTCACGCAGACCGCAGGTTCGCGAACTTGAGCATCAGGTTCTTCTTGCCGACTGACTCGAAATCAACAACGGCCCGTGCATTGTCGCCGCGTCCGTCGATAGCAAGAATGCGGCCCTTCCCGAATGCTTCATGAATTACGCGGGAACCAACCTTATGCCTTGCTGCCGGGCCTATCTGGGACTCGTTTTCATAATCCGGCATCGTGTCGGTAAAGTATTTGTTCACGTCGTCGTTCTTCTTCTTGAATTGCGTAAACGGCTTGCGTACTTCACGCGGTGCGGAAGGCGACAAGGATGCAAGGCGTGAATTCCCTTCCGTCACGACAAGCGCCTCATCAATCTCATCCAGGAACCTCGACCTGACCGAATAGCTGAACTCGCCGAACCGGTACCGGGTCAGCGCATACAGAAGATACAGTTTCTTCATCGAGCGGGTAATGCCGACATAGAACAATCTGCGTTCTTCTTCCAATTCCTTTTTATCGAGCATCGAGTTGGACAACGGGAACAATCCTTCTTCCAATCCTGTAATGAACACAACGGGAAACTCCAATCCCTTTGCCGCGTGCAGCGTCATGATCGTCACGGCATTTCGCCCGAACTCAGCCTGATCGACATCGGACACGAGTGACACCTCCTCTAAAAATCCATCAAGTCCCGCATCAGGTCGCAGGTCGTTGAACTCGGTCAGCGCCGATAGGAGTTCCAGCACGTTCTCGCGCCGTGCAAGGGATTCCACCGTATTCTCATCTTTGAAGTCTTGAAGAATGCCTATCTCATCGACAAGCATGCGAGCCAACTCGCTTACGCTAAGCTCGTCTTTCAGTGCAATATACTTTCTCAGCATCTCGGAAAACTTGCGCACGGACTTCAGGGTTCGCTCGGGAACTGCATCGCCAAGACTCTCTGAAGCCAATGCGTCAAACAGCGAAAGTGAATGTTCCCGGCAAAACGCCTGGATCTTTTCGACTGTCGTCTCGCCAATACCGCGGCCCGGATAATTGATGATACGTAGGATGCTCTCCGAATCCTTCGGGTTGGCAACAACCCTCAGATACGCAAGAACGTCCTTGATTTCCTTGCGTTTATAGAAGGCGACACCTCCTACTATTATGTAGGGAATTCCGTTGCGTCGCAGGGCATCTTCGATAGAGCGGGATTGCGCATTCGTGCGGTACAAAACGGCAAAATCCTTCAAATCAAGCTTACGTTTATGGCTTTCTTCCTCTATCTTTTGAACAACCTTGAAGCCCTCTTCCCTGTCGTCGTCGGCAATAATGAGTGTGACAGGCTCTCCCTCATCGTTATCAGTCCAAAGAGTTTTCTCGATCTGGTCAACGTTTCTTTTGATAACCGAATCCGCAGCGGCAAGAATCGTTTTCGTCGAGCGGTAATTCTGCTCAAGCCGGAACACCTTTGCTTCGGGATAATCTTTTTCGAAATCGAGAATGTTCCTGATATCGGCGCCGCGGAATGCATAGATGCTTTGCGCATCATCCCCGACAACGCAGACGTTTCTCCCGAGACTCGCCAGCTCGTTGATGAGCATGTACTGCACACGGTTCGTATCCTGGTACTCGTCAACCATCAAATAACGGAATCTCCACTGATAGCGTTGAAGAATTTCCTTGTGTCTCTGAAACAGCTCCAACGGCTTCAGCAACAAATCGTCGAAGTCCATTGCATTGTTTTGCCGCAAGCGCTTTTCATACTCTTCATACACAAAAGCAGTTTTCTCCAGCAGCGGATCAGCGGCAGCCGCTTTGAATTGCTTCGCCGTCATCATTTGATTTTTTGCATTGCTGATGCGCGACCGGATGCCGTTCGGGGGATATTGCTGTTGGGAGATGTTGAGCGAATTCATGATACTCTTCACCATCTGCTGCGAATCGTCCGTGTCATAGATGGAGAAGTTGCGCTCGTAGCCGAGATGCTCGGCCTCGAAGCGAAGAATGCGCGCAAAAATCGAATGGAACGTTCCCATCCAGATGCCGCGGCTTTCGGGACCCACCAACGAAATGATTCGCTCCTTCATTTCGTTCGCAGCTTTGTTGGTGAACGTGAGGGCGAGAATAGACTCGGCACGTTTGCCTTGCGAAAGGATGTATGCGGTACGATATGTCAAGACACGTGTCTTTCCGCTGCCGGCGCCGGCAACAATCATCACCGGGCCGTCAATGGTGGTAGCCGCCTCGCGTTGAACGGGATTAAGTGCTTCGAGAAATGCTTGCATCCGACAACAATCAATAGATACGAACTGTAACGAGACTCGTTGCAGAGATGTCTCTGTGACTCCGTGGCTGAACTTTCTTAGAGATGATAACGAAATTCAACGCTGTAATCAATCAGAGTCATGGGTAGCAGAAAAAGAAAAAGGGAACTCTGTTGCAGTTCCCTTTGCCTGTCGTTGATCAACGCATTCGTCAGATCATCAATGCCCCTTCAAGCTTGAGGAGAAATTCTTTCGTCTTGACTCCCGCAGAGTAACCAACGAGCGAACCGTCTGCTCCGACAACGCGATGACACGGGATCACTATGGGAAGCGGGTTCGCTGCGTTTGCGCGACCCACGGCCTGAAAGCCGCGGCTTGTGCCGATCCGTTTCGCAAGCTGCTTGTATGTTATTGTCGTGCCATAGGGTATCTTGTTGAGTTCTTTCCACACACGAAGCTGGAACGGCGAGCCGAGCAGGTCGATGGGGAGCGTGAACTTTGCGAGCTTGCCATTGAAGTACCGGTTCAGTTGGTCGATGGCTTCTTTGTTGCGTGACTTGTTATCGAGCACTTCATTGTTGTCGAAATTCTCGTGCAACCAGCCGAAGAAATCTTTCCTGTTTTGCCGCGGCACACTGATCTTGCACGTCCCCTTTTCCGTCGAAGCGACGTAAATGAGTCCAATTTTGGATTCAAAGGATGTGCAATATACCATGAGGAGCAGTAGCGTTGAATTGTTGGGGAACGTGAGGGCACCGGGTTCAGAAGATGCGAATTGAGTATAACGAAGGCTTACAAAAAATGCAAGAAGAAATTCTGATTCTTTCGTGTTCACTCAAAAAACATTTTGAATCAGAAGAATGCGCGTACTTCGGCACGCGCCGTGTGAACGGGAGGTCTCCCTCCTTCCGTCCGACCATCATAGTTCAACGTCGCTTGAATGAAATGTGTCACACGATAATCGAACGCTGCCCGCCACAGATATGTTTTTCCGGGAACACGTCCGCCCGTCAGTTCAAACGGGAGTATGTCGGTTGTTCTGCTTAACAGAATTTCTTCACGCGACGCTTCAACGCGAGCCTGTCCTGCTCCTTGAAACGCATACACAAGACGCATTGACTGGGTATTCAGGTTCGCATTCACCGCCGGTGAAAGATGCTTATCAGTGGATTTTCCAACCTCGAACTTCATGCCTGTCTCGACATGCTGGTACGGCCGGTACGACAGATCGAATGCCATTGTGTTCGACTCGATATCTCTCAACCTGCTGCTGCCTTCCGTGCTGCTCACACGGTCATTGCGGTTTACAAGGTCAATTTGATTGGCGATTTCCGCAACAAGTTGCCATCGCAGACGCAGTGAACGCTCTCGTGTAAAATTACGCTCTTGTATTCCGCTTGAACTGCTTGAAGCAAACTTCGCCAAACCTTTGCGTTGCGAGAATCGGAGACGCGCATTGAACTCGGGGCGTCCTTCGAAGAAGTTTACATCTTCAGTAAAATATGTCGATCCGGCAATCGTGGAATCGGATTGAAATCGGCTGAAATGGAGAAGATAGATTTTCTTCAGGTCAGGTTCACTGCTTTTTTCTTCAACACGCACGTAAGTCTCGCTTGTAACGGCGTTCAACAGATCACCCCACACACTCCCCTGAGTTGAGAGGAGTCGGGAGGGAATGATGCGAAGCCTGACGCTTGTCTTCAGATCAATGACAGGATAGAGTTGGTCGGATGGGACTGTAATGGCTATGTAATCGCCGTCGAATCGTGTCAGCACAAACTCGCTTTCATCTGCAACGCCATTGTTGTTCAGATCGCCGAGATACTTATAGTTTCCTGTTCCGACCGCTACCCTGACGAACACGCGCTCAAGACGTGATGACCGCTGGGTTGCCACTTCATAAAAGAGGTCGGTTTCGATTCCTCTGTTGAATGGCGTGAAACGGCTTTGATTGCGGACGAGAACTGTGCTTATGTCGTTGTTTCCCAATGACTTAAAGGTCGGAGTGTATTTCTTGTTTCTGAAAGTTACATCAAGCGAAGAAGAAAGCGAGTTCCATTCCGAAAGCTTCCACGCATATGAGTGTGTAAATGACCTCGATTCCCGAATCAGACTGCCTGCACTGAACGCATCCTCATTCCGCCACTCAAACTGAGTCGACAAAGACATCTTCCACAAATCCGGAATCCGAAAGCCGGGAGCGAAAACATTAAATGCAAAGCTTCCCGCTTTGAGCGAGTCTCTTGACAAGTACTTGATTTTCCTGTTCTCATTTTCATATCTGAATGTGGGAATGATGCCGTTCCACTTGTATTCGAAACTTCCGTTTTGTCTCAGCCAGGAACTGTAGTTGTCTGTAGGTGCTTCCCTTGTCCGCACACTTTCGAGGAAATACTGAACCGTCGGCAGCGAATCTCCCCGCATCGAAAAAGTCGCATCATTCCGAATTGTTCGTAATGCTTCGCCTCGCACGATCTTCCCGTATCCTGTCCCGACCGAAACTGCGTTTGTTGGAGAATAGCGAAGAAATCCTTCCTGAATCTCCTCATTTGATTGGGTGAGAGATTCGATACCCCATTTTCTGTTGAATTCGATGTCGTTTGCCCTGTCAACCGGAACGAATCTTCTGTTCACATACCGTTCCCGAACACGCATGTCAAACGAGCCGATGTTCGATCCTCCGATGGTCACATCTTTCGGAGCATAGGCCGCTTCGAACTTCAGTGCGTGGCCTGCATTGTCTCCGTCACCGAGCGTCGAAAGCCGGTTCGCATCGTAGCTGCTTGCGCCGTATTCTCCAGTAATCCGGAAATCCGATGTTGGAGCAACCTCAAGCTGAAAGTCGATTACCTGCGAGGAAGTCGGCAACGCAAGAAACCTGACCGGAAGATAATCGCCAAGTCCCGGTCCCCGCCATTCAAACACACCGACTGACTGTCTGACGTATTCTCCCTGCCCTGCTCCGACACGAGAGAAGGTGATTACATACTGCGCATCCCGTCCGGGCGCATATCTGAAATGGTGATACAACGTACCACCGATGAGGGTACTGTCAGGCACATAATATCCGTTGGAATCCACCTGTGTAACACCGCTGAGAACTGCTTTCGACTGATCATCACCGGCAGCTTGAAGAATGGCCCGTGAACTGTCTGTCAGCGAGAAGTCAATCGGAGAGTCGGGATCATCTGCTTCACGGAGATACGAAAACGTGAATGTTGCCTTATCGTTGAAGAATCGTGATGAATTTTGTCCGGCAAGAAGCGATCGGGAGTATTGCCTGTCAGAATACTCAAAGTCAATTGTTATGCGTGAGGCAGAAGTGATGAGCCGGCGCGGTGTGAATGTGACTTCTCCGTTGGAATAATCGATTGTGTAATCATTGGTTTCCCCGCGGGTTTGCAACTCGCCGTTGATGTACACACGCTCGGTTCCGGCTATTATGATGATTTGCCGTTCGTTGTTCTTTCCCACCAACCGGTACGGACCTTGAACCGCTTCAAGTCCCTGAAATTGATTTGTATTGAATTTGCCGCGTGTTGTTGCGGCGGAGAGAAGTGACGACCCACCAGCAAATCCGAGACGATAGTTTGCATCCACCTTGGCACCCTGCAACTTGCGACTCAGGCGCGCAAATTCCGTTCCGGCAAGTTCGAGGTTGAAATCACCGAGTGTTGCAGACGCGTCGTTGCTGCGTAGTTCAACAAACACTTTATCAAATTCCTGCAGTGTCTGCGTTGTTCCTTCGGGCTGGATTGGCGTGTTCTCGTCGGTCAGGGCCGCAACGACTTCGATATCGTCGGTGAGTTTGCCGGCAAGTTGTAGGCGGAGCCCGCTATTTAGCGAGAAATCACGATTCGAGCCGACTGTAAATCCACGCACGATGCTCCCGCTTTTTTGCAGATTCTGCCCGAAAATGTCGTCAAGTCCGAACGACGAACGCGGTCGGGAAATCCGCAACGTGTCCCTTCCAACCGAATCCTTCAAAACAACCAACTTACGCCGGTAGTACGAATCCTGAAATCGGAATGGCAAATAGCCGTAATACACCGTGATCGTGTAGGAAGCATCCGGTTCAAGGGAGCTGACAAATGTCGAATCGAACGCGATTCGTCCGTATCGATTATCAATTCTATACTCAACATCTCTGACAAGCGTCCGGGTTGAATCCAGCACAACGCTGTCGCCGAATGTTGTAATGAACTGATGCGGAAGTTGAAAGACGGAATCCCTGTTGGATGGCGTGAGACTAAACGAGTGTACAGCAGTGGGAAGAGCCGGTGCGGAAGCTTCTTGAGCAAACGATGCTGCAGCGAGGAAGATTGCCACCGGAATTATGGGAAACCGTTTGCTCATCGTGAAGAAATATACATGAAAGAGGTTTCGTAGCAAAGACGAGCAAATTGTTTTTCCCGGCCGAAAAGTTTATATTGTGTTCAACTCAATGCCAAAGTGGCGGAATTGGTAGACGCGCTGGACTCAAAATCCAGTCCGGCTTACACCGGGTGAGGGTTCGAGTCCCTCCTTTGGTACAGAAAGTTCGAGAAGCCCTCCCGACCAACGTCGGGACGGAGCGTCGTCGTGGCAAGACCCAATCCCTCTCAGCAACCCGCAGATGACAGCCCTCTATACCGTCTACGTTCTTCGATCGCTTAGGGACAATAAACTCTACATCGGAATGACATCAGATATTGAGCGTCGGATCAATGAGCACGATTCCGGAAAAACGTTTTCTACCCGTCACCGCCGCCCTTTTATACTTGTCTACTCTGAACAAGTCCCAACACGTTCCGAAGCCAGACAGAGAGAGCGATGCCTAAAAAGCGGCCCCGGCCACAGGTTTCTCGATCAGGTCATCTTATCAAAAACATCCTAAACCGGGTGAGCCCCGACAAAGTCGGGGTAAAGGTTCGTTTACCCCGAACGCTCCGCGTTCGGGGAGTCCCTCCTTTGGTACAGAAAAGCTAACAGTCTTGTTAGCCTTTTCTATTTCTTCTCCTCTCCCCCCGGGTCGAAAAACTCAACGGATTTCTGCTTCTTGTAGCCGGCAGGCAAATCAAAGATTGAGGGGTCGAGTTTCTTCTCTTCTATTCGGGTCACTTGCTGCGATTCGGCCAGAACGCCGTCGATTTTCGTGGCCGAAGCGAGGGGGTAGATTCCCATTTTCATCACTTCTGCGGTAGCGCCTTCGGTTGCCTCGGCATGCTCCTGACCCAGCGCTTTCGAAAGAGTAGTGACGAGATGGCTCAAACTCTTCGTCCCCCACAATTCCGTCCGCTCGGTTTCCCTCTCGATAATGAACTGCTCGCATCGAAAGCCCGCAATGGTTCTGGTTTTGCCTGTCCGGTCAATGGAATACTTCGCCGTTGTGCCGCCGGGGGCGATCATTTCCTGAGGCTTCTCATCCCGTGAAATCTCAAAATACGACTTGTCGTCGGCATTGAGCATCCAGATACGCCGCTTGTCCGTCCGATAGATCATAGTCGAGCTGAAAGTTTCGCTTCGGGTTTCGATCTTCACCATATCTTTCTTGATCCACATCGTCATCACAAATTCCTGCGGACTGCCGAATTCGTTTGTTGAAATGTTCTTGCTTTCCACCACTCCCTCGAACTGGGCGTCAGCCTTTGCCGCAATGACAAAAGATGCAAAAATTGCCCCTGCGAGTATCTTTGCTTTGTGATGAATCGGAAAGTGTTGACGTTGAGGGAAAAATCCGTAACTCGAGATGTTCTTCATTATAGATTGTGCTACCTGCATTCATTTATCTGATGATAACAACTCTTCCTGTCGGGGCGCTCGTGGCAATGACATTTTGCATCGTGTACGTTCGCCCGACAGGGGCATTTGCGCCCGACGTAAGAAGCTTCAGGAAAAACGGATCATGCGAATTATCGGGCACGGGCTCAATGGTCACCATGAACGAGTATTCGCCTGATCGAAGGTTCGTGAAGACTGTCGAGCCTTGCACGAAGTCCTGACCGGGAAAATTGAGCGGCGGGGCCAGTCCGCTATTCGGCCCGGCGCCGTCAAAATCGGCGCTATCGGCTCTCGAAAATCTGCCTGTTGACCAATATGTGAAAATGCCCGTTACGATGTCAGGACGCATTACCCAACCCTGGTATCGCCAACCGGACGGCAATGCCGGAAGGTTTCTGATTCCTGCTGAGTACGGCGGGCCCGGTTCAACAAACCAGACTCCGGAATTGGTATCCAACGGCGATGTCGGACAAACGATGGTGGCCCTTCCCGTCACTAAAGAGAAATTGGATTTGAAGGCATCGGCATATGACATTGACAGGTCGGCGTAGGCATGGGATTCCGTTCCGTAGAATGCGCCCCCCATGATAACGGGGCCGGGCTCGTCCTCACTTGCCTTGGCAAGTGTATGATGGTGGCCGCTTTGAATCGTAACAACAATGTCCTTCAACAGTTGCGGGTCTCGTCCTTCGGGCACAGCGAACAGTACGTTGCCCGTATTCCAGTTTCGCAAGCTGCCGTCTGGCATAACGGTAAACTCCCCGAACAACTCGAATTCACCCTCGTGCTGCGGTCCATCACCGCCGTTTGAATTGCTGAAATTGAAAAATGTTCCCCATAACGCATAGTGGGCGTTCTCAACTGGTGGAAGGTTTCCAACTGTGAGTGACACTCGCGACACAAATGGTGCTACAACATGGTTCGTTTCGTTGCAAGAAATCGCTAACAAAAAAACGGCGAACAAGGCAATCTTCTTCATGTCAATTCCCCTTCCCCGGATAGACTGCGACGCCTGCGGCAAATCCCCCGACTTCTACTTTCTTGACTACGGATTGCAGGCCCACATCGATAATTGCTATGAATCCCGGTGCTGTACTTCCTGTAACAGGATGATGAGGCGGCTCCGAGGCATTGACGTTCTCGCATGTTACATACACCGTGCGGCTATCCTCGGAAATATCAATTCCGTGCGGCTGCGGGCCAACATCGACAATAGTGGTGAAGAATTGGTTCGTCTGTGCATCAATTACCGATACAGTACCCGATCCTCTGTTGCAGACATACAAAAACCGCTGGTCTCTCGTCACTTCGCATTGCAGGGGATTTGTGCCGACCCGAATCGTGTCACTCACCAACGAAAACGTATCACCCGTTCTGCGGATAATGCTTACCCTGCCAGTTCCGTTTAGGGTTGTGTAGATGAACTGATCGTCGTTGCGGACGGCAATCTGATACGGCTTGTGAACATTCGACCCGAACGGCGGAACATCCGACGCAATCGGGATATCCGCAACAACAGAATCCCGCTCAACGCTGATAACATGAAGCATATCCCGCCCGTTGCTGGCAACGTAGAGATACTTCTCGTCATGCGAGAGACGGGCCGCGTGTGTGGATTTCATCGTCGTACCTCCGCGAATCACTTTCGTCACGGACATCGCAGCCGTGTTGACGACGTACACCTGCCCGACCGAGGCCTGCGACACATCAAAATCTGTTACGTATGCCTTCGCCCCATCCGACGTCAGAACGATGTGTGCTGGAGCCACCGGCACGTTTACTTCGCCGACAAACCGGTTGGTTGCAACCTCGAATTTCTTCAGCTTCCCGCCCTGAATCATCGTCACGTAGTAGTATACTCCCTGCTCATCTACCGCAACATTGTGAGGGGCTTCCAACACGCCTGTTATCGGAAGCGTTCTCCCTACAGAAACGTAGCGGGTAACGAGGTGTGTTTCCCTATCGAGCACGCCGAGAAGATCAACAAATTGGCTTGTGAAAAAGACTTTGCCTCTCGGACGCGGATCGGCAAAAGGCAACTCACCCCTGTCGTTTCTCGCTCCATTTCGGATCCAACGGACAATCGTCTGAACGTCACCATACGGAAGTGGATTCCGGCTTGCGGGCATTTGAACGGAAGAGACGGGACTCAAAACAGTATCGTTCGGATTGATCGTCTGAACAAGATGGCTCATGTACGGCATCCCCGAAACTACCACAGCCCCAAATCGGGAACCACGCATCACTGCATCATACGACGTCAGATCAAGTCCTGCAGCAAATCCTCTCGGCCCGCCGCCGTGGCAACTCGACCCGCCACACTCACGGTCGAAGATCGGTTGAATTGTCGACGAATACTCGCCACCCGGTATTTGAGAAGGATCGACGATAACTTCGTTGTGGTTGACTGTACATCCGGCTACTGTGAGTGCAACGCACGCACAAAGAACAACATACCTCATCAGCAATCTCCATTTTTTGTACCAAAAGGTACAAACATCTCTCTGATGAGTCAACATTCATGTTCTGCGGAGAGTTCAATACGAAAAAGCTTGACTTTCGTCGAAAGAACTCTTATTTCGTTGTTGGCACTCTCAACTACTCGTCATTACCGTTTCCGCATTCTTCATCATTGCTGCTGATTCATAACTAACTCACTGCTTTACCTTTTCTCAACTACTATTGGAGGAAAACCAATGAAACGGATTCTGCTTTGCAGTTTCTTCTTCTCTCTGCTCATCGGATGTGCAGCGCCGGGAGAATCTCCCGAGCAAATGATCGCCGAAGCGAAGGCGTTGGATGCGAAGTGGCTTGACGCATACAATAACGGAGATGTCGAGATGGCAAGTTCAACATATTGGAACAGCCCGGAGGTTATCTCCTTCCCACTGGGAGAAATGGAACTTCGGGGATGGGATGCTGTGAAGGAAGGTTTTGTGAAGGACTTTTCCTCTCCGGTAAGAGGAAAGCTGGAAATGACTGACGCGAACTACAGAGTGGCCGGCGACGTCGTTATCACGTGGGGTAAATGGCGATACACGATGACTGAGCCTGAGATGGTTATTGAGGGGAGATACACCGATGTCAAGGCAAATCGAGACGGGAAAATGGTGTTCCTCATGGATCATGCCTCCATACCGATGCCTCCGCCTTCAGCCGGTGGTTAGTTCGTGCTAACAAGAGCGGGGGGATTCCTCCCCTCGCTTTCTTTGTTCCCACCCCGACCATAGATCCGCCAGGCAAACTGACCCGGCATCGCAACATCTACCCTTACGAATCCACGCAGTAGCGTCCCCATCCTGCCCCACGGTTGATTTCTTCAACACTTTTTTCCCGCTTTTTCCAAAGAAATTCATGTGAACACGGTGGCACGACATTAGACACGAGATGATCACAACCAATTCTAATCAACCATCACTCATATCATAAAGGAGCATCTCATGAAAAAGCAGATCGTTTCCGCCCTCGTGCTTGCAGCAATTGCGTTCACAGGTTGCAGCAAGGAGAATGTCACGTCGCCGACAGACCCGGCGAACTTCTCGTTCAGCATAGCAAGCCAGTCTCCGGTTCAGAAAACGGGAGGCACACTCACCATCGAGTCGGCAAAGATTCTCTTGAAGAACATCAGGTTCCATCAATTCCCGTCGGATAACGGAGTTGATGTGAAGGTGGGGCCGTTTGCAGTTACGCTGAACTTGAACGGCTCTGTCAACCAGGTTGCAGCCTCGAACGTGCCGATCGGGAAGTACGACCGCATCCGCTTCCGCCTGCACAAACCCGAGGATTTCGAGCCGATTCCTGATCAGGAGTTTCGTGATGGAGAAGGCGGACAGCTTCGATATTCGGTAATAGTTCGTGGGACGTACAACGGGCAGTCCTTCGTGTACAAATCACGGCAGAATGCCAGTCAGGAAATCAGGCTTTCAACTCCCCTTTCCGTCACGAATGACGAAATCGTAAACGTCACGCTTGTTGTCAATCCGGACTCGTGGTTTGTCCGCAACGGGCAGGCCCTCGACCCGACTGTGCCGGGCAATGCACAGACAATTGACGACGCAATCAAGGCTTCGTTCTCGGCAGGGTTCAAAGACAACGACCGGAACGGACGTCCCGATTAGTTGGTGGGTGTTGGTCGATAGTTGACGGTTCGTTTGTTGAGTATCAAAAAACACAAATCCGCCTGCCCGTATGCAACGGACAGGCGGTTGGTTTCGTACAAATCCTGGTTTCTTACTTCTTTGCCATTGCCTGCTTGATGAGGCCAATGATGGCCATCAGAACGCCGCCACCGACACCTCCGCCGGCGATACTGCTGATAATGCCTCCGAGGTCCATTCCGCTCGCTTCGGGGGCTGCACCACCTGTCAACATTCCTAAGAGTTGACCGCCCAATCCGCCGCCAACAATTCCGGCAATGGAATTGCCGAGCGTGCCCAACGAACTTTTCTTCATCATGTTACCGGCGACATTGCCGCCGACTGCGCCGCTCACGACCTGGATAAGTAAGGGGAGAATACCTTCCATAACATACTCCAAATGTGTTTGTGTGTGGTAGTTAGATGATCAAACATGCACGTTGACGTGCTCATAACAGTCAACACGCTATGCAGCAGTTTACGTACCCCACCTCCTTCCAAAAAATGGCTTGAGATGACGAATTATCCGCAATTGCGGTTTATTTTTATTCTGAGAACGCTGAAATGGATTGCCGGCAGGTTCAATCTGCCGTTGCGACCAAACCACCAATGAATGTTTGTGAAGCAATACCGGCGATTCCAGCGGGGTTGGTTGGCTGTTTCCGCTTCCTCTACCGGTTGAGATATGTATCAAGCTGGCAGAAAGATACAGAATAGGAAGTGAAGGTGCAAGCCGGAACCGGGGGCGACCCGATGGGTTCGCCCCTTCGAAGACCCTTACTTACGATTAGGAAATCCTTCCGGTAGGTTGGGCGAACAGGTAATACCATGTAAGGAATACACTGTCATCGTCAACCCCGAGATTGTCCTTGTTTG
>JAANMW010000805.1_pt1 | contig 36453 bp, 27 predicted proteins | sample 7279671 | NCBI WGS metagenome assembly JAANMW01 (sample SAMN14094541, study PRJNA606508) | bioreactor metagenome | isolation source: A lab-scale SPAN reactor treating ammonium-rich wastewater day 247 | place: Ireland: Galway | collected 2017-09-19 | reverse complement strand
GGCGGGTGCATCGCCGTGGCCGGTGGCATGCGCACGGTGGCGAGCACGGTGTTGAGGCTGCCGGCCAGCGCCGCGACCAGCACGATGGCCAGGCTGGCCACCGCCAGCCACGGCGCCAGTACATGATCCAGCGCCGGGAAGCGGAAGAAGTCGGCGTACAGGCCCAGCAGCATCCGTCCCAGCCACTTGCCCAGCAGCAACCCGAGCGCGGCGCCGACGGCGATGATGGCCAGCACCAGCTTCAGGTAGTAGCCGCCGATCGCCCGGCCCGGGTAGCCCAGCGCCTTCAACGCCGCGATCTGTTCGCGCTGCGCTGCGACCAGCCGCGAGACCACCACGTTGATCAGGAACGCCGCGACCAGCAGGAAGATCGACGGCAGCACCGTCCCCAGGACGTGCTGTTCGCGGATCTCGTTCTCCAGCATGGCGTGCGAGGCCTGGCTGGCGCGGCCGTGCGCTTCGCGCCCGCCATAGCGGGCGATGATCTGTTCCACCGCGGCGATCACCGCCTGCTCCGCGGCGCCCGGCGCGCGCTTGATCGCGATCCGGTTGAACGCCCCGCGCATGTCGTAGGCCGCTGCGAGGAAGTCCCGGTCCACCCAGAACACGCCGAACCCGCGCGTGTCCGGCATCCCGCCGAAGCCGGCGAAGATGTATTCCGGCGACAGCGCGATGCCGACGATGCGCAGCGACCTGTGCTTGCCGTTCACCAGCGCCTGTACCTGGTCGCCGGGGGCAAGCCCATGGGCGCGCGCGAAGCCCTCCGACACCAGCGCGTCCACCGCGCCGCCCGAATCCGCCGCCCCGCTGCCGGGCATGCGGCCAGTGCGCAGGCTGACCCGGTTCATCCGCTGCGGATGCGCCGGGTCGAGGCCGACCAGGTGTCCCAGCAATGCATCGCCGGTGCCGGTCACGTTCACGCGTACCGTGTGCTCGACGGTGGTCTGCACGTCGGCCACGCCCGGCACGTCGCGCAGGCGCGCGGCCAGCGCGTCCGGCGCGCGCTCCACCGCGGCGAACACGTCGGCGAAACGCGAAGTGGCGTAGTAGCCATCGCGTGCCGCCGTCAGCGACTCCACCGCGCTCAGGGTGGCGATGAAGCCGCCCACGCCGCTGGCCACCACCAGCGCGATGGTCAGCGCCTGGCTCCACAGCAGGCGCAGGTCGCGCAGCAGCTTGCGGTCTAGCGCGCGCACCGGCCTGTCCCCGTCACCACGACAACTCCGATGGCCGCAGCTTGTGCGCGTTGGCGTCGATCCGCTGGATGCGGCCGTCGCCGAGGTGGATGACGCGGTCGGCCATCGCGGCGATCGCTGCGTTGTGGGTGATCACGATCGCCGTGGTGGCCAACTCGCGGTTGGCCTTCTCGATGGTCTCCAGCACCAGCTTGCCGGTCTGGTAGTCGAGTGCCCCGGTCGGCTCGTCGCACAGCAGGACCGCGGGCCGCTTGACGATGGCGCGGGCGATCGCGACCCGCTGTTGCTCGCCGCCGGACAGCTGGGCGGGGAAGTGGTCGGCGCGGGCCGCCAGGCCGACCATCGCCACGGCGGCGTCCACCGGCATCGGATCGGCGGCGATGTCGGCCACCAGCTGCACGTTCTCGCGCACGGTCAGGCTGGGGATGAGGTTGTAGAACTGGAACACGAAGCCGACGTGGTCACGGCGGAAGCGGGTGAGCGCCGCTTCGCCCGCGCCGTCGAGGCGATGATCGCAGTAGGCGACCTCGCCGCTGGTGGGCGTATCCAGTCCGCCGAGGATGTTGAGCAGGGTGGACTTGCCGCTGCCGGAGGGGCCCAGCAGGACCACGAACTCGCCGCGGCGGATGTCCAGGTCGACATCGCGCAGCGCGGTGACCTGGACATCGCCCATGCGGTAGACCTTGCCCAGCCCACGCGCCCGGAACACCGGTTCCGCGCTGGCGGGAGGTAGGGAGCCTGCGGGTGTTTCGGGCGCCATGGCCTGCCTCGTCGGGCGCCAGGCCGGGGCTGCGCGGCGCACCACCCGACTCTAGCGCCAGCGGTCGGTCGGCGGGAAGCCACGGGCGTGCATCGGGCATGCGGCGGCGGGCGATTGCCGGGACAATGTGCGTCCTCCCGCCGATGGCCGCCGCCGATGCCCGATGCCCCCGCGTTGCCCGTCCTCTACCGCGACGACACGCTGGCCGTGGTCTGCAAGCCGGCCGGGCTGATGGTCCACGATAGCGCGCTGGCGCGCGGCGAAACCGACTTCGCGGCCGACCGCCTGCGCGAACAGTTCGGCCGGCCGATCTTCCTGGTGCATCGGCTGGATCGCGCCACCAGCGGCTGCCTGCTGCTGGCGTTCGACCGCGAGACCGCATCCGCGCTGGGCAAGACGCTGATGTCGCATGAAGTGGAGAAGGACTACTGGGCGGTCTGCCGCGGCTGGCCCGCGGAGCGGGCGTTCGTGGTCGACCACGATCTGGACGGCGGCCCCGGCAAGCCGCTGAAGAAACCGGCGCAGACCGTTTTCGAGGTGCTGGCCACCTGCGAGCTGGCGCTGCCTTCGGCGGGCTTCCGCACCTCGCGCTATGCGTGGTTGCGGGCCTCGCCGAAGACCGGCCGGTTCCGCCAGATCCGCCGCCACCTCAAGCACCTGTCGCACCACCTGATCGGCGACTCCAGCCACGGTGACGGCCGCCACAACCGCAGCTTCCGCACGCTTGGCATCCACCGCATGCTGCTGCACGCGCGCCGGCTGGCGTTCACCCATCCGCATACCGGCGCGCGCATCGAAGCGCTGGCGCCGCCGGATGCGGAGTTCGAAAAGGCGCTGGCGCTGTTCGACGCGCCAGCGCGGTAGGGCTTACTTCGCGGCGGCCGCCTGCTGCTCGATGGCGGCCTTCACTTCCTGCATCGCGGCCAGCATCGCCGGCTGGATTTCCTGCATGGTCAGGGCCATCGCCTGCGGCGACTTCTTCAGGATCGAGGCGCCTTCCGGGCTGGCGTAGAACGCGGTCATCGCCTGCACTTCGCGCCGGCTGAAGACCTGCGTGTAGACCTTGCGCACCACCGGCTCCAGCGCTTCCCACGACAGATGCTTGTTGATGATGGTGCTGCTGGTCGCCATCGCTTCCTGCATCTTCGCGCGCTTGGCCGCGTCGAGGTCGGCGCCGAACGCGTCGGCCAGCATCTTCTCCTGCGCGCCCTGCATCTGCTGCATCATCCCGGCCATCATCGTCTTCATGTCCATCGCCTGCAGCAGGCGGTCCACGTCGGCGGCGCTGGCGGATTCCGCGGCCGGCGGCTGCGCGGCGGTCTGGGCGAGGGCGGCAGGCGAGAAGGCGAACAGCAGGGCAAGCGACAGGCCGATGCGGCGCATGGAGCGACTCCGGGAAGGAAAAAGGAGGCGGCATCTTCGCAGCCGGAGTCAGGCCCGGCAACGGCAACGGCAAGGATGCTGGGGCGTGCACGTGTTGCGGGGCGGGACGGCGCTGCCAGTAGAATCGCCGCATGCAGATCGGCCGGCTTGCCATCGACGACGATGAACTGATCGAACGCTTCGTGCGCGCGTCGGGGCCGGGTGGGCAGAACGTCAACAAGGTCGCCACTGCGGTCGAGCTGCGCTTCGATGTCGCGGGTTCTCCTTCATTGCCGGAGCCGGTGCGGGCGCGGCTGCTGGCCAAGCGCGACCGGCGGGTGACCGGCGACGGCGTGCTGGTGCTGTCGGCGCAACGTTTCCGCACCCAGGACCGCAATCGCGAGGATGCGCGTGCGCGGCTTGCCGCCTTCATCGAAAGCGGCCTGCATGCGCCCACCCCGCGCATCGCCACCAAGCCGACCCGTGGTGCCAAGGAGCGTCGCTTGGGCGAGAAGCGCGGGCGTGCGAGCATCAAGCAGGGGCGCAGCGGACGGGGTTGGGATTGAGCGGGGATCGGGGGGATATCGTGCTGGCGCTGCCAGGGCACGCGCCGCGGATGCCGCGCAACCGCGGCATGGAGTGGCTGGGGCGCAGCGTGCTGCGGCTGGGCGGCTGGCGCATGGTCGGCGTGTTCCCGGACGTGCCGCGCGCGGTGCTGGTCGCCGCGCCGCATTCTTCCAACTGGGACGGGGTCTGGGGGATCGCCGCCAAGCTGGCGATGGGCGTCCGCCTGTCCATCCTGGGCAAGCACAGCCTGTTCCGCATCCCCTTGCTGGGGCCGCTGCTGCGCTGGCAGGGAGTCATCCCGGTGGACCGGGCCGCGCCGCACGGGGTGGTGGGGCAGGCGGTTGACGCGCTGCGCGCATCGCCGTGCATGTGGTATGCGATCGCCCCCGAAGGCACGCGCCGCCAGGTGGAGCAATGGAAGCCGGGCTTCTGGCGCATCGCCCACGGCGCCGGGGTGCCGGTGATCGTCGCCGCGTTCGACTATCCCAGCCGTACCATCACCATCGGCCCGGCCTTCGCGCTGACTGGCGACATGCAGGCGGACATCGCGCAGATCCAGCGCTGGTACGCGCCCTTCCGCGGCCGCAACCACGACGTACTGCAGCCTGCGGACCACGTGGCGTCGCAGCGCGTCGAAAACTGACGTAAAACGCCACCCCGTAGGCGTGGCAAGCCGTCGACGCACGGTTGGGCTGCCTTGTCCGGTTTGGCATGCGAATTGCGTCACATTTACTACAGCCGCAATCGTGCGGCCGCTTCGATGCCAGCTGCGCGGGCGCTTCGTCCCCGCGCCGCGCTAGGAGCCAAAGGGGGGCGCAACGGCGTCGACCACGAATCCCGCATGCGGGGGCGGTGGCGGCTTGCATCCCGGATTCCAGCCCATTGGTCGAGAGCCTATGTACAAGCCCAGCAAACGCATCGTCATCGCGGTCCTCGTGCTCGGCCTCGCCGGGTTCGCGTTTGGCGTGTGGGTGCTGCTGCACCCGGCCAGCATCTTCGTGCAGCCGTGGCGGGCGGTGCAGGCGGAGGCGCCGGTGAAGGGCGTGTTGCTTGGGCCATACCCGGTCGAGGAAGACTTCGCCGACCTCAAGAAGCGCGGCGTCACCACCATCATCAGCCTGCTCGAGCCGAACGTGCCCTATGAAAAGGTGCTGCTGGAGCGCGAGCGCGCGCTGGCCGAGCGCCATGGGATGACGGTGGAGAACTTCCCGATGGGCAGCATCCTCGGGCAGAAGTTCGGCGAGAACTATTCGAAGAATTCGAAGGCGGCGGCCGAGGCGGCGCTGTCCGCCGACGGCGTTGCCTACATCCACTGCTACCTCGGCTTGCATCGCGCCCGCAACGTGCAGCGTTACCTGGCCGAGCATGCGCAGGTGCAGGCGCAAACCTATGCGACCACCGGGGCCGGGGCCAGCGGCGCCGACATGGAGGCGGAGGATCGCGCCACCCGGCTGTTCGGCGAGGATCGCTTCGAGGAGAGCCTGGCCGCGCTGTCCACGGTGAAGGACAAGGGGCCGCGGATGCTGCGGTTGGAAGGCTGGAGCCTGTATCGCCTGCATCGCAATGATGAAGCGCACGCCGCGTTTTCACGCGCGCTGGCGCTGTCCCCGGGCGACAAGGATGCGCGGATCGGGATGGCGTACAGCGACCTGGCGAGGAAGCGGCTGGAGCGGGCGCAGCAGGACTTCCTGGACTTGCGCCAGCTGTATCCGACCGATGGGATGGTGCTGCAGGGCCTTGGCAATGCGTATTTCCGGCAGGGGCGCTGGAAGGATGCCGAAGCGGTGTTCGTGGAGACGCTGCGGCACGACCCCGGCAACGGCGAGGTCAAGGACATGCTGGAACGGGTGCGGCGGTTCATGGCCCCCGATGCCACTCCGGCGGGCGCTTGAGCGGACGCGAATGAACAGTCCGCGGCTGCGGGCGGGAGCTTGAAATGGATACCTTGATGAATGTCGACTCGCAGGTCGCCTTCGCGATCTGGGTTGGCCTGGGCGTGACGGTGACGTCGGTCGTGTTGCTGGTGGCGGTGCTGGCCATTCGCCAGTTGGCCCTGCGGCGCGAACGCAACCACTTGCGCGCGGCGACCTTCTGGCGCGGCGTGCTGGTGGATGCCATGCAGGGGCCGTCCACCAGCGTGCCGGCGCTGCCCGAGCGCGACATGACCGGCTTCGTGGAGGTCTGGAACGAGCTGCACGATGCCCCCGGTGGCGCCGATGACCGCGGCATGCTGGCGGTGGCCGAACAGGTCGATCTGGCGCCGAAGCTGGAGCGGATGGTCGAGCACGGTCGATTCCACGACCGGGTGATGGCCATCATCGCGATCGGCTACCTGCGCAGCGCGTCGAGCTTCGACCGGCTGGCGGCGCTGATCGACGATGCCAGTCCGATCGTGTCGATCAGCGCCGCGCGCGCGCTGATGCGGATCGATGCGCAGCGCGCGGTGCAGCAGGTGGTGCCGCAGATCGTGTCGCGCCACGACTGGGTGGACGGCGGCATCGCGCAGATGCTGCATGAAGCCGGCCCCGAGGCGATCAAGGACGAGCTGGGCGCCGCCGCGCTGCGCGCGAACGACGAGGTGGCCTCGCGGCTGGTGCGCTTCCTTGCCGGGGTTAGCCCGGAAGCAGCCGCGCCGGTGATCGCCCGCATCCTGGCCGAACCGCACGATGAACACCTGGTCTCCACCTGCTTGCAGGTGCTGGCCGATGCCCGCGACCTCGACAAGGCGCGGCCGCTGCTGGCCCACGAGCGCTGGCACGTGCGCATGCACGCGGCGGCGGCGATCGGCCGGCTCGGCGGCGCCGCCGACGCGGAAACCCTGGTGCCGTTGCTGGCGGACCCGCAGTGGTGGGTCCGCTACCGCACCGCGCAGGCGCTGCAACACCTGTTGGCTGGCGGCGAGGCGCAGCTGGCGCAGGTGCGCGACGCGCAGCATGACCGTTATGCACGCGACATCCTCACCCAAGTGATGGCGGAGCGTGCGCTGGGAGAAACGCAATGAACCTGTCCTGGATCACCCCTGAGATGATGTCGGCCCTCGTTGGGATGCAGTGGGCCTTCCTGGCCTATTTCATCTGCATCAACGTGGTCTACCTGGCGCTGAACTTCATCGCCATGTTCGCGATCCTGCGCTACGCCCGCGAACACGGCGCCGCGTTCCGGGTGAAGAACTTCGCCGACTACCAACCGCCGGTCAGCATCCTGGTCCCGGCCCACAACGAAGAGCGCACCATCGTCAGCACGGTGCGCTCGATGCTGCGCCTGAGCTACCCGAACTTCGAGGTCGTGGTGGTCAATGACGGTTCCACCGACGCCACCCTGCAGACGGTGGTGGATGCCTTCGAGCTGGTGGAGTTCCCCGAGGCCTACCGCAGCCGGCTCAAGACCGAGCCGGTGCGGCGCATCTTCGCCTCGCCGCAGGGCGGGCGGGTGCGGGTGGTGGACAAGGACAACGGCGGCAAGGCGGATGCGCTGAACGCCGGCATCAATACCGCCCGCTACCCGCTGTTCTGCGTGGTCGATGCCGATTGCATCCTGCAGCAGGACAGCTTGGCGCGGGTGGTGCAGCCGTTCCTGGAGGACGCCAGCATGATCGCCACCGGCGGCGTGATCCGCATCGTCAACGGCTGCAAGGTCAAGGATGGCCTGCTGTCGAAGGTGGAACTGCCGGACAAGATGCTGCCGCTGGTGCAGACGGTGGAATACTTGCGTGCGTTCCTGTTCGGCCGGCTGGGCTGGTCGCCGATCAATGCGCTGCTGATCATTTCCGGCGCGTTCGGCGTGTTCTACAAGGAGCGGGTGATCGCCGCGGGTGGCTACAAGAGCGACCTGGTCGGCGAGGACATGGAGATGGTGGTGCGCTTGCACGACCGCATGCGCGAGGAGAAGCGGCCGTACAAGATCGCCTTCGTGCCCGACCCGATCTGCTGGACGGAGGTGCCGTCCGACCTGCGCTCGTTCTACAACCAGCGCGTGCGCTGGCAGCAGGGCCTGGCCGAGAGCCTGTTCGGCAACTGGCGGCTGATGTTCCGCCGCAACGGCGGCATCGTGGGCTGGGTGGCCTACCCGTTCATGCTGCTGTTCGAATGCCTGGGGCCGGTGATCGAGGTGCTGGGCTACCTCTCGGTGATCGTGCTGGGGCTGCTTGGCCTGCTGTCGCCGCAGGCGTTCTTCGCCTTCCTGTTCGCCTCCATCGGCCTGGGCGTGCTGCTGTCGGTCAACGCGATGATGCTGGAGGAAATCTCCTTCCACCTGTACCCGCGTCCGCGCCAGCAGCTCAAGCTGTTCCTGGTGGCGGTGTTGGAGAACTTCGGCTATCGGCAGATGACGTCGCTGTTCCGGGTGGTCGGCCTTGTGCGCTGGGTGGTCAAGCTGCGCCGCCGTTCCAAATGGGGCCATATGCGCCGCAGCGCCGAATGGCAGGAACATGAACCCCGCGTCGCGGCCACCGGCCCCGTCGTCCCCTGATCGCAAGCAGACACCGCAAAGGATATGTCCATGAGCCTGCTGTACCCCGCCGTCCTCCAAGCCGCGCTGCTGGCCGGCGGCGCCGATCCGGCCTTGTTGCAAGACCCCGCCGTGGCGCAGGACGCGCCGGTGGAAACCCATGAAGCGCGCCTGCAGCGCGCCCGTGCGCTGGCTACCTCCGGCGATGCTGCCCAGCGCGAGCAGGCGGTGGCGATGTACGGGCAGATGCTGCAAGAGTCCCCCGGCAACAGCGACGTGCTGCTGGCGCGTGGCCGCACCCTCGCCTGGGCAGGTCGCCACGCCGAAGCCGAGGCGGACCTGCTGGCGGTCACCACTGCCAAGCCCGGTTATGCCGACGCCTGGTCGGCACTGGGCGACCTGTACTTGTGGAGCGCGCGGCCACGACAGGCGGCCGAAGCCTACGGGCACTGGGTGGAGCTGGCACCAACCAGCGCGCCTGAACCGCTGGTTGCCCGCGGCCGTGCCTATCGCGCCGCTGGCCTGATGGCGGAGGCGCGCGCGGACTTCAATGCCGCTGGCGCGCGCGGCGCGGACCCGGCGCTGGTCGCCAGCCTCAACGACAGCACGCTGCCGCTGCTGGCGGTACCGGATGCGCTGCTGGCCGGCGACTACGCCTGGTCGCTGCGTGCCGGCGTCGACCACACCAACTTCAGCGGCGGGCGCGAAAGCTGGAACGACGCGGGCGTGACCTTGCGGCACAAGTTCGCGCGCGGTTCGCTGGGGCTGGAAGTCCTGCATGCCGACCACTTTGGTCGCCGCGACAGCGCCTGGGCGCTGGATGGCTATGTGTCGTTGTGGGCGCGTGCCTACGCCAACGTCCGTTACCAGCACGGCCCGTCCAGCGGCATCCTGCCGCGTTATTCGTGGCGAACCGAGCTGTTCCAGGGCGTGGGCAGCGGCTGGGAGCTGTCGGCCAGCATCGACCACCTGCGCTTCAGCTCCGACACCGAGTTCTACGGCGTCGGGGTGGGCCGCTACGTCGGCAACTGGTACCTGCGCTACAAGCTGCAGCACGTGCCCGGGGTGAGCTCGGGCAGCTGGAGCCACCGCGTCGTGGCGCGCAACTACTACCGCGGCAATGCCGACGATTATTTCGAAGTCAGCGGCAGCAGCGGCCGCAGCAGCGACCTCGACCGCAGCGGCGCGCTGGTGCGCGACAGCAACGCTTCGCTGGGCGCTTCGTGGACGCATTACTTCCGCCCGGATTGGGGGTTCAAGGTCGGCGTTGGCGCCTCGGATGATGCCGATGGCTTCGACGAGCGCCAGCTGTCGTTCTCGCTGTACCGGCGTTGGTAATGGTTTCCGGCGCGCCCGTGGCGATGCCGGGGGCGGAGGGCGGGGCGGCCTCGCGCCTGTGGGGCTGGCTGCCGGCGTTGCTGCTGGCGCAACTGGCGCTGGCGCTGTGGTCGGCGCTGCGCGCGCTGCCGGAAGCCGGTGGCGCACCGGCGTTGGTGGCGCTGGCGGTCGGCAACCAACTGCTGTTCTTGCTGCGCGCGCTGCCGCTGCTGTTGCTGCTGGGCTGGCCGCTGGCCAGTCTGCCCGGCCGGCGCGCGGCGCTGCTGGCGGTGGGGGCGTTGTGGTCGCTGTTCCTGCTGCTGCAGGCGGGGCTGGAGCAGTACTACCTGGCGGCGCGGGTGCCGCTGGGCGCCGACTTGTTCGGCTACGGCCTGGCCGAGATCCGCACCACGGTGGGCGGCGCGGGTGCCGGGATCGGCGCGGCGGGCTGGACCGGGTTGCTGCTGCCGTTGCTGCTGCTGTGGGCGGCGCTAGCCTGGCGCAGCCGGCAGCCGCTGCGGGCACGCCACGGCGTGCTGGCCGGCATGCTGGTAGCCGGCTTGGCGGCGTGGTTGCTGCCGGTAGGGCCGGGTACGCGCGCATTGGGTAGTGAAGACGCGCGCGCGCTGGCCACGAGCAAGGGCGCTTATTTCGTCGCCGATGGCCTGCGTTGGTGGCGTGCCGATGCGGTTGCGGCTGCTGCGGTCGCAGGCACGCAATCCCCGGCCGCCGCGGCCGCGGTGCCGGCGCTGGATCCGGACTGGCCGTTCCTGCACGCGGACGCCACCCCGGACACGCTGGGCCCGTACTTTGGCCCCACCCGCGACGGCCGGCCGCCGAACCTGGTGGTGATCGTGGTCGAAGGACTGGGGCGCTCGTTCTCCGGGCCGGACGCGCCGCTGGGCAGCTTCACCCCGTTCCTCGACGAGTTGGCAGGGCGCAGCCTGTACTTCGACAATTTCCTGGCCAACCAAGGCCGCACCTTCGGCGTGCTGCCGGCGTTGTTCGGTTCGCTGCCGCTGGCCGAGCAGGGCTTCGCCGCGCTGGGACCGAAGATGCCCGCCCACGCCGGCCTGTTCAACGTGCTGCATCGGCAGGGCTACCGCAGCACGTTCTACAACGGCACCGACAGCGACTTTGACAACGAGCGCGGCTACCTGCAGCTGCAGGACGTGGACGATATCGTCGACCTGCGCAATTTCGGCCCCGGCTACCAGCGCAACCCCTTCAGCGATTGGGGTTATCCGGATCGTGAGCTGGTATCGCGGGTGCTGGCGGACAGCGCGCGGCTGCATCCACCGTTCGTGCTGGGCGTGCAGACCATCAGCATGCACACCAGCTACAGCTTCCCGGGGCAGGCCGCCTACAAGGCGCGCATCGAGCCGCGCCTGCAGGCGCTGGGCGTGCCGGAGGCGCGCCGCGCGCAGTACCGCGCGCTGGCCGACATCTACAGCGCCATCCTGTACACCGACGACCAGCTGCGGCGCTACTTCGAGTCCGTGAGCAAGGCGCCGTGGTACGCCGACACGATCTTCGTGGTCACCGGTGACCACCGGCTGGCGGAGATCCCGCAGGACACCCACATCGAGCGCTACCACGTACCGCTGCTGATCCACTCGCCGCTGTTGCGCAGGCCGGCGCGGGTGCGCGGGGTGTCTTCGCACCTCGACGTCACCCCCTCGCTGCTGGCGCTGCTGTCGCATACCTACGGCCTGCAGCGGCCGGCGCAGGCGACCTGGACCGGTCGTGGGCTGGACATGGCGGATGCGTTCCGCAGCCAGCACGAGATCGCGCTCAAGCAGACCAAGACCAGCGTGCCCGACTTCGTGAGCGGTCGCTGGTTCCTGCACGACGGCCGGCTGTTCGAACTGCAGGACGGCATTCGTGCCTCCGAGGTCGACGATGCCGGCCTGCGCGCGCAGGTGACCGCGCGGTTGCAGGCCTACCAGGCCGCCAACGCCACCTTCGTGGGCAAGCTCGCGCTTTCCCCGGAAGGCGGCATGCCTGCGCTGGTGGCGTACCGCGAGGCGCCGGCCGCAGCCGTGCAGCCGGTGGCGGCGGTGGTGGCGCTGCCGGCGGGGTTGGGTTTGGATGCGGTGCGGCTGGAGAACGACGGCAACGGCGTGCGGGTGGCGGCGACCTTCGTCAATGGCGACGCCCACGATTCGCGGGTGTTCGCGCCGCTGGCGGTGCTGGCCGCGGAAGACGGACGGGAACTCGGCGAAGGCTACGGCAGCGCGATCCGCCTGCAGCCGCACGAGCGCCGCGAAGTGATGCTGGCGTTGCCGGCCAAACTGGGGCCGGGTCACTACTTCATCTCGGTGCTGCCCTCGGATCCCGAAACCGGCAAGCCGCTGGGACGCGGCCGCTACCGGCTGCCGCTGGACATCGGCGGGAACGCGCCATGAGTCCCGCCAGGCTGGCGATGCAGCTGGCCCTGTGCGCGCTGCTGGCACTGGCCACCAATGCCTGCGCGCAGGAGCCGCAGGCATCGCGTGCAATGTGGACCTGGGAAGGGCCGTCATACGCGATGCTGGAGTCGCCGGCGGTCGCCGACGACGCGCTGGCGTTCCTGCAGCGCAAGCGGGTCAATGTCGTCTACCTGTACGCCGATGCGTTCCAGCGGCGCAACCTGGTCGAGCAGCAGCCGCAGCTGTACCGCGCCTTCATTCGCAACGCGCATGCCCGCGGCATCCGCGTGCATGCGCTGCTGGGCTCGTGGTACCTGCACACCGAGCGCTACGTGCTGCCGCGCCACCAGCGCAAGGCGGTGGCGATGCTGCAGCGGGTGCTGGACTACAACGCCGCGGCGGCGCCGGCCGAGCGTTTCGACGGGGTCAACTACGACATCGAGCCGCACCTGCTGGACGAATGGGAGGACGCGACCCGGCCGCGCCTGCTGCGGGGCTTCCTCGACATGACCGCGGCGATGATGGAGGCCAGGCGCAAGTCCGGCCAGACGCTGGCGATCGGGCCGGCGATGCCGTTCTGGTGGGACGGCATCGCGCTGGAATGGCGCGGCGTGCGCAAGCCGGTCAGCGAACACGTCGCCGACCTCACCGATTACATCGCGCTGATGGACTACCGCAACCGCGCCGAGGGCCGCGACTCCATCCTGTCGCACGCGCAGGACGAGATGGACTATGCCAGCCGCACCGGCAAGCGCGTGGTCATTGGCCTGGAGTTCAACCCCGCCGAGCCGGCCAAGCTGAGCTTCCATGGCACGGGTGAAGCGGCGTTCGAGCGAGAGGCCGGCAAGGTGGAGGATGCCTACCGCGGCCGCCCGGCGTTCGACGGCTTCGTGTTCCACCACTACCTGGGTTACCGCCGCTTCGTCGGCGAGGCGCTGCCCGGCGCGGACTGAGCGCGCAAAAAAAGCCCCGGCTGGGCCGGGGCAGGGGGGTGCCATGTGGGTGCAGGGCCTGCTCAGTCCAGCGGCTTGCCGCCGAACTTGTAGGTGAGCTGGACGAAGAAGCTGCGGCCGAAGCTGTCGAACCACGAGGTGTCGTAGTACGGGTAGTTCGCCCAGGTCGGATCCTTCGGCGGCATCTTGTCGAGCAGGTTGTTGACGGTCAGCGACACGCGGAAGCGGTCGTTCACGTCGTAGCGCGCGCCGGCGTTGAAGCGCCAGGTGGCCTGCGTCCAAGCGTCGTTGTCGTAGTTGGCCACGCGGCCGAGGTAGGTGCCGAACAGGCTCGCGCCCCAGGCGCCGCGGTCCCAGGTCGCGCCGACGTTGCCCTTGCTGCGGGGCAGGGTGGTGGCGCTGAAGCTGACGTCCAGCATGTCCTCGGACGGATCGCCCGGGTACTGGATGCGGGTGTGGCGGCGCGCCCAGTTGTAGCTGGCGGTGAAGCGGAAGTCGCCGGCCACCGCGGTCTGCAGGCGGTAGTTGGCGGTCACGTCGATGCCGGAGGTTTCCTCCTGGGCGATGTTGATCGGCGCGAAGTGCACGCTGGTGATGTCACCGTTGGCGTCGCGGATCACCCGCGCCAGCGCGTCGAGGCAGGTCGGCGAGTTGGGGTCGACGGTGGCGCCCTCGGCGGTCTGGCCAAGGCGGCAGTCGGCTTCGGTCATCCGCAGTACCTCGCGGTCCTGCGCCTGCACCTGATTCATCACCCGGATCTTGTAGAAGTCCATCGCGATGTCGAACGCGGACGTCGGCGACCACACGAAGCCGGCGGTCATGGAGCGGCTGGTTTCGACGTCCAGTTCGAGGTTGCCGGTGTAGACGTCGAAGGTGCTGACGTCCCAGCTGCCGTCGTCGTAGCAGTCGCCGTCGCTGTAACCCGGTTCGTCGGTGCGGCACTGGTAGTAGTCGGTGGCGTAACGGGTGCGGTAATAGTCCTGGCCCGCGAACAGGTAGTGCATGTCCGGGGCGCGGAAGCCGGTGCCGTAGGAACCGCGCATCAGCAGGGTGTCGATCGGCCGCCATTCCAGGCCGGCGCTCCAGGTGAACTTGCCCGGGTGCTTGCCGCCGTAGCTGTAGCGGTCATAACGGCCGGCCAGGCTGGCCTGCAGCGAGGAGAGCAGCGGCATGCGCAGCTCGCCGGCGGCGCTCCAGCGGTCGCGGCTGCCGCTGCCGTCGCCGTAGCGCGGGCCGACATAGGCGTCTTCGGTCAGCGCCAGCGGGTCCGGGTTGATCCGGTAGGACTGGCTGCCGTATTCCAGCGCGCCGGCAAAGCCGACGTCGCCGGCGGGCAGGGTGAACAGCGACGGGGTGCTGGCGGTGAAGCTGAGGTTGTCGTTGTCCGACTTCGGGCGGAACGTCGACATCGCCGCGATCGACGCGAACTCCGCTTCGGTCAGCGGGGTGAACAGGCGCGCCGGGTCCGGCGCGTAGATCGCGTAGCCGTCGTCGTCGTAACCCAGGCGTTCGCCCAGGAACAGGCGGTTGGCGGCGGCGGCGCGGATGCGCGGCATGCCCACGTCGGCCTTGTACTGGGAATGGTTGTAGGACGCTTCCCAGTCCCAGTCCTCGCCGAACGTGCCGTTGAAACCGGTGGTCACCGCCAGGGTCTTCTCGGTGGTGATGTTCATGCGGTTGCCAAGCCCACCGATCTCCTCGGGGGTGAACTGCCGCGACCAGATCTCGTAGTGGCCGGTGTTGGCGTTGAAGAACATCTTGTTGCGGTAGTTGTTGGTCGAGGCCGGATCGTGGAACTCCCAGCCCATGTGGTCGCTGGCGACGTCGTTGCCGTTGGTGCCGGTCAGCAGCTTGACCTCCTGCCAGCCCAGCTGCACGTCGGCGAACCAGGTCAGGCTGTCGGAGATGGCGTATTCGAACGCGCCGTAGGCATTGGCGCCCTTGCGCTGGTTCTGGATGGTCCGATAGGCGATTGCGCGTTCGCTGCCGCAGTAGGGCTCGCCGTAGCGGTCCTCCGCCAGCACGGTGGTGCCTTCGTTGAGGCCGGCCATGGCCTGGCAACCGTCGGCGGGGGCGATGTTGACGTCGTCGTCCCAGTCGTACAGCTGCGCGGTCAGGCGCGGCAGCCGCCGGCGCGAGGTGGGGGCGTCGAGGGTGGAGTCCTGGACGTTGCGCTGGTAGCCCCACAGCGGCTTCTTGTCGAGCAGCTCCAGGCCGACCACGCCGGTGAAGCCGCCGCGCTCGAAACCGCTGGTCAGGGTCAGGTGGTGGGACTCGCCGCCGCCGCGGCTGGTGTCGCCGTAGCGGTAGTCGAGGAGGGTGCCGTCGACGGACTTCTTCAGGATGAAGTTGATCACGCCGGCCATCGCGTCGGAGCCGTACACCGCCGAGGCGCTGCCGGTCAGGATCTCGACCCGGTCGATCATCCCCAGCGGCAGGTTGCCGATGTCGGTGAAGTTGCTGCGGCTGTTGAGCGGCAGCGGGAAGTCCGCGATCCGGCGGCCATTGACCAGCACCAGCGTGTGGTTGGGGCCGAGGCCGCGCAGGTCCACCGCCTGCGCGCCGGGCGTGGACTGCGCGCTGGTGGTGTTCTGCTGGCCCTGCACGCTGCCGCTGTTCTGGCTGAGCGAGCGCAGCAGGTCCGGCACCGAAGTCAGGCCCGCGGCCTGGATCTGCTCCGCGGACACCACCGTGATCGGCGCGGGCCCTTCCACCTGCGCGCGCGGGATGCGCGAGCCGGTGACCTGGACGGCTTCAAGGTTGGTCACGGGGACGTCGGTGTCGGCCTGCGCGGGCCGCGCCTGCGGCGCCGGACGGGCGGGGGCGGCCGGCTTGGCCGCGGCGCCGTTCGGCACGATCAGCATCGCGCCGGAGGCATCGCGCTGGGCGCGGAAGCCGCTGCCCTTGAGCAGCGCGTCGAGCGACTGCGGCGATGCCGCCTGTCCACTCAGGCCGGCGCTGCGTGCGCCCTTCAGCTGGTCGGCGCGGTACACCAGCTGGGTGCCGGTCTGCCGCGCATAGGCATCCAGCGCGCTGGCGAGGTCGCCGGCGGGGATGTCGAGGTGGGTGGTTTGCGCCTGCGCCGCCAGCGCGGCGGAACAGGCCAGTGACAGCAACAGGACGCGGAGCGGGCGAGACGGTTTCATGGTGTTGGTTTTCCCCCGGGCGCCCGGGTTGGACGCCATTACGGATTCATGACGAACGATGGCGGGAAATCCCCCCGGGCCTTTCGGCACCCCTGCCGTGTTGGCCGTGCCCACCGTGCTGTGATCGGCGACCGCATCGCAACGCGCGCCAGTTGCGCGGTTGCTTCGGAGCCTGCGCTGCCGCCGCGCCCGCGCTCAGCGCGAGTGCAGCACGATGCGGCCCGTGTCCGCTTCCGCACGCACCGGGAAGCCGGCTTCGAGCAGGCGCACGAAGCCGTCGGTGTTGTCCCAACGGAAGCTGCCACCGATCCGCAGCGCACCGGCCCGCGCGTCCGCCAGCACCAGCTTGCGTGCGTTGTAGCGGTTGAACTCCGCCACCACCTCGCTCAGCGGCGCATCGCGGAAGGCCAGCAGCCCGTCGCGCCAGTCCAGCAGCCGCTGCGCGTCGGCCAGCGGCAGGCTGCGCACCAGCAGGCCGTTGCCGCGCACCAGCGCCACGCTGCCGGCCGGCAGCATCACCGACGGGACGGCGCCGGCGGCGGTGGCGGGCGCATCCAGCCGCACCGTGCCTTCCGTCACCACCACCCGCAGTGCGGCGACATCGCGACGCACCGAAAAACGCGTGCCCACGGCCACCGCGCGATAGCCGTCGGCGGCCACCGCGAACGGCCTGCGCGGGTCCTTGGCCACTTCGAAAATGGCTTCGCCCGAGGTCAGCGCCACGTCGCGCGCGCGCGCCGACAGCCGCACCTCGATGCCGGTGGCGCTGGCCAGCGTGGCGCGCGAGCCGTCGGCCAAGGGCTGGGTGCGCACCTCCCCCATGGCGGTGCGGTAGGCGGCGGTATCGACCCGGGCCTGGCTGCGCCAGCCGAAGGCCAGCGCCAGCGCGCAACCGGCCAGCGTCGCCGCCATCGCGAAACGCGCGAAGCGCCGCTGCCGCACCGGCCGGGTGGCTGCAGGGCGCTGCGCCATCGCCTGCAGCATCTGTTCGCGGCGGTCGGCGGGCGTTGCCTGCCAGTGGCCGCGCGCGGGCGCGGCGCTGTCCTGCCAGCCGGCGCCCAGCGCCTGCAGTCGGCCGCTTTCCTGCCAGGCCGCCTGCAGCCGCAGGAACGCCACCCGGTGACCGACGTCGGCGTCCAGCCAGCGCTGCAACGCGGGTTCGTCCTCCGCATTCCAGCGGCCGCCGTCGCGGCGGGCCAGCCAGCCGGCCGCCGCCTGTTCGATCGCCATGCTGTCGGCGCGCATCGCTCAGTCCGCCTGCCGCCGCGCCGCGGCATCGGCCGCACCAGCTTCCGCCCGCGCCGGCGCCTCGCCGGTATACAGCGCGTCGGCGAGCAGGCGCATGCCCTTGGCGATGTGCTTTTCCACGGTTTTCTCGCTGATGCCCAAGCGCGATGCCACGTCCTTTTGCGACAACTCCTCCACCCGCCGCAGCCACACCACCTCCCGGCAGCGGTCGGGCAACCGGTCGAAGGCGTCGGCCAGCCGGCGCAGGGCCTGGCGGCCGCCGCACCAGCGTTCCGGCGAGACCTCATCCACCAAGACGAGCGAAGGCTCGAAATCACCCATCGGCTCGATCGACACCACCTTGCCGCGGCGCAGCCGGTCGGTCATCAGGTGGCGCGCGCTGGCGAACAGGAACGCCCGCGGCTGGGTCGGACGCGACTTCGCGCCGGCCTCGTAGATGCGCACATAGAGCTCCTGGCGCAGGTCGTGCAGCTCGTCGCGGTGCGGCCAGTGCCGGTGCAGGAAGCGCATCAGCGCTTCCTCGTGGACAAGGATTTCGTGGACGAACCAGCGGTCGAGCTCGGTCTGCATCCGCCTACCATAGCGAAAGCGCAGCGCCGCGAGCGGGGGGAAACCGGTGTACGTTCGTCTAATGACGTATCTGCGAATGAAGGGGAAGTGGACGATGAAGCGACGCGCCGGTTGGTCGATGATGCTTGCCGCGGTGCTGGCCGCGGCACCAATCCTGCCGGTGCTGGCCGCCGATGTCGGCCACTACGTGCTGGGCGACCTGCAGGCCAGGACGCCGGGCAAGGTGCAGCCGGGCCTGCTGCTGATGGGCGGCGGCGACCGCAATTTCGATGCCATGCACTGGTTCATGGAGAAGGCCGGCAACGGCCACATCGTGGTGCTGCGCGCGTCGCAGGGCGGCGAGATCGGCGAGGAATTCTTCAACGAGGTCGGCGGGATCAAGTCGGTCGAAACCTTCGTGTTCAAGGACCGCGAGGCCGCCACCGACCCGAAGATCCTGGCCGCGCTCAAGCGCGCCGACGGCATCTTCCTGGCGGGCGGCGACCAGTCCCGCTACGTCCGCTACTGGCGTGGCACCCCGGTGGGCGCCGCGCTGGATGCGCACGTGAAGGCGGGCAAGCCGCTGGGCGGCACCAGTGCTGGCCTGGCCATGCTCGGCGAATACCTGTACGGGGCGATGGACGGCGGCAGCCAGACCAGCCCGCGCGCGCTGGCCGACCCGCTGGGCGACGGCAACACCATCGAGACGGACTTCCTGCACATCGCGCAGCTCAAGGGCATCGTCACCGACACCCACTTCAGCGAACGCGCCCGGCTGGGCCGCCTGGTCGCCTTCCTCGCCAAGGCCGAGCACATGGCCGGCAAACCGCTGCTGGGGCTGGGCGTGGACGAGGATGCGGCGGTGGCGGTGGAGGGCGACGGCCGCGCGCGCATCTATGCCACTGCGCCCGGCGCCGGCGCCGTCGTGGTGCGCGGCGGCTTCAAGCAGAAGCAGGCCGAGGACAAGGCGATGAACCTCGATCGCGTCGACACCGTTGTGGCGGGCGCGGATTCGGTGCTGCGCCTGCCCGAAGGCCGGGTGGAGCGGCCGCTGGCGCAGCGCAGTTACGCGGTGCGCGACGGCGTGCTGGTGGCGCTGGACACGCCGACGCTGGTCATCCATGGCGGCGCCGGGGTGGAGCCGGGCGACCTGACCGCCGACGAGGAAGCCGTGGTCAAGCGCGCACTTGAAGCGGCGCTGCGCGCCGGCCACGCCAAGCTGCAGGGCGGCGCCTCGTCGCTGGACGCGGTCACCGCGGCGATCACCGTGCTGGAGGATGCGCCGCAGTTCAACGCCGGTCGCGGCGCGGTGTTCACCCACGACGGCCGCAACGAACTGGACACCTCGATCATGGACGGCGCCAGCGGCAAGGCCGGCGCCGCGGCTGGCCTGCATCGGGTGAAGAACCCGATCACCCTGGCGCGCGCGATCATGGACAAGTCCAGGCACGTGATGATGGTCGGCGACGGCGCCGAGATGTTCGCGAAGGAGCAGGGCATCGCGCTGGTCGATCCGTCCTGGTTCCGCACCGAGAAGCGCTGGAAGGCGCTGCAGAAGGCGCTGCAGCAGGAGCAGGCCGCGCGCGCCACGGACACGCCGCTGGTGCTGCCGGGCAAGGCCTACTTCGGCACCGTTGGCGCACTGGCGCTGGATGCGCGCGGCAACCTCGCCGCGGGCACCTCCACCGGCGGCATGACGAACAAGCGCTACGGGCGCGTGGGCGATTCGCCGATCATCGGCGCCGGCACCTGGGCTGACGCGCGCTGCGCGGTCTCCGGTACCGGCTGGGGCGAGTTCTACATCCGCACCGCCGCCGCCCACGAGATCTGCGCGCGGGTGCGCCTGGACGGCCAGCCGCTGGCCCGCGCGGCCGACGGCGTGATCAACCGCGATATCCCGAAGGCCGGCGGCGACGGCGGCGCGATCGCGCTGGGCGCCGACGGCAGCATCGCCTTCCCGTTCAACACCGGCGGCATGTACCGCGGCTGGATCGGCGCCGACGGCGTGCCGCACGTGGCGATCTACAAGACCGACGCACTGCCCACGCCGCGCACGCACTGAGCCGGAGGGAACAAGGGGCCGAAAGGGGGTCAGGTTCACTTCCGCACGCGGAAGTGAACCTGACCCCCTTTCATCACTTTTTACCGCTCCGAATGCCCGCTCTCGTCGTAGCCGCGCGGCGTGAGCACCTCCGGCTGGATCAGCTCGACGAACGCGCGGGCCTGCGCTGACAGGAACTTGCCCTTGCGCATCACGATGCCGTAGCTGCGCGACGGGAACCAGCGCGCCAGCGAGCGCGCCGCCAGCCGCTGGCGGTCGGCCTCGGTCAGGCAGATCGCGGTCACGATGCTGATGCCTAGGCCCATCGCCACATACTGCTTGATGACCTCCCAGCCGCCCACCTCCAGCGCCACCGTGTACGGCACCCGGTTCTGCTGGAACACCAGGTCGACCAGCCGGTAGGTGGTCAGGCGCTTGGGCGGCAGGATCAGCCCGTAGGGCGACAGGTCCTCCAGCGACAGCTCGCGCTTGCTTGCCAGCGGGTGGTCGGGCGGGGTGATCAGCATCGGCTCGAAGCGGTACACCGGCGCGTAGGTCAGGTCGGCCGGCACGTCCAGCATCGAGCCCACGGCCAGGTCCACGGCGTCGCTGCGCAGCAGGTCCAGGCCGCTGGCGCCGGTGACGTTGTGCAGGCTCAGGCGCACGTCTGGGTGGCGCTGGCGGAACGCATCGACGATGCCCGGCAGCAGGTACAGGATGGTGGAGCTGCCAGCGGCCACGTTCAGCTCGCCGGCGTCCAACCCGCGCACCTGCTCGCGGAAGCTGGCGGCCAGGTTGTCCAGCCCCTCCACCAGCGGGCGGGCCATTTCGTACAGCAGGTCGCCCTCGCGGGTGGGGACCAGACGGCGGCCAACGCGCTCAAGCAGCCGCACCCCCAGTTCGCGCTCCAGCGCCTGCAACTGCAGGGTCACCGCCGGCTGGCTGAGGTACAGCGCCTCGGCAGCGCGCGAAATCGAGCCCAGCCGCGCCACCTGGCAGAACGCCCGCAATGGCTTCAGGCGCGAGCCCTTGTAGGCGAAACGCAGCGCTGGGGCGGGGCTTTTCGGCATGTTTCGATTACGTTATTTGGAAATTTAATACTAAGCATTGACAAATCTAGTTTGTCAAATACAACACGCAGGCGGATGGTTGGCTTCCCCACACGTGTCACGGAGCCGCCGATGTCCGCAGTGCTGCAAGACCGCCCCGGCGAGGGCGTGGAGACCACCCGCCGGGTGCCCGGGCAGGACGCCCTGCTGACTCCCGCCGCGCTCGGCTTCCTCGGCGGCCTGCACCGCCGCTTCGAGGGCGAGCGGCAGGCCCGGCTGGCCGCCCGCCGGGTCCGCCAGCAGGCCTTCGACGCCGGCGCGCTGCCGGATTTCCGTGCCGACACCGCCCACATCCGCAACGGCGAGTGGACCGTGGCGCCGACCCCGGCCGCGCTGCTGGATCGCCGCGTCGAGATCACCGGCCCGGTCGACCCGAAGATGGTCATCAATGCGTTGAACTCCGGCGCCAACTGCTACATGGCCGATTTCGAGGACAGCACCGCGCCGACCTGGGCCAACCTGCTGACCGGCCAGCAGGCGCTGCGCGCGGCGATCAGCGGGGCGCTGGTACACGAGGCCAGCGGCAAGCGCTACGAGCTGCGCCCGCAGGCCGAGCAGGCGGTGCTGATCGTGCGGCCGCGCGGCTGGCATCTGGACGAGAAGCACGTGCTGGTGGACGGGCAGCGGATGTCGGCGTCGCTGTTCGATGTCGGCCTGTTCGCCTTCCACAACGCCCATGTGCTGGCCGGGCGCGACCGCGGCCCCTACCTGTACCTGCCCAAGCTGCAGTCGATGGAAGAAGCCGCGCTGTGGGAGCAAGCGCTGGCGGCCATCGAGGACGGGCTGGGGCTGGTCCACGGCCAGATCAAGGTCACGGTGCTGATCGAAACCCTGCCGGCGGCGTTCGAGATGGACGAGATCCTGTTCGCGCTGAAGGACCGCATCGTCGGCCTGAACTGCGGGCGCTGGGACTACATCTTCAGCTACATCAAGACCCTGCGCCGGCACCGCGACCGGGTGCTGCCGGAACGCAGCCAGGTGACCATGGTGCAGCCGTTCCTGCGCGGCTATGCCGAGCTGCTGGTGCAGACCTGCCACCGCCGCGGCGCCCATGCGATGGGCGGGATGGCGGCGCAGATCCCGATCAGCGGCGACGAGGCCGCCAACGCCGCCGCGCTGGAGCGCGTCCGCACCGACAAGCTGCGCGAGGTGGGCGCCGGCCACGACGGTACCTGGGTGGCGCATCCGGCGCTGATCCCGATCGCCCGCGAAGTGTTCGACGCGCGCATGCCGGGCGCCCACCAGCGCCACGTCGCCCGCGACGACGTGCACGTCGAGGCCGAGGACCTGCTGCGCCCGTCGCTGGGCACCATCACCCGCGCCGGCTTCGAGAACAACGTCGAAGTGTGCGTGCGCTACCTGGCCGCCTGGCTGGAGGGCAACGGTTGCGTGCCGATCCACCACCTGATGGAGGACGCCGCCACCGCCGAGATCGCCCGCGCCCAGCTGTGGCAGTGGCTGCACTTCGCCGATGCCGGCGGCCAGCCGCTGTCGCTGGACGACGGCACCCCGGTCGACTTCGTGCTGCTGGAACGCGCGCTGATCGGGCTGCCCAGCCGGCTGGGCGATCCCCGCCGCATCCCCGGCGCCGCGCGGGTGTCCGAAGCGATCGGCCTGCTCGACCGCCTGACCCATGCCGACGAACTGGCCGAGTTCCTCACGCTTCCCGCTTACGAACGCATCGATTGATCCACCTGCCGACTTTCCCCTGCTGCCGCCAACCCCACGAGGTTTCCCCATGAAGCACCATCTGCCTACCGCCGAACAACTGAAGCTGGACTGGGCCAACAATCCGCGCTGGGCCGGCGTCACCCGCAGCTATTCCGCTGAGGACGTGGTGCGCCTGCGCGGCACCGTCCCGGTCGAGCATTCGCTGGCCCGGCTCGGCGCCGAGAAGCTGTGGAAGTCGCTGCACAGCGAACCCTTCGTCAACGCCCTCGGCGCGATGACTGGCAACCAGGCCATGCAGCAGGTCAAGGCCGGCCTGAAGGCCATCTACCTGTCCGGCTGGCAGGTGGCGGCCGATGCCAACCTGGCCGGTGAGATGTACCCCGACCAATCGCTGTACCCCGCCAACTCGGTGCCGCAGGTGGTCAAGCGCATCAACAACACCCTGCTGCGTGCCGACCAGCTGCACCATGCCGAGGGCGACGACTCCATCGACTTCCTGCAGCCGATCGTGGCCGACGCCGAGGCCGGTTTCGGCGGCGTGCTCAACGCCTTCGAGCTGATGAAGGGCATGATCGAGGCCGGCGCCGCCGGCGTGCACTTCGAGGACCAGCTGGCCAGCGTCAAGAAGTGCGGCCACATGGGCGGCAAGGTGCTGGTGCCCACCCGCGAGGCGGTGGAGAAGCTGACCGCGGCGCGCCTGGCCGCCGACGTGATGGGCGTGCCCACCCTGATCGTGGCCCGCACCGACGCCGAGGCGGCGGACCTGCTGACCTCCGACGTGGACGACAACGACAAGCCGTTCTGCACCGGCGAGCGCACCATCGAGGGCTTCTACAAGACAAAGAATGGGCTGGACCAGGCGATCAGCCGCGGCCTCGCCTACGCGCCGTATGCCGACCTGGTCTGGTGCGAGACCGGCAAGCCCGACCTGGAGTTCGCCCGCAAGTTCGCCGAGGCGATCCATGCCAAGTTCCCCGGCAAGCTGCTGGCCTACAACTGCTCGCCGTCGTTCAACTGGAAGAAGAACCTGGACGACGCCACCATCGCCAAGTTCCAGAAGGAAATCGCCAGCTACGGCTACAAGTTCCAGTTCATCACCCTGGCCGGCTTCCACGCGCTCAACTACGGCATGTTCGACCTCGCCCACGGCTACGCGCGCCGGCAAATGAGCGCCTTCGTCGAGCTGCAGGAAAAGGAGTTCGCCGCCGCCGAGCGTGGCTTCACCGCGGTCAAGCACCAGCGCGAGGTCGGCACCGGCTATTTCGATGCCATCACCCAGACCATCCAGGGCGGCAAGTCCTCCACGGTGGCGCTGAAGGGCAGCACCGAGGAAGAGCAGTTCCACGCCGGCACCCGCGCAGCCGCCTGAGCGGGCCCGTTCCCGCCATCGCCGGGGCGCGGGCGATGGCGGCGGCGGGGGGCCGGATCGCGGGACGACACCGGCGCCACCGCCGTAATCCCGCAGCGGATGCAATGCTATCCTGCGGCTGGATCAGGAGTTCAGGGCCGCACAGGGGAGCGCGTGGCAGCACTAGCGCACATGATCGATGCCCGCACGGGCGCGGACGCCAGCGCGTCCGCGCTGCACCCTGACGAGTACGCGCTGTTCGCGCAGGTAGCCCGGTCCTGCCAGGTGGAAGCCGGGCATAGGCTGTTCCGGCGCGGCGACCACGGCGACGCCATGTACGTGGTCGCCAATGGCGCCGTCGAACTGGATTTCGGCGATGACCTGGTCGGCAAGCGGCTGGGTGCGCGCGCCTTCTTCGGCGAGTTGGGCCTGCTGATCGGCGACCACGCCCGCAGTGCCGACGCGATGGTGGTCGAGGCCGGCGAGCTGCTGGAGCTGGGCCGCGATGAATTCGAACTGTTGGCCCAGCGCGACCCTGCGCTGCTGGCGCAGTTCCTGCGCCGCGCGATCATGCGGGTGGTGCTCAACGAGCAAGCGCTGATCGCGCGCCTGCGCCGGCGCAACCAGGACCTGCAGGAAGCCCTGGACGCGCTGCGGTCGGCCACCAACCGGCTGGACGAGTCCGAGGCGCTGACCCGTACCGACGAGCTCACCGGGCTGACCAACCGGCGCGGGTTCGCCGCGCACGTGGAGCAGCGGCTGCAGGCCGGTGGACTGGACGGGCATGTGCTGGTGCTGGTGGACTGCGACCGCTTCAAGTCGATCAACGACACCTACGGCCACCTGGCGGGCGACCGCGTCCTGCAGAGCGTGGCCAACCTGCTGCGCGCCGTGGCGGGTGCCGACGACATCGTCTGCCGGCTGGGCGGCGACGAGTTCTGCCTGATCCTGAGCGGCCACACCCGCGACGGGGCGGAGCGGATCGCCGGCTACGTCACCGACAGTGCGCGCATGCTCGAACGCATGCACAACAGCCCGCCGCAGATGACCACGCTCAGCATCGGCGCCTGCCTGATCGGGGCCGGCAGCCATGCGGGTTGGGAACACTGGTACGCGCTGGCCGATGACGCCCTGTACCGGGCGAAGCGCAACGGCGGCGACTGTGTCGAGTGGCTGGATTGACGGGCGCATGCAGGACGCCAGCGCGCCGCAGGTTCGCACGCTCCTGCTCACCGACCTGGTGGATTCCACCCATTTGGTGGAGCGGTTGGGCGATGCCGCCGCGGCCGCGCTGTTCCGCGCCCACGATCGCCTGGTGCTGGAGCTGCAGCAACGCTGGCGCGGCCGGCTGATCGACCGCAGCGACGGCCTGCTGCTGCTGTTCGAACGCCCCATCGACGGCCTCGCCTTCGCCCTCGACTACGCCCGCGGCCTGCGCGACCTGGGCCGCGAAATGCAGGTCAAGCAGCCGCTGCAGGCGCGCGCCGGCCTGCACGTGGGCGAGGTGCTGGTGTGGGAGAACAGCGCCGATGCGGTGCGGCTGGGTGCCAAGCCACTGGAAGTCGAGGGTCTGGCCAAGCCGCTGGCCGGCCGGCTGATGGCGCTGGCGCGGCCCGGCCAGATCCTGCTGTCGGCCACCGCCGAGCCGCTGGCCCACCGCGCCGCGCGCGAACTGGGCGAGCGCGGCGAGCTGCTGGTCTGGAAGTCCTACGGACGCTGGCGCTTCAAGGGCATTCCCGAGGCGCAGGAGGTCCATGAAGTCGGCGAGCCCGGCCTGGCGCCGCTGCGCATCCCCGCGCATACGCCCAAGGCCTGGCGCGACCTGCCGCTGTGGCGGCGGCCGGTGGCGCTGGCGGCGGAAGCCCTGCTGGTGGCCGGCATGGCCATCGGCGCGTGGTTCCTGGCCCAGCCGAAGCCGGCCATCGCCTTCGCGGAACGCGACTGGGTGGTGGTCGGCGACCTGCGCAACCTCACCGGCGACCCGCGCCTGGACGAGGCGCTGGAGCAGGCGTTCCGGATCAGCCTGGAGCAGTCGCGCTACGTCAACGTGCTGGGCGACCTCAAGGTGCGCGACACCCTGCAGCGCATGCAGCGCAAGCCGGACGCAGCGGTGGACCGCGCGCTGGGTTCGGAAATCGCCCTGCGCGACGGCGCGCGTGCGCTGCTGCTGCCCACCGTGGCCGAAGTCGGCGGCCGCCTGCGGGTCAGCGCCGAGGTCGTCGACCCGCACACCCAGACCACCGTGTACGCGGTATCGGCGGATGGCAAGGGCATCGAATCGGCGCTGGGCTCCATCGACGATGTCACCGACCAGCTGCGCGGCAAGCTGGGCGAGGCCCTGCAGAACGTGCAGAAGACCTCGGTGCCGCTGCCGAACGTGGCCACCCCCAGCCTGGATGCGCTGAAGGCGTTCGCGGTGGCGCGCAACGTCGCCAACACCTCGCAAGATCGCGAACAGGCGCTGGGCCTGTACCGGCGCGCGCTGCAGCTGGACCCGCAGTTCGCGCTGGCCTACGCCGACATCGCCCGCCTGCATGCCGCGCTGGGCGAAGTGGCGCAGGCCAGCGAGGCCTGGCGCAGGGCGCAGGCGTTGCCGCAGCGGCTGTCGCCACAGGAACGCCAGATGGTCGAGCTGATGCTGGCCTCGAACGACGGTCCGGCCGCGTACTTCCGCAAGGCAGAGGAATATCTGGCGCTGTATCCGGATGACTATCGCGTCATCAGTCGGTTGTCGGCCAATCAATGGCATCAGCGCAACGATTTCCGTACCGCCGAATCGCTGATCCGACGCAGCTTGAAACCGCAGTTCGAGCGCCTCGGCGCGGCGCACTACAGCTTGGGCATCTATCTGCTCGGTCAGGAAAAATACGATGCCGCCCTGCTGGAATTCCGCCGGGCGAGCGAGACTGGTTTCCTCGGTGCGGGTGAGCTGCACGCGCGCGTTTACGACGCACGCGGCCAGCATGCGCAAGCCGACAAGACCTATGCCGCCAGCACCAGCGGGCGCGATGGCTGGCAGGGCGAAACGGCGGTGATCACCTGGCTGGATCGTGGCCAGCCCACCCGCGCCGCCGACGCCGCGCGTGAATGGCGGCAACGCATGGACGCGGACGATAACCTGGCTGAACGTCTGCGTGCCCGCGCGGCGGTGGCCGCAGTGGCGGCTCTGTCGGGTCAAGGCGATCCCGGTCCGGCGCTGCGCGACCTGTTGACGCTGGTGAATGCGCGGGAATCCGACGCCAGCGCCATCTATCCTCCGCTCTCCGCGGAGCTGCGGCTGTTTGCCGGACTGCTGGCCGCCCATCGCAGCGATCGCGCTGGAGTAGACGAAGCCCTGCGCCGTACTGAAGGCAGCGCGCTGGTGCGCGACTATCCGACGTTGGCGCAGCTGCGGCAGGTGTTGCTGGCCGAACAGGAGCGGTTGGCCGGCCAGCCGCGCGCGGCGCTGGCGCGACTGCGGCCGCTGGCGCAGCGCGACACCGCGCTTGTGGCCGTGCATTGGGCGCTGCTGCGGTCTGCGCAGGCGGCGGGTGACGCGGCCGGCGCGCAGGCACAGATGCGCTGGTTCGCAAACCATCGCGGCCGTGTCTTCGCCGAAAGAACGACCAGCGAAGTGCTGTGCTTCTTCAACGCCGGCATCGCGGCGCGCGCCGCGTCCACTGCGATGCCGATGAAGTGAGCGTGGCCCGGGAAGTCCCGGTTCACGCCTTTGGATCGTCGACGGCGGTGCGGATCAGAGCCCGGCGGTCGCCTGTTCGTCCAGCGGGCAGACCATGCCCTGGATGCCGCTCAGTGCATCCTCCAGCTTGGCGCGCTGTTTCTTGATCTCTTCGGGTGATGCAAGTCCCGACTTCAGGCTCATGCATGCCCACGGATCGGTATAACCCAGCGAGCGCAATGCCTGCTCCGGTGATTTCTGGAACAGCGCGCGAAAATCGTCGTTGCTTTCAAGGTTGTCCAGCAGCTTTTTGACCAGCTGCGGATGCAGGCCAGCGGGCGGAATGGTGGGCTCGGGCATCGCGGTGTTTCCCCTGTTGGATGGAGCCGCGACAATACCATCGCGATGCAACGGGGGACGTACGCGAATGCGACTCAGGCGATGTGCGGTGGCGTGGCTGGAGCCGCGCGAGGTGGCAACGTTCCAGCTGGATGACCTGCTGTCCGGCGGCACCGGCGTGGTGGCGCGGCTGGCGTGGTTCGCACACGCGCCGCATCTGGGCGAAGCGGTGGAGGTCGATGCTGCTCACGTGCCGCTGCTGGGCGCGCTGGGCGCCATCGACTGGATCGAGCGGGCGAGCCTTGATGCGCAATTCGGAACGGATGCGGTGGATGCGCTGCTGGCCGCTGGTCTGTTGTTGCCGCAGCCGGAGGAGGGCGAAGACGCGCTGGCCGATGCCGGCTTCCGCGCGCAGGGCTGGCACCCGCCGGCGGCGGTCGCGCACATGGCCGGGCGCTGGCAGGCCATCGACGGCCCGAAGGGGATGGCCGAACAGGACTTGGACAGCAACGAGGGCCTGTTGCGCCAGCACGGCCTGCCGCCGCCGCGAGAAACGCCGGCATCGCCGGTGGCTGCGATGCTGGCACTGCCACGCGTCGAGCGCGATGGCTTCGACGCACTGCTGGATACCCGCGCGACCTGCCGCAATTACGACACCGCCGCCGCGGTGCCGCTGGCGACTTTTTCGCAGCTGCTGGCGCGGGTGTTCGGTGCGCGCGGCAGTGGCCATCCCGCGCCCGGCTTCGACGTCAGCAAGCGCACCAGTCCCTCCGGCGGCGCGCTGCATCCCACCGAGTGTTTCCTGATCGTGCAGCGGGTGGAAGGGATCGCCGCGGGCTTGTACCGCTACCGGGTCGAAGGGCATGCGCTGGAGCCGGTAGTGCCGCATATCGCGCCGCCGCAGGCCGGCGACGTGGGCACGCATGCGCTGGGCGATGCCGCGCCGCGCGCATGGAGTGCAGGGGAGCTGCGTGCGTTCGCGCGGATCGCGGTGGCCGGGCAGGACTTCTTTGCCGATGCGCCGGTGTTGTGCGTGCTGGCGCCGCGCTTCCATCGTAATTTCTGGAAGTACCGCAACCACGCCAAGGCCTACCGCGTCTGCGTGCTCGACGTCGGCCACCTGTCGCAGACATTGCAGCTATGCGCCACCCAGGCCGGCTTGGGCCCGTTCGTCACCGGCGCGATCAATGAAGTGGATATCGAACGCGCGTTCGGGATGACCGGCTACGTGCAGAGCCCGCTCGTGGTGTGCGGCTTTGGCCCGCGTGCGGCCACGCTGGTGGAGTCCGAATTCGACCCCAACCGGTTGGTCTGGCCGCGCTGACGACACGCGCAGTCGCGAGGGCCCGGGTGCGGCTGGCGCGCTGTCGGCCAGGCGGCATTGCGTTATGCAAGGGCCGGCGTGCACCGATCGGTTCGCGCTTCAGGGCGCATGCAGCGAAGCCGGAGCATCCGGCCCCGCGTCGATCACGCCGCGGCGCGCTCGCTGCCGCGCTCCAGCTTGCGGTAGCCGATCGCTTCGGCCAGGTGCGCGGTCTCGATGGCGTCGCTGCCGGCCAGGTCGGCGATGGTGCGGGCCACCCGCAGGATCCGGTGCAGCGAGCGGGCGGACAGCTGCAGGCCATCGACTGCGCGCTCCAGCAGGGCGGTGTCGCGTGGGGACAGCCGGCAGAACGCATTGGTCTGGGCCTGGTCGAGGCGGGCGTTGGGCTGCCCGCAGCGGTCGTACTGGCGGGCGCGTGCCACGACCACGCGCGCGCGCACCAGGGCGCTGGCTTCGCCCGGTGGGCCGTCGGTGCGCAGGGCGGTGGGCGGTAGCCGCGGCACCTCGATATGCAGGTCGATGCGCTCCAGCAGCGGCCCGGAAATGCGGCCGCGGTAGCGGCGGATCGCCTCGTCGCTGCACAGGCAGCGTCCGGACGGGTCGCCGGCCCAGCCGCACGGGCAGGGGTTCATCGCCGCCACCAGCTGGAAGCGGGCGGGGAACTCGCACTGCCGGGCGGCGCGCGAAATGCTGACGCTGCCGGACTCCAGTGGCTCGCGCAGTACTTCCAGCGCGTGCCGGCTCCACTCGGGCAGTTCGTCGAGGAACAGGGTGCCGTGGTGGGCCAGCGAGATTTCTCCGGGCCGTGGGTCGCTGCCGCCGCCGACCAGCGCCGCTGCGCTGGCGGTGTGGTGCGGGGCGCGGAACGGCCGCTGGCGCCAGCGCGCCAGGTCCAGCCCGCGGCCGCTGGCGGATGCGATGCTGGCGGCTTCCAGCGCTTCGGCGTCGCTGGGCTCCGGCAGGATGCCACCCAGCCGCGAAGCCAGCAGGGTCTTGCCGCTGCCGGGAGGGCCCACCAGCAGCAGGTGGTGGGCGCCGGCCGCCGCGATTTCCAATGCGCGCCGCGCCTGCGCCTGCCCGCGCACGTCGGCCAAGTCCGGCATCGGCGTTTCGCCGTAGCTGCGTGGGCTGGCCAGCGGCAGCGTCTTGCGCCCGTCCAGCGCCGCGCAGACTTCCAGCAGGGTGCGCGCGGTGCGCACTTCCACGCTGGCGGATGCCAATGCGGCTTCCTCGCCGTTGCCGGCGGCCACCAGCAGGCGCCGCCCGCTGCTGCCGGTGGCCAGCGCGGCGGCCAGCGCGCCATCCACGGGCCGCAGTTCGCCGGTCAGCGCCAGTTCGGCGATGAACTCCCAGCCATCCAGTGCCTCGACCGACAATTGGCCGCTGGCGGCCAGGATGCCCAGCGCGATGGCAAGGTCGTAGCGGCCACCGTCCTTCGGCAGGTCGGCGGGGGCGAGGTTGACGGTGATGCGGCGGGCGGGGAATTCGAACTGCCCGCACTGGATCGCCGCGCGCACCCGATCCTTGGCCTCGCGCACCGCTGCTTCCGGCAGGCCGACGATGGACATCGACGGCAAGCCGCCGGCCAGGTGCACTTCCACCCGCACTTCGGGCGCGCGCACGCCCACCCGCGCACGGCTGTGCACGATCGCAAGGCCCATGGCGGCGGCCCTCAGTGGCGTGGGGCGGCGGTGTGGTTGCCGGCGTCGGCCAGTTCGGCCAGCTGGCGCTCCAGCGCTTCCAGCTTGTCGCGCGTGCGCGCCAGCACCGCGCGCTGCACGTCGAATTCCTCGCGGGTCACCAGGTCCAGCTTGCCCAGCCCGGCCTGCAGCACCGACTTGAAGTTCTGCTGCAGTTCCTCGCGGCCATCGCGCAGGCCCGGCGGGACCAGGCTGCTGAGGCGGCGGGCGAGTTCGTCGAGTTGGGTCAGGTCGATCATGCGTGCGGGTGTCATCGGGGGGCCTCCTGCAGGGTGTCGCCAGCATGCGCGGGAGGATGTGCGCGCGCCGTCGGTGCGGGGCCCGGAGCGGGGTGGGAAAAGTCCGATCCTGCGGGTGCAAGTATGCCCGCATCGCCCGCGATATGCTCCCCACACCAGGCAGGAGGGCCAACGATGAAAATGGTGATGGCGGTGATCAAGCCGTTCAAGCTGGACGATGTGCGCGAAGCGCTGGCCGAGGTCGGCGTGGCCGGCATCACCGCCACCGAGGTGAAGGGGTTCGGCCGCCAGAAGGGGCATACCGAGCTGTATCGCGGCGCCGAATACGTGGTGGATTTCCTGCCCAAGATCAAGCTGGAGATCGCAGTCACCGACGACCGCGTGGAAGCGGTGACCGAGGCGATCATCAAGGCGGCCGGCACCGGCAAGATCGGCGACGGCAAGATCTTCGTCTGGGACCTGGAGCAGGTGGTGCGCATCCGCACCGGTGAACTGGACGGCGACGCGCTGTAGCCGACGCTACTCTTCCACCCGGTCGCGGCCTTCGTGCTTGGCCCGATAGAGCGCCGCGTCCGCACGCGCGAACAGGGATTCGCGGGTGTCGCCGGGGTGCGCTTCGGCAATGCCGATGCTGGTGCGGACGTGCAGCGCGGGGTCGATGTCCGGCAGCTGCAGGGTACGGGTAGCGCCAAGCAGGCGGTTGGCGATCGCCAGCGCTTGCTCGCGGTTGGCGTCCACGCAGACCACCACGAATTCCTCGCCGCCGATCCGTCCCAGCAGGTCGCGCCCGCGCAGCTGTGCCTGCCAGGCCGCGGTGGTGGCGCGCAGCACTGCATCGCCAGCGGCATGGCCGTAGCGGTCGTTGATCGTCTTGAAGTGATCCAGGTCCAGCAGCAGCATGGTGAGCGGTGTTTGTGCCCGGGCCGACTCGGCCAATTCCCGTTCGAGGATCTTCTCGATGGCGCGGCGGCTAGCCACCTCGGTTAGCGGGTCGGTCATCGCCAGCGTGCGCAGGCGGCGCGTGCGCTGGCGCTGGCGCAGGGCCAGCGCCACCAGCACGGCGACCAGCAGCACGCCCAACAGCAGGGCAAGGGTCTGCCACCCGCGGATCCGTTCGAGCGCCTTCAGCTGCGACTGGCGGGTGCTGGCTTCGGCGCGCAGCCGGTGGTTCTCGAACTCGCGCTTGCGGATCTCGTATTCGTATTCCAGCAGGCGGCTCTGCTCCAGCCGCATCTTGCCCTGCAAGGAGGTCTGCAGCGTCGAGTAGCGCTTGTAGTCGGCCAGTGCGTTGGCGGTACTGCCCAGCGCTTCCTCGCTGGCGGCGCGCGCCTGGTAGAGCAGGGCCAGGTAGCGCTGGTTGCCGTCTTTTTCGATCAGCGGCAGCGCCTGCGCGTAGCGGGCCATCGCTTCCTGATGCTGGCCCTTGCCGGCCAAGGCCTGGCCGGTCAGCAGCAGCCGCATGTCCGCGCTGGCGTTGACGCCTTCGGCGTCGAAGATCGCCTGCGCCTGCGCCAGCGTGGCCAGCGCGGCGTCGTGCTCGCCCAGCGACACTTGCGCGGCGGCCAGCCCCACCTGCGCATTGGCGGCACTGAGCGGCAGCTTGTGGGCATTGGCGACGTCGATGGCGCGGGCGAACGAGGCCTTCGCTTTTTGTGGCTTGCCGGACTCGTCGTAGAGGAAGCCAAGCTGCACCAGGTCGGTGACCACCCGATCCCAGTCCTGCTTGTCCTGCATGGTTTCCACCGAGCGGGTGAAGTAGCGCTCGGCCTGCGCCCAGTCGCCGATGCGGCGGTAGGTGATCGCGATCCACAGCATCAGCGTGTCGATCTCGTGGTCGATCCCGGCTTGGCGGAAGCTGGCGCGGGCGCGCTGGAAGTCCAGCAGCGACCGGGCCTGCTCACCCTGCTGGGAAAGCAGCGAACCGCGCTGGATCAGGGCCTCGCCAAGCAGCTGCGATTCCGTGGAATTTTCCAGCAGGCGCACCATGCGGTCGGCTTCGCGCAGTGCCTGTCCGGCGCCCTCGAGCTCCTGCACGTAGCCGATCCGGCAAAACTGCGCGCGCCCCTGCGAGGCCAAGTCGCCGGCCTCGCGGGCGCGGCGCTGGGCCTCGTCGGCATAGGCCAGCCCCTGCTTCGGATCCTTCCAGCGCTCGCTGGTGCAATACACCGAGCGGAACTGCACTTCGCGCTTGCGATCCCCCGGCGGCAGCAGCACGCGCAGTTGCTGCAGGTACGCCTCGTAGCGCTCGTAGGTCATGTCCATCGAACCGGGGCCGATCACCTCGGCGAACACCGTGTCGAAGCGGCTTGCCGACGGCACCGCTGCATCGCGCTGGGTGCCCGGCTGGGCGGCCACGGCCGTGCTGGCCGCCAGCACGAGTGCCAGCAGCAGGCTTGCCTTACGCAGCAACCGGGTCATTTCCATCCGGGCTCCTGCATGCCATCGCCGCGGCATCGCGACAGGTTGATGGTATGCGGTTTTCCGGCGGCAGTGGGGGAGCTGCCCCCGGTATTTCAGGCTTTCAGGGCGGCCGTCACAAACGGCGGCAGGCTCTGCGCGCCCTTGTGGATGTCGGCGGTGTAGTAGAGCGTGGCGAAACCCTTGCCGCGGGCGTCCGCCTCGCGGAAGCCGAAATCGGCATTCGCCACCTTTTTCGCCATCGTGCAGCTCCACCAGCCGGTGGGGTAGCAGGGCTGCGGGAACGGCAGGGTCTGGAAGCCGTGGAAGCCGGCCTTGCCCATTTCCGCGCGCATCGCCTTGATCAGGTCGAGCAGCACCAGCGGCGATTCGCTCTGCTGCACCAGGATGCCGTCGTCCTTGAGCGCGCGGTGGCAGCTTTCGAAGAAGGCCTTGTTGAACAGCCCTTCGGCCGGGCCGACCGGGTCGGTGGAGTCCACGATCACGATGTCCACGCTGCCGGGTTCGCAGTTGGCCATGTAGGCGATGCCGTCATCGAACAGCAGCTCGGCGCGCGGATCGGCGTTGGATTCGCACAGCTCGGGGAAGTACTTCTCCGCCATCCGCGTGACCTGCTCGTCGATGTCGCACTGGACGGCCTTCTCCACGCCCGGGTGGCGCAGCACCTCGCGTAGCGTGCCGCAGTCGCCGCCACCGATGATGACCACGCGCTTGGGGTCGGCATGGGTGAACAGCGCGGGATGCGACATCATCTCGTGGTAGAGGAAGTTGTCGCGGCTGGTCAGCATCATCGCGCCGTCGATCAGCATGACGTTGCCCCAGTCGGTCGACTCGAAGATTTCGATCTTCTGGAACGGCGACTGCACCTCGTCCAGCTTGCGGGTGATGCGGAAGCCGATGGACGAGCCGGCCTTGTCGAAGTTCTCGTACAGCCAGTTGGAGTCGGTCATGGCGGGGGGTTCCGGGGAATCGTGGTAACCGCGCATTGTAGCGAAAGGGGTTTCCCGGGATGTCGTGGCCGGTCTGCCGGGCCGCGCCCGGGTGGCGGCGGGTCCGGCGCGGTCACCGCAGCAGGACGGGCGCGGCCCTACAATGCGCGCCTGTTTGCCGGAGTTGCCGCGATGTCCCACTGGTCCCCCGACCTTGCCCGCAAGACCTATTCGATCCCGCACTGGGCGGACGGCTATTTCGACGTCGACGCACGGGGCCGTATCGTGGTGCGTCCGAAGGGCACGGATGGCCCGGTGATCGCGCTGCCTGAGGTCGTCGATGCCTCGCTGGCGAACGGCGGCAACCTGCCGGTGCTGGTGCGCTTCCCCGACATCCTCGGCCACCGCCTGCAGAAACTGCAGGCCGCGTTCGCGCAGGCGCGGCAGGACTGGGACTACGCCGGCGGCTACACCGCGGTCTATCCGATCAAGGTCAACCAGCACGCCGGTGTCGCCGGCACGCTGGCGATGCACCACGGCGAGGGCTTCGGGCTGGAGGCGGGCAGCAAGCCCGAGCTGATGGCGGTGCTGGCACTGTCGCGCCCGGGCGGCACCATCGTCTGCAACGGTTACAAGGATCGCGAATACATCCGGCTGGCGCTGATCGGGCGCAAGCTCGGCCTGCAGACCTTCATCGTCATCGAGAAGCCCTCCGAGCTGCAGGTGGCGCTGGAGGAAGCGGCCGCGCTGGGCGTCAAGCCGGGCCTGGGCGTACGCATGCGGCTGGCGTCGCTGGGCGCCGGCAAGTGGCAGAACAGCGGCGGCGACAAGGCCAAGTTCGGGCTGGATCCGCGCCAGCTGCTGACGCTGTGGAAGGAGCTGCGCGATTCCGGCATGGGCGAGTGCCTGCAGCTGCTGCACTTCCACATGGGCAGCCAGATTTCCAACGTGCGCGACATCGCCGCCGGCATGCGCGAGGCCACCCGCTATTTCGTCGAGCTGTCGCGGCTGGGCGCCAACATCACCCACGTGGACGTCGGCGGCGGACTGGGTATCGACTACGAAGGCACGCGCTCGCGCTCCTTCAATTCGGTCAACTACGGCATCCACCACTACGCCTCCAGCATCGTGCAGCCGCTCGCCGATGCCTGCCGCGAGGAAGGCATGGTGCCGCCGCGCATCCTCACCGAATGCGGCCGCGCGATGACCGCCCACCACGCGGTGCTGGTGACCAACGTCAGCGAGGTCGAGCGTGCGCCGGAAGGCCGCGTGCCGGAATCGCACAGCGACGAGTCCACGCCGGTGCGCCAGCTGCGCGAACTGCACGGGGAGATGGCGCAGCGCCCGGCGGTGGAAGTCTTCCACGAGGCCACGCAGGCGCATGCGGAAGGCCTGAGCCTGTACGCGCTGGGCCAGCTGGACCTGGTGCAGCGCGCGCGCATCGACGACCTGTTCTACGCCATTGCCCATGCGGTGAAGGCGCGGCTGACCTACGACGAGAAGAGCCACCGCGACCTGCTCGACGAACTCAACGAGCGGCTGGTCGACAAGTACTTCGTCAACTTCAGCGTGTTCGAGTCGATGCCAGACGTGTGGGCGATCGACCAGGTGTTCCCGATCACCCCGATCGAGCGCCTGGACGAGGAACCCACCCGGCGCGGCATCATCGCCGACCTGACCTGCGATTCCGACGGCAAGATCGATACCTACGTGGAGAACGAG
>JAANMW010000800.1_pt1 | contig 36613 bp, 32 predicted proteins | sample 7279671 | NCBI WGS metagenome assembly JAANMW01 (sample SAMN14094541, study PRJNA606508) | bioreactor metagenome | isolation source: A lab-scale SPAN reactor treating ammonium-rich wastewater day 247 | place: Ireland: Galway | collected 2017-09-19 | reverse complement strand
CCAGCTGATGTCGCTGATAGCATGCACCCGAAGGCACGGAGTGCTGCCCGGCCGACTCTCGACCTGCCCCACCATGCCAAAAGCACTGTCGGTCAGCGCCAGCACTTCCTGCAACAAAACTTCAAAGGTGCTCCGGGGCGGGGCGCTGGCAATGAAAAGCTCCTGCGCTCGCGCAATCGCTTGCAAAAGCCGGTGCTGGCGGGCCTGCCCAGCCGACAACGCATGGCGGTCGGCGCTGCGCGCCAGGGCTTTGTCCATCTGGGCAGACAAGGTGAGAAGGTATTGCTGCGCTGCATCCTGCACCACGAAATCAGCAAATCCATGCCGCAAGGCCAGCGCCGCATGCGCCTCCTCGCCCTCGGGGATGAGGATTAAGGCCGGCGTGTCCTGCACGACGGCCAGGACATCGTAGGCCGACCCATCGGCCAGGCGCCGCGCCGTCAGCAACACATCAATGGGTTCGTGCAGAAGCAAGGTCCGGGCTTGCACCACCGTCCTGGCCCGCACCAGATGCCAGTTTTGCAAAGGTGCCCCCAACGCCAGAACCATAGCCTGGGCGCGGGCATCATTGCTTTCGATCAGCAGAACTGTGACGGGCATGGTCTGCTTTCAAGCGCGGTGCGTGCAGTCTGGCTGCGCCGCTGAGGGAAAGAGGGTGGCTTGATTATGCGAGTCCGGCTCCGTTCCTGCACGATTTTTCACATTGGCAGGACGGGTCGGTACTGTGTCCGGCACGGTGCCGACACAGAATCGGGATGATTACACTTGCCCAGTGCCCTAGCGCTCGTTCTTTCGCAGTGCAGCGCCCGCAGCCTCTACAGGATTCCTATGCAAGCCCTCAGCGTTAACGATTTTCTTCGCCAGCATATTCGCACTGTCCCCGACTGGCCCGCGCCAGGCGTGCAGTTCCGCGACATCACTCCCCTGTTGCAGGATCCCAAGGTGTTCCGCGTGCTGATTGATGCTTTCGTACACCGCTATATGGACAAGACGGTTCGCCCCGATGTCGTTGCCGGGCTGGATGCGCGTGGTTTTATTCTTGGCGCGGTGGTGGCGTATGAACTCAACGTCGGCTTTATACCGATTCGCAAAAAGGGCAAGTTGCCATTCACCACAGTCGCTGAGACTTACGAACTGGAATACGGCAGCGCGACGGTCGAACTGCACACCGATGCCGTACGCAAGGGCGACCGCGTGTTGCTCATCGACGATTTGATCGCCACCGGGGGAACCATGATGGCGGGCAAGAAGTTGCTGGAGAAACTAGGCGCCGAGGTCATGGAAGGTGCCGCCATTGTCGATTTGCCCGAACTGGGCGGCTCCGCACGCCTGCGTGACAGCGGTTTATCGCTGTTCACGTTGGTCGATTTCGCTGGCCACTGAGTCGCGCCGGAGCGCGATCACTTATAGATCGCCGTACTGGGTTCCGCTGAGATCCTGTTGCCGGGAATCACTTTCGGGCATTTCAGTATCGGCAAAATCATTGTGCAGCAGAGGTGAAGAGCGCATGGGGCCCGAACGCACGGGCACACCTGGAGCCGCCGTTGCTGCGGGCCGCCCGGCGGAAGCCAGTGCCTGCTTGAAGGCAGCCACTTCATCGGCCTCGATCGGGTCAAAGCGCGCTGGCTCTGCGCGAGGCGTTGGAACAACCGCCGCAACCGCCGCAGGCGCCGCGGGTATCGCGGCACGCACCACTGGCGCGGCTGGGGCCACCGCTGGACTGCGGGCCGGGACCGCTGCCGGTGGTCTGGGTTGTGCGGCAACCGGCGCGCGGGCCGACGCCACGCCTTGCATAGGCACCCCCACTGCTACGTGGTCGTTCAAACGCCAATAGACGGCGTTGACTGCGATGTCGTATCGCGTCTTGGCCGTCTGTGCGATCAAGGCCTCGATCTCGCTCAATCGGGCGGTATCACCACCGTATTCGCGTGTCAGATCCATCATCACCAGGAACTGGCGGCCCCGCTGATCCAGAGAAAGCACCTTGAATTTATAGCTGGCCGAAAGAACGGCTGCGCGTACCATGGCATCACGCACCACCGCATACAACAGTTCGCGCCGCTCCATGCGCTCGTTCTTGCGGTTGGCGGCATGTTCGGCGGGCACCGCTTGCGCGACAGGCCTGCCGTCACGCCCCGGCACCATCGGCACCGTGGCATCGGCGTTAAGCAGACCCGATGGCTCGGCCATGCGGGACTGGGCCGATGCGGGCTTGCGCGTGAACCAACTGAACAAGGACATGGTTTTCTTTCTTCGGTGAGCGCGGGAAATTTGCAAACGAGTGTAACTTGCGTCCTTGGTCCTGTGAGTTCGCTACCGCACTCGACTGGTTACGTCACCCTCCGTATGTCAGGTTGCTGCAACGCGGCGACGGCGATTCGCCAGGCGTTTGGCCATCACGCCCCCCACAGCCATCACCAAACTGAGGGCAATGGCGGGCTGGCGGTTGCTCAGTTCGCTAAACCGCAAGGCCGTCAGCGCCCACAACTTGCAGGCTGTGGCAGCCTGGACCGTGGCGCTGCGCGGACGCATCGAAAAGAAGGCCCCCTCGCCCACAACCGAACCGGCGGGCACGATGGCCATGCGCACCCGGGATTTTTCGTCCTCAAAGTGCACGCTCAGACTGCCGCTTTCGACCAGGTAGAGGGTTCGGTCCGCAGCACCCTGGTTGAACAATAGCTGGCCCGCAGCCAAACTGTGGGGCTGCAGGTAAGGCGACAGGGCCTCCCATTGTTCGCTTTTGAGGGGGTTGGTCAGGCTGTCTTCGGCACTGGCCTGCGCAATGGCATTGACGAGTCCTTGAAGGTCTAATCTGGTCGGAGTAGGGATAGCTGCATTCATGATTCTGATGAAGCTATCCGTATTACGGGCCGCACACAAGCACTGTTTACCCCTGCTTACACAATCAGCAGAGGAACAACCGCCCTATTTGCCGATACAGAAACTGGAGAAGATGACCCCGAGCAAATCATCGGACGTGAATTCGCCCGTGATCTCGCCCAGGGAATTTTGCGCCAGGCGCAGTTCCTCGGCCAGCAGATCGAGCGCGGGTTCTCGTGCGTCCAGCTGCCCGGCTGCCGTTTCGAGATGCGCCTGCACGGCCTGCAGGGCTTGCACATGGCGAGCACGGGCGATGTAGACCCCCTCGGCCGACGACTGCCAACCTGCCACGGCCAGCAGGGCCTGTCGCAAGTCCTCCAGCCCCGTCCCCGTGCGCGCAGACACGCGAACACCCGATGCATCGGTGGCAACGCCGCTGCAATCGGTCTTGTTCCAGACATTGATGACGGGTACCGAGCCGGGCAACCTCGCGGCCATGGCCCGGGCAATGGCATCGTCGGCCAACTGGTAGTCGGGCAGGTTGTAGCGCGTAAGGTCGTGCAGAAAAAGCACCGCATCGGCACCTGCGATTTCGTTCCAGGCACGGGCGATACCGATGCGCTCCACCTCGTCCTGGCTTTCGCGCAGTCCAGCGGTGTCGATCACATGCAGCGGCACACCCTCGATCTGGATGGTTTGCTGCACCGTGTCGCGGGTCGTGCCGGCAATCGGGGTGACGATCGCCAGCTCGGCCCCGGCCAGCGCATTGAGCAGCGAGCTTTTGCCGGCGTTGGGCTGGCCCGCGATCACCACCTTGATACCTTCGCGGAGCAAAGCTCCTTGCCGGGCACGCTGCTGAATCTGCTGCAAGATATGCTCTAATTTTGAGAGCTGCCCGCGCGCGTCTGCCTTGCGCAAGAAGTCGATTTCTTCTTCAGGAAAATCCAGTGTGGCCTCGACCAGCATGCGCAGGTGAATCAGTGCATCGCGCAGCGCATGGATTTCCTGCGAGAAGGCCCCCGAGAGCGAGCGGCTGGCACTGCGGGCTGCGGCAGACGTCGAGGCATCGATCAGGTCGGCGATGGCCTCGGCCTGCGCCAGATCGATCTTGTCGTTGAGAAAGGCCCGTTCGGTGAACTCGCCCGGCTGGGCCACGCGCAGGCCAGGCAGAAGGGGCTGACCCGTAACGGGGTGCGCCTGGGCCGCGGCTTCCAGACAGCGGGCCAGCAGCAGCTGCAGCACCACGGGGCCACCATGGGCCTGCAGTTCCAGCACATCCTCGCCGGTATAGGAGTGGGGTGCCGGGAAATACAGGCCCAGGCCCTGGTCGATCGGCTGGCCTGCGGCGTCGCGGAAGGGCAGGTAGGTGGCCTCGCGCGGCTGCAAGCTGCGCCCGCAGAGCACCTCGACCAGTGCCGCGAGCCTCTTGCCCGAAATACGCACGATGCCCACGCCACCGCGCCCAGGGGCGGTGGCAATGGCGGCGATAGGATCGTGATGGCGGGGCAGCATTGCGGGCAATGGTAAGGGTACGACGCCAGAAACTGGCGCGACCCAGGCGCGAGACACTGCGCAAGGGCCGCCCCGCCGCGCCGGTGTCGTCCCCCTTCCCGCGCGCAGCGCGAGAGAAAGGGGGAAGCGGCGCAGACGCTCAGGGGGTTACTTGAATTTCGGCAGGTTGAACTGCGGCGGCACGCCCATGCGGGTGTTGATGATCCACTGCTGGGCGATGGACAACAGGTTGTTCGTCAACCAGTACAGCACCAGGCCGGCCGGGAAGAAGAAGAACATCACGCTGAACATCAGCGGCATCAGCCACATCATCTTGGCCTGCATCGGATCGGGCGGCGCGGGGTTCAGGGCCGTCTGGAGCAAGGTGCTGAGTGTCATCAGCACGGGCAGGATGAAGAACGGATCGGGGGCCGACAGGTCATGGATCCAACCCACCCACGGAGCGTTGCGCATCTCCACGCTGGAGAGCAGCACCCAGTAGAGGGCAATGAACACCGGAATCTGGATCATGATGGGGAAGCAACCGCCCATGGGGTTGACCTTCTCCTCGCGGTAGATGCGCATCATCTCCTGCTGCATCTGCTGCGGCTTGTCCTTGAGGCGCTCGCGCATCTCGGTGATCTTGGGGTTGATGGCCTTCATCTTGGCCATGCTGGCGTACGCCTTGGCGTTGAGCCAATAGAACATGATCTTGAGCAGCAGCACCAGGCCGACGATGGACCAACCCCAGTTGCCCAGGATCTTGTGCAGCTGGTCCAGCAACCAGTACAGAGGCTTGGACAAAATGGTGAGCCAACCATAATCCTTGACCAATTCCAGCCCTGGGGCCAGTTTTTCCATGGAGGTCTCGACCTGTGGGCCGACGAACAGGCGCGCGTCCAGCGTCTTGCTGGCGCCCGGTGCAATGCTGTCAAGCGCAGCGATCATGCCCACCGAGTACAGGTTGCTATCGACCTTGCGCGCGAAATTTTCACGTTTCTGGCCTTCGGGCAGCAGCCAGGCCGATGCGAAGTAGTGCTGCACCATGGCGACATAGCCACTGCTGCTTTCCTTCTCGAACTCAGCCTTGTTTTCTTCGATGGCCTTGAATTCGATCTTCTGGTATTTCTTTTCCTGGGTGAACACCGCAGGGCCCGTGAAGGTGGAATAGAACGACGATTCTCCAGGCGGCTTGTTGCCGTCGCGCACCAGCTGCAGGTACAACTTGGGCTCTACAGGGGCCGTGCCGGTGTTGACAACTTCATGCCGCACCGCGATGTCGTAGGCGCCGCGCTTGACCGTCCAGGTCTTCACGAGCTTGACGCCGCCGAGGTCGGGCGACTCGAAACGCACGCTCAGCTCTTGCGCTCCGTCCTTGAGCTCACGCTCGCCCGGAACCACATGCATCACCGTCTTGTGCGTAGGAAATCCCCCGCCGATCAGACCCGTTTGGGCCATATAGACGCGCTGGGCGCTGTCGTCGAGCAGAACAAAATGCTTGCTGCGATCGACCAGGTCGACGTGCTGAAGCAGCTCGGCGTGGATAAGCGAACCGCCTTCGCTGTCAAAGCGCAGTTGCAGCACATCGGTGGTGACCTCAACTGGCTCACGGCGCACTGGAGCGGCAGCAACCGGTGCGGCTTCGCCGGGCACGGCAGCGGCACCGGTCTGCACGGCTGTGGTGGCTGGAACAGAGGCTGCACCGCTTGCTGGCAGCGAGGCACCATTTTCAGCCGCAGGCGCGTTGGCCGTCACTGCCGGCCCTGGGAAGAAAAGCGCTTTGTGCCCGTTGTGCACCTGCCATTTGTCCCAGAGCAGGACCATGGAAAAGCCAAATATCACCCACAGGATGGTGCGCCGGATGTCGTTCATGGAGACTTCTTTGGTGAGGATGTAGAGGAGGCCGGTGCAATCAACCGGGAAAACAACCGTGTGGCGCGTGGCGCCTCCTGCGGCACCGGATCATGGCCCCCGTCACACCAGGGGTGGCAGCGCGCCAATCGGCCCAGCGTCAACCAGGCCCCCGCTGCTGCGCCATGCTGCTGCAGAGCCTGCAGCGAATACGCCGAACAGGTGGGCTCGAACCGACACGCCGAGCCCAGCCAGGGGCTGAGCAACAGCCGGTAGCCCTTGACCAGCATGACCAACAAACGCTGCATCATGCTGGCGCCTGCCCGGAAGGAGAGGGGCGCGCGGCCGCACGCTCGAATAGTTGGAGAAGTTCAGTCCGCACCGCTTGTTTGAGCACACAGGAACTGGCGCTGAAAAACTGCTTGCGGTCAAATGTGGCACGCAAGCGCACTACATGTGCATCGGGCGGCAGTTGCGGCTCCAAGGCCGCCGCTACGGCATAGATTTGCCGTTTGATGGCATTGCGCGTAACGGCTCGGCGGGCCCAGCGCTTGGGTACCATGGCCCCCAGCCAAACACCGGACACCCCAAACAAGGGGGGCGTACCCGGCGCAAACGGTACACACGCAGACGCGCCCAGCACCAGACGGTGCAGGGCAAAGTGGGTGGTACGGGCCACAGTTTCACCGGCCATGGTGGCCTGGAATTGCGGGCGCGTTTTCAGCCGTTGCATGAATACGCCCCCGCTGGAGCCTGGTGGCGCAAACCGGAATGCGATCCGAGACCTGCAGGGCCTCAGACGGCCAGGCGCTTGCGGCCCTTGGCACGGCGGGCGTTGATGACGGCGCGACCACCACGGGTCTTCATGCGCACCAGGAAACCGTGGGTACGGGCGCGGCGCGTCTTGGAGGGTTGGTAAGTGCGTTTCATGGGAGTTCCTAGAGGTTTTCAGGGTAAAACGCGCCTTCTTCAGAACGGCGCGCACAATCTCATTGCCCTGAACACATTCAGGGAAACCGAAAATTATCGCAGGCTTATTCGATTGAAGCAATGCCGTCCAGCGAATTATCCCTTCAACCCACCCCCGTTTACCCCTGGATATGCGCCCGCGACGTTGTGGATAACTCCTTGATAAGCTACAATCCGCAGCCTTTAACCGTTCCCTCTATCCACAACAAGAAACCCTGAAATGACAGAGGAACGCAACAGCGCGCACCCCCCCTCCCACAGCGACGACGCAGGCCAAGCCTTGTGGCAGGCCTGCACAGAGCAGCTCTCTCAAGATCTGCCAGCACAGCAGTACAACACCTGGATCAAACCCCTGACCGCCCAGGTGGCGGAGGACTTTTCCAGGGTCACGCTTTTTGTCCCCAACCGTTTCACGCTGGACTGGATCCGGGCACAGTACGCAGGCCGCATTGCCGCCGTGCTGGAGGCTTTGTACGGCCAGTCTGTCACACTGGAGTTAGCGCTCGCTCAGCGTGCAGCGCCCGTCAGGTCATATGCACAATCCAGTCAGCAATCCAGCGCCCCGCCCCAAGAGCCAGCGTCTGCAGCGCCCCCGGCCGACGATGGAAACCGGGGCCCACTGCGCAATCGATTGAACCCTGGGCTCACCTTTGACACCCTGGTGGAGGGCACGGCCAACCGCATGGCGCGGGCAGCTGCCATGCACGTGGCCAGCATGCCGGGGCACCTCTACAACCCGCTTTTCATCTACGGCGGCGTCGGTTTGGGCAAGACCCACCTGGTCCACGCAGTCGGCAACAAGCTGCTGGCCGACCAGCCGGATGCCAAAGTTCTCTACATCCATGCTGAACAATTTGTTTCGGATGTGGTTAAAGCCTACCAGCGCAAAACTTTTGATGAATTCAAGGAGCGCTACCACTCGCTCGATTTGCTGCTGATCGACGATGTGCAGTTCTTCGCCAACAAGGACCGCACGCAAGAAGAGTTCTTCAATGCCTTCGAAGCGCTGCTGGCCAAAAAAAGCCACATCGTGATGACCAGCGACACCTATCCCAAGGGTCTGGCCGACATCCACGAACGCCTGGTCTCGCGCTTTGATTCGGGCCTGACGGTGGCCATCGAGCCGCCCGAGCTGGAAATGCGCGTCGCGATCCTGATCAACAAGGCGCGCGCCGAAAACGTCGATATGCCCGAAGAGGTAGCGTTTTTCGTCGCCAAGAACGTGCGCTCGAACGTGCGCGAGCTCGAAGGTGCGCTGCGCAAGATCCTAGCGTATTCGCGCTTCAACCAGAAGGAAATCTCCATCCAGCTGGCCCGCGAAGCCCTGCGCGACCTGCTGTCCATCCAGAACCGGCAGATCAGCGTAGAGAACATCCAGAAGACGGTCGCCGACTATTACAAGATCAAGGTCGCCGACATGTACAGCAAGAAGCGCCCGGCCAGCATTGCACGCCCGCGCCAGATTGCCATGTACCTGGCCAAGGAACTGACACAAAAGAGCCTGCCCGAGATTGGCGAGCTGTTTGGCGGGCGCGACCACACCACCGTGCTGCACGCTGTGCGCAAGATGGCCGCCGAGCGCCAGCAGCTGACCGAGTTGAACCAGCAATTGCACGTGCTGGAACAGACCCTTAAGGGCTGACCCCTTGCAGGTGGTGCAGTTACCGATGAGGAACGCCCCTGCAAAAGGGCAAAATGGCAAGTTGCGCAGCCGGGAGAGGCAATACCCATGCCGCTGTGCGCGCACCATTCCAAAAAACACAAGAGGTTGACATGATCGTCCTGAAGGCAACACAAGACAAGGTACTCGCAGTTCTGCAATCCGTGGCGGGCATCGTGGAACGCCGACACACACTGCCTATCCTGGCCAACGTGCTGATCCGCAAGACAGGCAATGCACTGCAACTGACCACCAGCGACCTTGAAGTGCAAATCCGCACCACGGCGGAACTGGGGGGAGACACGGGCGACTTCACCACCACGGTCAACGCCCGCAAAATCATTGACGTGCTACGCACCATGCCGGCCGACCAGACGGTGAGCCTGGAGACCAGCCAGGACAAGCTCATCCTCAAGGGAGGCAAGAGCCGCTTCACGCTGCAAACCCTGGCGGCCGAAGACTTTCCGCTGGTGCAAGAGGCCGCCAACTTTGGCCCCGCATTCAGCGTGCCGCAAAAAACACTCAAGCAGCTGCTGGGCCAAGTGGCCTTTGCCATGGCGGTGCAGGACATCCGCTATTACCTCAACGGCATCCTGTTCGTGGCCGAGGGCAACACGCTCTCGCTCGTGGCCACCGACGGCCACCGACTCGCATTTGCCAGAGCCACGCTGGATGTCGAAGTGCCCAAGCAGGAGGTCATCCTGCCACGCAAGACCGTGATTGAACTGCAACGCCTGCTCAGCGATGCCGACGGCGCGCTGGAAATGCGCTTTGCTGGCAACCAGGCCAAGTTCAGCTTTGGCGCGCTGGAGTTTGTCACCAAGCTGGTGGAGGGCAAGTTCCCCGATTACAACCGCGTGATCCCCCAGAACCACAGCAACAGCATCACACTGGGCCGTGCGCCGCTGCTGGCCAGCCTGCAGCGTACGGCCATCATGACCAGCGACAAGTTCAAGGGCGTGCGCCTGAACCTCGAACCCGGCACCCTGCGCGTGGCCAGCAACAACGCCGAGCAGGAAGAGGCCGTGGACGAGCTCGACATCGACTATGGCGGCGACGCCATCGAGATCGGCTTCAACGTCACCTACCTCATCGACGCGCTGGCCAGCATGCAGCAAGAAATGGTGAAGATTTCACTGGCCGATGGCAATAGCTCGGCGCTGCTGACACTGCCCGACACCGACAACTTCAAGTACGTCGTCATGCCCATGCGCATTTGACGATTACTATTAATTTAGTAGCTTATAGCGCCCGTATTCATTGCGTTAGAGCCATTTTATCTCTATTTATATTTCTGGAAACAACCCCGTTTCCCCCGACAGCCAAGGCCGACCATGACCGCTGAGAACCACCTGCCCGAATCCGAAGACCTGGGCAACGGCGCCCCCGAGGCGCACAAGATCGATGCCCATCAGGCAGGCGCCAGCGAAGGCTACGGCGAGGGCGCCATCACCATCCTCGAAGGCCTGGAAGCCGTGCGCAAACGCCCCGGCATGTACATCGGCGACACGTCGGACGGCACCGGCCTGCACCACCTCGTTTTTGAGGTGGTCGACAACTCCATCGACGAAGCCTTGGCCGGCCACTGCGACGACATCGTGGTCACCATCCATTCAGACAACTCCATCAGCGTGACCGACAACGGCCGTGGCATTCCCACGGGCGTGAAGATGGACGACAAACACGAACCCAAACGCAGCGCCTCAGAAATCGCTTTGACCGAGCTGCACGCCGGTGGCAAGTTCAACCAGAACAGCTACAAGGTCTCGGGCGGTCTACACGGTGTGGGTGTGTCGTGCGTGAATGCCTTGTCCAAAATGCTGCGTCTCACGGTGCGCCGCGAAGGCAAAGTGCACACGCTGGAGTTCAGCCGTGGCTTCGTGCAGAACCGGATTGTCGAGACGGTGGACGGCGTCGAAATTTCGCCCATGAAGATCACCGGCGATACGGAGAAGCGCGGCACCGAGGTGCACTTCCTGCCCGACACCGAAATCTTCAAGGAAAACAATGATTTCCACTACGAGATCCTGGCCAAGCGCCTGCGCGAACTCTCGTTCCTGAACAACGGTGTGCGCATTCGCCTCAAGGACGAGCGCACCGGCAAGGAAGACGACTTCTCCGGCGCTGGTGGCGTGCGCGGCTTTGTCGAATTCATCAACAAGGGCAAGACGGTGTTGCACCCCAACTCGTTTTATGCCGCAGGTCAGCGCCCCGCCGAAACCTATGGCGGTATTGCCGGCACGCACATTGGCGTGGAAGTGGCCATGCAGTGGAACAGCGGCTACAGCGAGCAGGTGCTCTGCTTCACCAACAATATTCCGCAGCGCGACGGCGGCACCCACCTCACCGGCCTGCGCGCCGCGATGACGCGCGTCATCAACAAGTACATCGACGAAAACGACTTTGCCAAGAAGGCCAAGGTGGAAGTGACCGGCGACGACATGCGCGAAGGCCTGTGCTGCGTGCTGAGTGTGAAGGTGCCCGAGCCCAAGTTCAGCAGCCAGACCAAGGACAAGCTGGTGTCGAGCGAAGTGCGCGCGCCGGTGGAAGACATCGTGGGCAAACTGCTCAGCGACTACCTGCAAGAGCGCCCCGCCGACGCAAAAATCATCTGCGGCAAGATTGTCGAAGCGGCCCGCGCCCGCGAAGCCGCCCGCAAAGCCCGTGAAATGACACGCCGCAAAGGCGTGCTCGACGGCATGGGCCTGCCCGGCAAGCTGGCCGACTGCCAGGAAAAAGACCCGGCGATGTGCGAGATCTACATCGTCGAGGGCGACTCCGCCGGGGGCTCGGCCAAGCAGGGCCGCGACCGCAAGTTCCAGGCCATCCTGCCGCTGCGCGGCAAGATCCTGAACGTGGAAAAAGCCCGCTACGAAAAGCTGCTGACCAGCAATGAAATCCTCACGCTGATCACCGCCCTGGGCACCGGCATCGGCAAGGCCGGCGGCAGCACCGGCAACGACGACTTCGACGTCGCCAAGCTGCGCTACCACCGCATCATCATCATGACCGACGCCGACGTGGACGGCGCGCACATCCGCACCCTGCTGCTCACTTTCTTCTACCGCCAAATGCCCGAGCTGGTCGAGCGCGGCCACATCTACATCGCCCAGCCGCCGCTCTACAAGGTCAAGGCCGGCAAAGAAGAGCTGTACCTCAAGGACGCCCCGGCGCTCGACAGCTTCCTGCTGCGCATCGCCCTCAAGGACGCCAGCGTAACCACCGGCGGCGCCAACGCGCAAACCCTGGCGGGCGATACCCTGGCCGAACTGGCGCGCAAGCACCAGGTGGCGGAACAGGTCATTGCGCGCCTCTCGGGCTTCATGGACTTCGAGGCCCTGCGCGCCGTGGCCGACGGCGTGGCGCTGAACCTCGAAACCATGCAGGATGCAGAAACCAGCGCCGCACTGCTACAGACCCGGCTGCGCGAACTCTCCGCCACCGGCATCCCCGCCGAAGTGGCTGCCGAGTTCGACGCCCGCACCGACAAGCCCCTGCTGCGCATCAGCCGCCGCCACCACGGCAACGTCAAGAGCAGCATCATCACGCAGGACTTCGTCAACGGCGCCGACTACGCCGCCCTGGCCGAAGCCGCCAACACGTTCCGTGGCCTGCTGGGCGAAGGCTCACGGGTGCTGCGCGGCGAAGGCGAGCGCCAGAAGGAAGAAAAGGTCACCGACTTCCGCCAGGCCATGGCATGGCTCATCTCTGAAGCCGAACGCACCACCAGCCGCCAACGCTACAAGGGGCTGGGCGAAATGAACCCAGCGCAACTCTGGGAAACCACCATGGACCCCAACGTCCGCCGCCTGCTGCGCGTGCAAATCGACGATGCGATTGAAGCCGACCGGGTGTTCACGATGCTCATGGGCGACGAAGTAGAGCCGCGCAGAGAATTTATTGAAAAAAATGCGCTGCGGGCGGGGAATATTGACGTTTGATCTGCCAAATAACAGAAAAAGTGCAAACTTTGCAAAATTAAGGCAAAAGCATTGCCCGATAAAAAGAAAAGGCGCTCAATCTGAGCGCCTTTTCTTTTGGAAAAATATGTGCGGGCCGAGTAACTTCGGGAATCTAAACAGATCAACCGCTGGTATATCCCAGACATGCTACGCGCTGGCTTACTGGAACGAATGGGTGGCCGGAAAGTTTTATAGACCTTTCTTGGATGAGTTTCTGTGGAGCATTCGTTCATTTATCATTCGCGTTCATTCGCAATGAACATGGCATACAAATGAACAACAGCGGCATTCTCACTAAGGCGATTGAGGCCACAAGCCCCCCTCTGAACTGGGAGGTTCTTGAAGAAGAGGCTCTTTCATCACCGGGCGATGCGGATGCGATCCTGGCACTACGCCTTAAGGAAGGCCCAGCTCACCGGTTCGCGGTGGAAGTAAAAACCGTTGTGCGTATTGAAACCCTAAGAGCACAGGTGGCCCGTAGTTCAACAATCTCTCGTCACCCGAGTTGGCTTGTTGTTGTTCCTTACATGTCGAAGAAAAATGCCGCCCTTTGCCAAGAGGCCGGGTTGAACTTCATAGACACCGCAGGAAACGCCTTCATCGACGTTCCCGGTTGCTATGTCTTTATCACTGGCAAGCAACGGCTTGAACAAGAGCCCGTTGGATCTGGCCATGAGGTCATGGGGTCTGCAAGCGCCTTGCGGGTCATCTTCACTTTGCTGACTGAACCCGGCATGCCGGAAAGCCCGCTACGCGACATTGCGACAAAGGCGGGGGTCTCACTTGGCTCCGCAGCAAAGGCTATGGAGGGCCTTCGACGCCTGGGCCACTTGAGCCCCGGTGACACCAAAAGCCGCAGAATTCTCGCCGTTGACACCCTGCGAACGGAGTGGGCCCGCAATTACCCCATCGCACTGCGCAACAAGCTCAAGCCTCAGCGGTACGCACCGCAAAATGGAGGGTGGTGGAAGGATGCCAAGCTGCAGCCGGAAGAGGCGGCTTGGGGGGGCGAGGTGGGCGCCGCGCTCAAAACCTCATATCTCCAGCCCGAGCTGGCCACCATCTATTGCTGGAAGGACCGAGGAAGGCTGTTGATGCAGCATCGCCTGCGGCCCGATCCCAACGGCACCGTTGAAATCCTCGACGCCTTCTGGACGCCTCCTAGTTCTAGCGATGAGCCCATCGCACCTTTGCTGCTGATCTACGCGGACCTCATGACCAGCCTGGATGGCCGCAATCGCGAGGTGGCAAGCCTGCTGAGAAAGGAGATCTTCGATGCTGAAACGGCTTCCTGACCGCGACATAGACCCTGCCCTGCGCGCGATCCTGGAAGAGGCGCGCAACGCCACCGAAGCTCTGGAAATCCCGTTCTTTGTGGGCGGCGCCATGGCTCGTGACATCACCTTGACCCACGTCTTCGGGCAAGAGGTGAAGAGAGCAACACGCGACGTGGACCTCGGGCTCTACCTTGACGGCTGGGACCGCTTTCAGCGCCTGAAGAATGCGCTGGTTGACACGGGCTTGTTCCACGCTGTGGATGGCAAGCCCCACCGGCTGCACTATGGGTCTCTAAAAGGAATCCCCTTGGACCTGATCCCGTTTGGTCGGATAGAGAGCACCCTGCGGGCGAGATTGCGTGGCCTCCAGGCAATGACGTGGTGCTCAACGTAGCAGGCTTCGAGGACGCGTTTCGTAGTGCGCTGGTGGTAGACCTCGGTGGGGGGCTGGTCATCAAGACATGTGCACTTCCGTCACTGGCTGTGCTCAAACTCATTGCATGGCAGGACCGTCGGAAATTTTCCAACAAAGACGCCACCGATCTGTTGTTCATCGCACAGAACTACACCGCCGCCGACAACATGGATCGGCTCTACGAAAGGGAGCCGGAGCTGATGGAGGCCGCCGACTACAACCCTGACTTGGCTGGCGCTTACTTGCTTGGCAAGGATGCAGCTTTACAGTCTGGAAACGACACAGCAGCTATCGCCAAAGCCATCCTTGAAAACGAGGTGCTGCAAAAGGAGCTGATCGACCAGATCGTCCGCGCGAAAGCGGTATCGCACAGCCGCGAAGACGAGCAGAGGTATACCCAGTATCTGAAAGGTTTCAGCACGAGCTTCCTTAAGCAACTGGGTGAGCTCGGTCAGTAACGGCTACACGCGACTCGGCATCGGTCATGTGATTTGCCATCGTGTATGTCCTCCCGCTCTAAAAGTGTTGAATACTTGGCGCAAGCCATTGGAACATCTCCGGCTTCGCCCCATGCCCACCCTCAATCAGCAGCGCACCCACCAATACATCGCCGCCCGCCAGCAGCACCCGGCGTGGCTGCTGCTGGCCTCGCGGAGGGCGCCGCTGGTGCTCAGCTGCCTCGATGCACTGTTCGAGCACCAGCGCGATGGTGTCCCGTTCGATGCCGCCGTGCAGGCGCTGGCAGACATGCTGGCGGCGCATGCCAATGAGGTGGACTTTGAGATCGACAGCACCGACACCCTGAGCCAGGCCCGCCGCGAGGTGCGCGAGTGGATACGGCGCGGGCTGGTGGTGGAGCGCGAAGGGCGGGTGTTTGAGACCGATGCGCTCAAGACGGCGCTGCGTTTTATTGCGCAGCTCGACGGGCGCATGATGACCTCCACCGCGTCGCGCCTGGCCGTGGTGCAGCGCGAGATTGACAACCTGGCCGCCGCGCTCAACCCCGACCCGCAAAGCCGCACCGAGCATTTGCAGCGCCGCATGGCGGACCTGCAGCAACAGCTTGACGACGTGCAGGCGGGCCGCATCACTGCGCTGACGGCGGAGCAGGCCGTGGAAGGCATTCGCGAGGTGTATGCGCTGTCGGTCAGTCTGCGGGCGGACTTTCGGCGGGTGGAGGATTCGTGGCGCGAGGCCGACCGTGCGCTGCGCGAGGCCATCATCAGTGCCCGCCACCACCGGGGCGCGGTGATGGACCAGCTGCTGGACGGCCACGCCAACTTGCTCAACACGCAAGAGGGCCGCGTGTTCGACAGCTTTCACCAACAGCTGTCGCACCAGACCGAGCTGACCGAGATGCGCCAGCACATCCGCCAGATCCTGGCGCACCCGGCCACGGCCCAGGCCTTGGATGGCCTGCAGCGCAGCACGCTGCACCTGCTGGTGCAGCAACTGATCAAAGAAGCCAAGGTGGTGCAGGCCGTGCGTGCGCGCAGCGAGCGCGAGGTCAGCCAGTTCATGAAGACCGGCCAGGCCGCCGAGAACCAGCGCGTGGGCCAGTTGCTCAACGACGTGCTGGAGCAGGCCCTGCGCATCGACTGGCAGCGCCAGGCCGTGCGCCGCCACAGCGCGCCGCTGCCGCCGCTGGGCGTGGCCCTGGGCAGCGTTCCGCTGGTGGAGCGCCTGCGCGCCAAGTCGCTGGACGGCGGCGAGCAGGCCGCGCTGCTGCTGACCACCGAATACGCCGACCTGGGCCAAATGGACGGCGAGTTCTGGCAGGCGTTTGAAGGGCTGGACCGTGACGCGCTGGTGCAGCGCACCTTGCAAACGCTGGCGGACCGGGGCCAACCGATGACCTTGGCCGAGCTGGCCGCCGCGCTGCCCCCCGGCGAGCACGACCTGGAGACCTTTGCGCTGTGGCTGGCCATGGCGCGCGAGGCGGGGGTGGAGCTGCAGCCGGGCGAAGAGCAGATTGACACACAGGATGGCGATCAGCATTGGCGCTTCACGGTGCCGCAGGTCGCGCTGGATGGCGCGCAACTGGCGCACAGGGAATGGGAGCTGTGATGGCGCAAGGACAAGAGCCAGATATTTTTGACCGCATGGCCGCGCAGGTTGCAGGCGTTGAGCCACCGCAGTCACTATCAAAAGAGGAGCTTCCCGCGCTTGCTGAAAGCCCGCTGGCAGCACAAAACCCTTCAAAAACCCCATACAACGTGCGCCAGGCGCTACAGTTTTTGCTAGCGCATGGCTGGCTGGAATCGGCAGCCAAACCCAAGCTGTTCGGCCTGATCGCCGCGCAAACCACGCTGCTCGATGCCCTGCTGGAGCCGCTGGACTTGCGCGTGGTGGTGGACGATGTGCGCGGCCTGGCCTTTTTGGCCGTGGTGCCCGACTACGCGGGCGACGACGCCGACGAAAGCGAGCAGGACGACTGGACGCACCCGCTGATGAAGCGCCAGCGGCTGACGCTGGAGCAGTCGCTGCTGCTGGCGATTTTGCGGCGCGAGTTTTTGCAGCGCGAGCAAGAAAGCGGCACTGGCGCGGTGGTGCGCATCACCGTAGACAGCCTGTTGCCGCAGCTCGAAACCTACCTTGGCAGCACGGGCAGCGACATGCAAGAGCGCAAGCGCCTGGGCCAGTTGCTGGAGAACCTGCGCACGCACGGCATGGTGACGGAGGTGGATGCGCAAGACTGCATCACCATCCGCCCCATGATCGTGCACCTGCTCAACCCCGAGAATCTGCAAACGCTGCTGCTGCGCCTGCGCGAAGTGGCCGAAGGCGGCGCAGGCCAGGTAGGGGGCACGCCATGAGCGCTGACGCCTCCTTCATCCTGCAAGAGCTGCACCTGTACAACTGGGGCGCGTTCGCGGGCCGCCACCAGGTGGCGATTGACCCCGGCAACACCGCCATCATCGGCCCCACGGGCAGCGGCAAGACCACGCTGGTGGATGCGCTGATGACGCTGCTGTGCGCCAGCCCGCGCTACAACCTGGCCTCCACCGGCGGGCACGAGAGCGACCGCGACCTGGTGAGCTATGTGCGCGGCGCCAGCGGCCAGGGCAACGACAGCGGCGACCACATTGCGCGGGCCGGGCGCTGCGCCACCGGCGTGGCTGCGCGGCTGGTGCGCGAGGGCGCGGCGGGGCAGGAATCCGTCTGGCTGGGCGCACTGCTGTGGTTTGACGGCAGCAGCCAATCCGCCGCCGACATGCAAAAGCGCTGGTTCTTTGCACAGGGGCAGGGCCACAGCCTGGACCTGTGGCTGGAAGAACAACACAGCGGCGGCGCGCGCGCACTGACGCGGCTGGCCAAGGACAGCGACGGCCTGCAGATGTACAGCAGCAAGGCGCCGTACCTGGCCAAGCTGCACAGCTTTTTTGAAGTGGGGCCCAATGCCTTCACGCTGCTCAACCGTGCGGCGGGGCTCAAGCAGCTCAACAGCATTGACGAGATCTTTCGCGAGCTGGTGCTGGACGACCACTCGGCCTTTGACGACGCGCAGAAGGTGGTCGATGGCTTTGCCGAGCTGGCCTCCATCCACGCCGACCTGGAGCTGGCGAACGCGCAGTATGTGTCGCTGCTGCCGCTGCGCGACCTGGCCGCGCGCGAGCAGCAGCAGGCCCAGCACCTGGCGCACTTGCAGGCACTGCAGCAGCAACTGCCCCCCTGGTTTGCCGCGCAGGGCGTGCAATGGTGGGGCCAGCGCGTGGCGCAGCTGCAGGCGCAGATGGCAGCGCGGGGGGATGCCCTGCAGGCCGCGCAAGCGCAGGTTCACCACGCCCGCCAGCGCGAGCAGGACTTGCACGGCCTGTACCTGCAAGCGGGCGGCGCCAACATCGACGTGCTGCGCGAGAACATTGAGCATGCACGCAAGGAGCTGGCGCGCATCCAGGGCCAGCTGGCGCAATACCAAACGGTGGTGCGCAACCTGGGGCTGGGCGAGCACGCGGGCGCGGACGACCTGGGCCACCACCAGGCCCAGACACAAGCGGCGATGGAACAGATCGACGCACGCCAGGCCGAACTGCAGGCCAGCGCCGAACACGCCATCGCCCAGGCCCACAACGCCCACACCCGCCTGAGCGACACCCAGGCCGAATACGACGCCGTGCGCCAGCGCCCCGGCTCCAACCTGCCGATGGAGTTCCAGCGCTTTCGCACCGATCTGGCCGAGCACCTGGGCTTGCCCGAAACCGACCTGCCCTTTGCCGCCGAGCTGGTGGAGGTGCGCAAAGCCGAGCAAGCGTGGCGCGGCGCCATCGAGCGCGCGCTGGGCAGCCACCGGCTGCGCATTTTGGTGCCCCACGCGGCCATGCACGCCGCGCTGCAATGGGTGAACCAACGGCACAACCGGCTGCATGTGCGCCTGCTGGAAGTGCGCGATGCCACGCCTGCCGCGTTCCTGCCCGACGGCTTTGCGCGCAAGCTCAACCTGAAACCCGCCGCCCCCACCGCGCACCTGAACACCCTGCGCCACTTGCTGCACGGCCTGGACCGCCACTGCGTGCCCGATGTGGAAACCCTGGAGCGCACGCCCCACGCCATGACGGTGCAGGGGCTGATGTCCAGCCAATCCGGCCACTTCGACAAGCAAGACCAAAAACGGCTGGACCAGGACTGGATGACGGGGTTTGACAACCGCGACCGGCTCGCGCATTTGCTACAACGAAAGGAGCTGCTCGCGCTTGACTATCAGGCGCTGGAGGCCAAAAAGACCCAAATCCTGGCCACCCAACGCCAGGCACAGGAGCAGCGCCAGCTGTGGGCGGCCCTGCAAGCGCTGCGCCGCGACGACCTGGACACTGCGGCTGCCGAGGCGCAGTTGCAGCACAAAGCGCAGCAACTGCAGGCGCTGCTGCACCCCGAATCGGACACCGCACAGGCCCAGCAGCGCTGGGAGGCCGCGCAGGCCGACACGCGCACGGCAGAGGAACAACTGCGCCATTTGCAAACGGCGCAGACGCAGGACGACACCTTGCGGGCCGCCGCACAGAAGCGGCACGGCGCGTACCAGGCGCGCAGCGTGGATGCACTCGGGGTGGACGAAGGCTTGGCCGCAGACTTTGCGGCGGCGTTGGCCCGCACCGGCCACCGCCTGCCCCCGCTCGATGGCGACAACCTCGAAGCGCAAGAGCGCGATGCCAGCGCCACCGTGCAAGCCAAAACCGCTGAGGCCAGCAAAAAGCTGAACACCCTGCACACCGACATCGTGCGCCAAATGGGCAAGGCCAAGGCCGAAGACCGGGGCGCACTGGCCGACCATGCGCAAGAGGTGGACGCGCTGCCCCACTACCTGCAGCGCCTGCAGGTGCTGGAGGAAGAAGCCCTGCCGCACAAGCGCCAGCGGTTTCAGGAATACCTCAACAACACCTCGCAACAGGGCGTGGACACCTTGCTCAACGGCATCGCCGCACAGGTGGCCGACATTGAAGAGCGCATTGCCCAGCTCAACGACACGCTGCAGCGCGTGGACTTTCAGCCCGGACGCTATCTGCAGCTGGAGCCGCGTGCCGTCGTCCACCAAAGCCTGCAAGAGCTCAACCGCGCACAGGCCCAGTTGCGCACCGAAAGCCTGCGCGACGATGGCGGCCAAAGCCACTACCGGGCGCTGCGAGCCATCGTGGAGATGCTGCAAACCCACGCCAGCAACCGCCGCAGCAAGGCCGCGCAGGCGCTGCTGGACGCCCGCTACCGCCTGCAGTTTGCCGTGCTGGTGCTGGACCGCAGCAGCGGCCAGATGCTGGAGCGGCGCACCGGATCGCAAGGCGGCAGCGGGGGCGAGAAAGAAATCATCGCCAGCTACGTGCTCACCGCGTCGCTGAGCTACGCGCTGTGCCCCGACGGCGCCAGCCGCCCGGTGTTTGGCACCATCGTGCTGGACGAGGCCTTCTCCAAAAGCTCGCAGGCCGTGGCGGCGCGCATCATCCAGGCGCTGCGCGAGTTTGGCCTGCACGCGCTGTTCGTCACCCCCAACAAGGAAGTGCGCCTGCTGCGCAACCACACGCGCAGCGCCGTGGTGGTGCACCGGCGCGGCGCGCAGGCCACGCTGGCGTCGCTGCGCTGGGAAGAAATAGACGCCTTTCGCCGGGGCGTCGAAAGCACACCCACCGCCATTCAGGCATGAAATCACCCCAAACCCTGGCGGCCAAACTGGCCCAGCAATGGCACAGCGCCGATTGGCGTGAGCGCCAGCTTTTGGGCGGTAGCGCGGCATGGCCGCTGACGCTTTCCATCGGCCAACCTGACTCCGCCGTCTTCATCCGTGACGCTGCCGCACTGCGCAGCCATCTGCAGCAGTGGCGCGCCGTGGAGCAGCACGGCCTGGGCAGCGTACAGTGGGCGCGGCGGCGCTACCGTGGCAGCAGCGACGCCATCGCCGTGCCCACGCACTGGCAGCTGGCCAAGCCCTCGCAGTGCGTGGCGGCCATCGGCCATTTCAAGGTGCCGGGGCACGCACAGGTGCAAAGCGACTACGCCCGGCTCAGTACCCTCATCGCGGCGGTGCAGCGCCCCGGCTTTCAGCGCCTGCTGGTGCGCCGCCTGGTGCAGTGGCGCGAAACGCCCGCCGATGCTGCCATCGCCGCCGCAGGCATGGCGCTGCAACTGGAGCCTGGCTGCGCCCAGGGCAAGCCCCTGCGCGCACTGGCCGTGCAGGGCAACGACAGCAAGTTCTTCGAGCGCCACGCCAGCCTGCTCACCGCCTTGCTAGACGAGCGCTTTGACGGCGAGGCCAGCCGCCAGGGGCTGGTCGGATTTTTGGGCGCGCTACCGGAAGACGACCACTGGCTGCTCATCGCCCCGCTGGCCCCTGGCCTGCTGCCCTTTGCCCGCCAGCGCGTGCGCGCCAGCGAGCTGCTGACCACACCGCTGCCCGCCCGCCGCATCTTGCTGGTCGAGAACGAATGCAGCCTGCACCAGTTGCCGCAACCCGTGCCGGACACCATCGCCGTGCTGGGCGCGGGCTTGAACCTGGGCTGGCTCGCAGCGCCCTGGCTGCAGGGGCGCAGCGTGGCCTACTGGGGTGACCTGGACACCTGGGGGCTGCACATGCTCGCCATCGCGCGTGGCCATGTGCCGCAACTGCGGGCGCTGCTGATGGACGCAGCCACCTTCAACGCCCACCAGCCACTGGCCGTGGCCGAGCCGGTGCACGCGCCCGCATCCGCCTGTGGCGCGTTGGGGCCCGATGACGCAGCGCTGGACAGTCACCTGCGCGCGCAGGACAAAGGGCGGCTGGAGCAGGAGTTTTTGCCCACAGACGCCGTACACCTCGCCGTGCGCGCCTGGATGGATGAAGATAGCCACGTCTTCACCTGAATCCAAAACTGCAAAATAGTGCCTTCACAATGACGTCGGGAAAAAATCGTTCTTATTTCTGCCCTTCTTGGCTCTGCCAAGGTTGCCTTCGACCATCATCAGCCCATTCAAACGCAAGCCTGAAAAGACCAATGACCAAGAGTTTCTGGCTGTAGCACACACGCTTTGCCACAAAGGCTCCGTCACGGAGCCTTTGTTGTTTTCATCTTCTGCCCGCGCTCCCGCGCAGCCCTTTTTCTTTCTGAAAGCCAACCCATCGTGACCTGGCAAGAATTCAAACAACAGTACCTTGTGCGCTTCTGGTCGCCTGTTCCAGCCGTGATTGCGGCCGGCGTGCTCTCGGCCTATTACTTTGGCCTGACCGGTACCTTCTGGGCCGTCACGGGCGAGTTCACGCGATGGGGTGGGCATGCACTGCAGTTTGCGGGCGTGGATCTGTCGAACTGGGGGTACTTCAAGATCATCGGCCTGCAAGGCACGCCACTGACACGCATCGACGGGGTGATGATCATCGGCATGTTTGTCGGCTGCTTTTCGGCGGCGCTGTGGGCCAATAACGTCAAGCTGCGCCACCCCACGCACCGCATCCGGGTGTTCCAGGCGCTGGCGGGCGGCATCATTGCGGGCTTTGGCGCGCGCCTGGCCATGGGCTGCAATCTCGCGGCGTTCTTCACGGGCATTCCGCAGTTTTCGCTGCACGCCTGGTTTTTTGCCATTGCCACAGCCATCGGCTCGCTGGCCGGGGCCAAGGTCAGTCTGCTGCCCGCCTTTCGCATCCCCGTGAAGCTGCAGAAGGTGTCGGCACCGCAGCCGCTGTCGGCGCACCAGGCGCAAGCCAAAAAACGGTTTCGCATCGGCATGGCGCTGTTTCTGGGCTTCATGGTCTGGGCTGTGGCCAAGATGTTCGATGCGCCCAAGCTGGGCATTGCGGCCCTGTTTGGCCTGGCCTTTGGGCTGATCATCGAACGCGCCCAGGTGTGTTTCACCTCGGCGTTTCGTGATCTGTGGATCACCGGGCGCACGCAGATGGCCAAGGCCATCATCGCCGGCATGGCCGTGAGCACCATTGGCGTGTACAGCTATGTGCAACTGGGGCTGGACCCGAAGATTTTCTGGGCCGGCCCGAACGCCGTCATCGGCGGGCTGCTGTTTGGCTTTGGCATCGTGCTGGCCGGTGGCTGCGAAACCGGCTGGATGTACCGCGCGGTCGAAGGCCAGGTGCACTACTGGTGGGTAGGCCTGGGCAATGTCATCGGCTCGACGCTGCTGGCGCTGGTGTGGGACGACCTGGCGCCCGCCATTGCCGTCAACTACGACAAAATCAACCTGCTCAAGAGCCTGGGCCCGCAGGGCGGCCTGCTCGCCACTTATGTGATGTTGGGCCTGTCGTTGGCGTTGGTCATCTGGTGGGAAAAGCACTTTTTTGCCCAAAAGGCACGCCAGAACGCCGCGCCCGCGAAACGGCAAAACGCCCTCTGAAAGACCCCCATGAGCACCAGCCCCTACGTTCCCGACTTTCGCCTCGACATGATCGGCGAGCCCTGTCCCTACCCAGCCGTCGCCACGCTCGAAGCCATGCCCCAGCTCGCGCCCGGCCAAATTCTGGAGGTGGTCTCAGACTGCCCGCAGTCGATCAACAACATTCCGATCGACGCCAAAAACCACGGCTACGAAGTGCTGGAGGTCCAGCAGGATGGGCCCACCATCCGTTATCTGATTCGCCGCTAAAACACATTCCCACCACGAAATTCCCGGGCAGAGCACAGTGATCATCGGCGATGGGGCGCAGCCATAACCTGCTCCCCATCAATCGTACCCGCCTGAACTGGGTGGCGTCCGGCAAGAGCAGGGGCGCCAGTCGCTACCGATGCCTGGCATCGTTTGGCACGCCCATCAGCCCAAGGCCAGTTCTTCCAGACAGGGTTGCTGCGCCTGCCGCAGCAAATGTGCCAGCGGATGGAGGGCAGCCGCCAGGCCGTTGCGCCGGGCGTCCAGCGCCAGCGCGGTAAACCCGGCAGTGATGTCCCAGCGCTGTGCCGCCTGGCCAAACAGGCGCTGCGCCTCCTCCGCCAGTGCGGCGCCGAAGGCTTGTGACGGAGGTACCGCTATATGCAGGCCTGCGCGGTCGATGATGCTGAAGGCGATGGTCCAGCCGGTGCCGTGCATCAGGCCCGCCAGATACGCATCGAAAACGGCCTGGCCTGCGCGGCCGGACAGGATCGCGGTGTGCCGCGCCAGCGCTTCCGAGTAGTCCCCAATGCGCTTGCCCGCACGCGCGCTGAGCGGACCGGGCACGGCCTGGAAAATCGGCTTGAGCACCACACGGGCGATCACCGTCTGCAGGCCCTGCAGGCCAATCCGTTCGATGGCCTGCTCCAGATTGGCCACGCTGCCCTGCGCCCGATAGTGCGAGCTACTGGCCAGGCGCATGACTTCTGCCGCCAGCACCGCGTCCTTGCCAATGCGCTCGGCAATCGCTGCCGTCGGCAGTTCTGTCTGGCGCACCAGGGCGATCAGCTGGGGAATCAGCGCCGCAGCGCGCGGTAGCAGGTTATCCGTGAGCTCGGGTTTTGCCAGTGTTTTGGCAATCGCATCCAGCGCGCTGCGCTCGATAGGCGTCATTGGCGTGTCGGTCAGTGCCTCGCAGCCCAGTAGCCAGGGCAAAACCTGTTGCGTATCTGATCTCTGTGCGTCTTCCAGCGGTTTTTCATCCACGGGCTCGATGCGAGCCGATGTCGCGATCGGCGTTGCCGCGCCGGGCTTTTGCGCAGCATTGCCGCGTCCAGGCATCAGCCATGACAACCAGCTCATGGCAAACCCATCGCGTCGAATCGGCATACAGGCGGCAGAACCAGGCAATCAATCGACATGGAGAGTGCTTTCGTCATGGCGCGGGCAGCGCCAAACCTCATATTGTTACATTGCCACGGTCTTTTCTGACCACTTGCTGCGGATGTGCAGGGCGGTCATGGCGGTGGATCGAAGCAAGTGTCTGGGCGCCAGCACCGGCAGGGCGCAGAGCCGGCAAGGTCGTGTTACTGCGTCTCGCTCTGCACAAAGCCTGCGCCTTGGGTGCCATCCCACGCAGCGTCCGATACGTTCACGGCATCGACGCGGGCCAGCGTGGGGCCCCGATCGGCCCAGTCGATCAGGCTCTGCACGGCGGACGGCGCGCCGTGCGCCAGGGCCTCCACACTGCCGTCGTGCCGGTTGCGCACCCAGCCCACCAGGCCCAGACGGCGGGCCTCCTGCACCGTGTGCCACCGGTAGCCCACGCCCTGCACATGGCCAGTGATGCGCAGGCGGCGGGTGATGGCAACGGTGTCGTCGTTCTTATCGGTCATGCGGCCATCACCTGGGCTTCGTAACCCGCATCCTGCAACGCTGCGGCGATGTCCTCGGGTGAAATCATGGCCGTGTGGCTGACCTTGGCTGTCTGTGCGCCCAGATCCACATCGGCCCCGCTGACGCAGGGCAGATCTTGCAATTCAAACATGACGGCATCGGCATCCTGCCGCGTGCGCAGGGCTGGGAGATGAAAGGTGGTTTCAGGCATGGTGGGACCATGATGCGCATCCACCGGCTTGGCTGCAAGTGGCCTCGTCCATGCCCCTCGCTACAGTCGGGGGCATGACAGACCTGCGCTCTACGCACGACCCCCTTCAAACCCTGGCCCGCCAGTTGCAACAGTTTGCCGACGCCCGCGACTGGGGCCCGTTCCATGCACCCAAGAACCTGGCCTCGGCGCTCACCGTCGAGGCCGGTGAATTGCTGGAGCATTTTCAGTGGCTCACCGAGGACCAGAGCCGCCAGCTCACGCCCAACCAGAAGCAGGCCGTGGCCCATGAGATGGCCGATGTACTGCTGTACCTGGTGCAGCTTTCGACGGCTTTGGACATCAACCTGGTGGACGCGGCCCAGGCCAAGATGGCTCTCAACGCACAAAAGTATCCGGTAGAGCAAGCCCGGGGGCACAGCCGCAAATACGATGCGTTGTGAGCGTGTACGAATCGCTCTCCTGTACACTGGCGCGCTCATGCCGTACCACGCCATCCCCACCGCAACCGCCTCCGTCCCTATGGGCGGCAAGGTGCTGCGCGCCTGCGCACGGGCGATGGGTGCACGAATGATTACCACCATGACCACCGCGGCCCCCTGAGCACGCGCAGGTGGCCGTTTCGGCAGCCACCTGGTGATCGCTCTCTTCTCCCCCGCAGATGAATGAAACCCAGCTCTGGCAGCTGGGTTTTTTGTTTTGTCTGTCGTTTGGAGAAACCTATGTACCGCGATCCCGTTCAGTCCTTTGCCACCCCCGTATACAACGCTGCGACTGCCGCCCGCCCACTGCGCGTCGGCATGATTGGCATCGGCACTGTGGGTGCGGGCACCTTCCGCGTGCTGGCGCGCAACCAGGCCACCATTGCGGGCCGCGCCGGGCGAGGCATTGAGGTGATGGTCGTTTCTGCGCGCAACCTGTCCCGGGCCGCCGCAGTGGTGGGCCCCGGCGTCACGCTGACGGATGACCCTCTGCAGGTCGCCACCCACCCGGACGTGGATGTGGTGGTGGAAGTGGCGGGCGGCACTGGCCCTGCGCGAGACTGGGTGCTGGCGGCCATTGGCGCGGGCAAGCATGTGGTGACGGCGAACAAAGCGCTGCTGGCCGAGCATGGCACCGAGATTTTTGCTGCCGCGCGCCAGCATGGCGTGGTGGTGGCGTACGAGGGTGCCGTAGCGGTCAGCATCCCCATCGTCAAGGCGCTGCGCGAGGGCCTGGCGGCCAACCACATCGAGTGGGTGGCAGGCATCATCAACGGCACCACCAACTTCATCTTGAGCAAAATGCGCGACGAAGGCGTGGACTTTTCGCAGGCGCTGGCCCAGGCGCAGGCACTGGGCTATGCCGAGGCCGACCCGACGTTTGACATCGAGGGCATCGACGCAGCGCACAAGATCACGCTGCTGGCGGCCAATGCATTTGGTATGCCGGTGCGTTTTGGCGACGTGCAGGTGCAAGGCATCACCACGCTGCAAGGGCTGGATGTGGCCTGCGCGGAGCAGATGGGCTACCGCATCAAGCTCTTGGGAGTGGCGCGGCGCCGCACCGAAGGTGTTGAGCTGCGCGTGCAGCCCGCCCTCGTACCCGCCACACACCTGATGGCGCAGGTGAATGGCTCGATGAACGCCATCATGGTCCAGGGCGATGCGGCCGGTGTGACGATGTACTACGGCGCAGGGGCCGGGTCGGAGCAAACCGCCTCGGCCGTGATTGCCGACCTGGTGGATGTCGCCCGGCTGGACGGCACCCACGCCGCGCAGCAGGTGCCGCACCTGGGTTTTCATGCCTACGCCGTGAATGAGCAACTGGCCGTGTTGCCGCGCGCCGCGGTGCACTCGCGCCACTACCTTCGTGTGCCGGTGCACAGCGCCCTGCAGATCGAGGCCGTGGGCGCCTGGCTGGCCGCGCAGCAAGTGCCGGTGCTGCAACTGGCGCTTGCGCAAAACAAGGCCCTGCCCCCAGGCAGTGGCCCGCAGGTGCTTGTATTGACCGATGCCGTGGCACAGGCCACCATGGACCTGGCCGTGCATGCACTGGCCGCACACCCGGCGGTGGCTGGGCCGGTAATGGCGCTGCGGGTGGAAATGCTAGAAGGGTAATACGCAGGGGTGGTGTGCCAAACGGGCAGCGGGGTGCCCCCGGCAATGCCTTCGTCACGGGGCCGACAACCCCCAAGACGCCGCAGGCAGGCGAGGGATAAAGGTCCGGCGGGATAATCGGGCCCTTCCACGATCCCTTCGAGGCGGCACCGCATCGCCCTGTCCGCCCCCACCATGCCCGCCCCACCGCTTCGCGTCCTGTCCGTCATCCCTCCGATGACGCAGCTGAACACGCCGTACCCGTCCACCGCCTACCTCACCGGTTTTCTGCGTTCGCGCGGCGTGGCGGCAGAGCAAGAAGACCTGGCGCTGGCGCTGGTGCTGCAACTGCTCTCGCCCGAGGGGCTGCGCGCCGTAGCGGCCAAGGTCGATGCGATACCGCACAAAAAGCAAAGCCCCGCCGTGCAAAGCTTTGCGGTGCAAAAAGACCGTTACCTCGCCACCATCGGCCCCGCCATTGCCTTTTTGCAGGGGCGCGACAGCACGCTGGCACACCGCATTACAGGCCGCCACTTCTTACCCGAGGGCCCGCGCTTTGCCACGCTCGATGTGTATGTCGACGACGAAGGCGGCGACCCGCTGGGCTGGGCTTTTGGCGCCCTGGGCCTGCACGACAAGGCCAAGCACCTGGCCACGCTGTACCTGAACGACCTGGCCGACGTGCTGCGCGACGCGGTGGACGAGCGGTTTGAATTTGTGCGCTACGCCGAGTCGCTGGCGGGCAGCCAGCCCACGTTCGAGCCCCTGGCCAACGCGCTCGCCGCCCCACCCACGCTGGTGGACGAGATGCTGCGCACCCTCACCCTTGACGCCATGGCGCGCCATGCGCCCGATGTGGTGTTGCTGTCGGTGCCTTTTCCGGGATCGGTGTATGCGGCGTTTCGCATTGCGCAGGCCATCAAGGCACACCATCCCCAGGTCGTCACGGTGCTGGGCGGCGGTTTTGTCAACACCGAACTGCGCGAGCTGGCCGAGCCGCGCGTGTTTGACTACTTTGATTACGCCACGCTGGACGCAGGAGAGCGCCCGCTGCTGGCGCTGCTCGAACATGTGCGCGGCGAACGCGGCCGCCAGCGCCTCGTGCGTACCTTTGTGCGGGGCGACGCAGGCCAGGTGCAGTACATCAACATGATGGAGGCCGATATCGCCTTTGCCGAGGTGGGCACGCCCACCTGGGACGGCCTGCCGCTGGACCGGTATCTGTCACTGCTGGACATGCTCAACCCCATGCACCGGCTGTGGAGCGACGGGCGCTGGAACAAGCTCACGGTGGCGCAGGGCTGCTACTGGAAGAAGTGCAGCTTTTGTGACGTGAGCCTGGACTACATCAGCCGCTACGAGGGCGCCAGCGCCGAAGTGCTGGCCGACCGCATCGAGCAGATCGTGCGCGAGACGGGGCAGACCGGCTTTCACTTTGTGGACGAGGCTGCACCACCCAAGGCGCTCAAAACCCTGGCCACCGAGCTGATTGCGCGCAACGCGGGCATCAGCTGGTGGGGTAATGTGCGGTTTGAAAAAACCTTCACCCCCGACCTGGCCGAGCTGATGGCCGACAGCGGCTGCATTGCCATCTCGGGCGGGCTGGAAGTGGCGTCAGACCGGCTGCTGCAACTCATGAAAAAAGGCGTTTCGGTGGACCAGGTAGCGCGTGTGACGCGCGCCTTCACCGATGCGGGCATTTTGGTGCACGCCTACCTGATGTATGGGTTTCCGACGCAGACGGTGCAGGACACCGTGGACGCGCTCGAATACGTGCGCCAGCTGTTTGCCAACGGCTGCATCCAGAGCGGATTTTTTCACCGCTTTGCCTGCACCGTGCATTCCCCCGTGGGCCAGAACCCGGCGGAGTATGGCGTGCAACTGGCCCCCTTGCCGCCGGGCGATTTTGCCAAGAACGACGTGGCCTTCATCGACCCCACGGGCGTGGACCACGACGCCCTGGGCGGCGCACTCAAGAAGGCCATCTACAACTACATGCACGGCATCGGGCTCGAAGAGGACGTGCGTAGCTGGTTCCCCTTCAAGGTGCCCAAGACCACGGTGCAGCGCCACCGGATTGAGCGGGCGCTGCGCGAGCGGGGCTGAGGCAGGGCCACGGCTGCGGTCAGGAACGCTTGATCGCCTTCCGCAAGCGTCGAAAATGGCTGGAATGCACACACACGCCCTTCACTTGCCGCACGCGCCCCGCTGGCTTGCGCCCGCCTTGCTGACCCTCGCCGTTCTGGGCGGTTGTGCCTCTGCGCCTCCAGGCGATCCGTCCGCCCCGGCGGTCCCTGCGCCGGTCGCTGTTGTCGCGCCGCCCGCCACGCCCTTTGCCCGCTGGGTCGCTGATTTCAGCGCATCAGCCCGCGCTGCGGGCATCACCGAGGCCACGCTCCACCAGGCCTTTGAAAATGTTCGTCTCATCCCGCATGTCATCGACTCCGACCAGGCCCAGCCCGAGTTCACCCGCACTGTCTGGGCCTACCTCGACAGCGCCGTCTCGCCCCAGCGCGTCGACCGTGGCCAGACCCGGCTGAACAAGCTGCTGCGGGAAGTGGACGCCGTGCCTGCGCGCTACGGTGTCCCGCTGGAAATTGTGGTCGCCATCTGGGGCATGGAGAGCAACTACGGCAGCTTTACAGGCGACATCCCCACCATCGACGCCTTGGCCACGCTGGGCTTTGAAGGACGGCGCGAAGCCTGGGCGCGCAGCCAGTTGCTGGCCGCACTGCAGATCTTGCAGCGCGGTGACATTGCCCGGGCCGACATGCTGGGCTCCTGGGCAGGAGCCATGGGGCAAACCCAGTTTTTGCCCTCCAACTTTCTGGCCTACGCCGTCGACGCCGATGGCGATGGCCGGCGCGACATCTGGGGCAGCCTGCCTGATGTCATCGCCTCCACCGCCAACTTCCTGGCGCGCTCCGGTTGGCAGCGCGGCCAACCCTGGGGCCTGGAGGTGCGTTTGCCCACCGGCTTTGACTACGCCCGGGCCGATGCCGATCTGCAGCAAACCGCCACCGCCTGGGCCGCCGAAGGCGTGCAAACCATGGACGGCACACCCCTGCCTGCCTTGACCGACAGCACCCTCTTTCTACCGGCCGGCGCACGCGGGCCCGCCTTCCTGGTGGGGCCCAACTTTCGCACCCTCTTGCGCTACAACAACTCCACCAGCTATGCCCTGGGCGTGGGCCTGCTCGCCCAGCGACTGGCCGGCGGCGCGGCCGTGCAAACCCCGTGGCCACGCGATCTGCAAGCCCTGACCCGCAGCCAGTTGCTGGCCCTGCAAACCGCCTTGAATGCCCGTGGTTTTGACAGCGGCACACCCGACGGCGTCATGGGCCCCGCCACACGCAGCGGCGTTCGCGCCTACCAGCGCAGCCTGAACCTGCCTGCAGACGGATATCCGACGCTGGAGCTGCTAGAGCGGTTGCAGTGAGGCCCAGGTGTGGAGTGCGACACACGTGTTATGGCTTCTTGGGTGCTTTGACAGCCTTGGCGGCTTTGATCACCTTCACGGGTTGTGCCGCACTTTCAACCGAGGGTGCAACCGGTGACAGGTAATTGGCCCCTGTCACTACCGGTTTTCCTGTCTTGCCTTCCAACTGGTTGCGCGCTTGGCGGGCTATACGCCCACCGGTTTGGGCGGCAGACTTGTTTTGTGCCATGCCGGTAGCCTCTGCGCTCTCGGCAATCTGGCGGGTGGGCAGCTCGGCCATGGTGTGGGCTTTTGGGATAGAGATAGCGTTTCAATCCGCGCCCGCCATTGCTGGCGGGCGAATCCAGCACGCCATGTGCAGGTGCGCGGCCGATGGGCGGTTTCAATCCGCGCCCGCCATTGCTGGCGGGCGAATCGCCAGAGCTGTACGCAATCATTGCCGCAAATTGCGTTTCAATCCGCGCCCGCCATTGCTGGCGGGCGAATCATCTGCAGGGGCTGACATGGACTGCCCAATAGGGTTTCAATCCGCGCCCGCCATTGCTGGCGGGCGAATCGCCGAACATATCCAAAAGTACGGACGCCATCTTGTTTCAATCCGCGCCCGCCATTGCTGGCGGGCGAATCAAGAGTAATCTTGACAGTCTGTAGCAAGCTTTCAGTTTCAATCCGCGCCCGCCATTGCTGGCGGGCGAATCCGACACGTACTACTGCCCCGAGGGCTGGTACGAGTGGTTTCAATCCGCGCCCGCCATTGCTGGCGGGCGAATCGTCACCGACCAGGCGCAAACCATCATCAAGCTTATGTTTCAATCCGCGCCCGCCATTGCTGGCGGGCGAATCAATGCTGTGCGCCGACCGCGAAGACGCCGAGAAGGTTTCAATCCGCGCCCGCCATTGCTGGCGGGCGAATCCAAAGGCCCGCTGTATGTGCTCAAGGACGATCTGGTTTCAATCCGCGCCCGCCATTGCTGGCGGGCGAATCACTTCACATGCAAACCTATGCTGGTCAACGATTTTTTCTAGTACTTCCGCGGACGTGACGATGGAATGAAGAATTTGCATCAATGAACACGGTCGACAAATGAAAAACCGAATAAAAACAAAGCGCTGTGAAGCGCGCGAACCTCTGTAGATGTACGCCATCACTTTGGGTTCGCGTGGGTGACGATAGCATGACATGGTCAGCAATCTTGGCGCAGAAGCAGCTTTTAAAGCACCAACGGCCCATCAAAATCAATCGCTTTGAACGTGCCGTGTTCGATCACCTCAAACCCGCGCGTGCCAGGGATGCGATACAGCCGAAGGCAATCCATGGTGGGGTCAATTTCTGCCAGCAGCTCACGCTCCAGAGCTTCAAATTTCGCCACATCCAGTTGGCATTCAAACACTGACTTTTGTACCCGCTGCCCGGTGCTTTCACACACCCGCGCGACCCGGCGCAAGCGGCGGCGGCCCGACTTTGTCTCGGTGTTCACGTCATAACAAACCAGTACCAGCATGATTTGCTCCTACTTCGCCACGAAGGGCACATAGGGCGCAGCGTCTTCGCGCAGCGCGCGCGCCAACAAACGCGCCTGCACCATTGGCACAAGGCCCAGGGGTACCGATTGCGCCAGCAGGGGGTGATTGATCTCGTCCTTTTTGCGCTCTTGGTACGCCACCACTACGGCCTTGCGCGCGTCAGGTTCCAAAGACACCCCGCCGCCTTCGCGCAGCACAAAGTCGTCGGCCGTCAGTTGGCCCCGGTTGATGAGCGTGAGCGCCAGGCGATCGGCCCACGGGCGAAACTCTTCCATCAAATCCAGCGCCAAAGCGGCGCGGCCCGGACGCAGGGCGTGCAAAAAACCGACTTGCGGGTCAAGCCCGGCTGCTTCCAGCGCGCTGCGGCAGTCGTTCATCCACATGGCGTACAAGAACGACAGCATGGCGTTGAAGCGGTCCCGCGGTGGGCGGCGTGTGCGCCCGTTCATGGCAAAGGCGGCGCGCTGGTCGGGACGTACCAGCAGGTTCAAGCCGCTGAAGTATTGGCGCGCAGCCTCACCTTCCACACCGCGCAGGCTGTCTGGATCAGGCACGCTGGGCAAGGCGCGCAGGCTGGCGGCCAGGTCATCAGCCAGGCGTGCCAATACCTTGGCTTCATCCTCTGATTTCGCTTCGCGGGCACCACGCTGCAATACCTGCCGGGTGTTTTTGATCTTGCCCGCCACACTGGCACGGGCCATGTCCAGGGTGAAGGCGGCATCGGCCACACGCTGAAACTGGGCCTGGCGCAGCAACACATTGCCGCTGACGGCACCTTCCAGCCTTGCCTTGAAGCGGCCATTGTCATCCAGCAGCACCAGCGCTATGCCGCTTTCGGCAAGCCGGTGCATGAGTGGGGCCGACAAGTTGATGCGCCCAAAACACACCACGGAGCTGAGGTGGTGCAGCGGCACGCGCAGCCGGGTTTCGCGGTCTACCTCGACCCGCAAGGTGTCATTGTCCAGCCGCAAATAGGTGTCGAACGTGGTGACGTAGAGCGTGTTGAGGAGTTGCATGTGCAGAGGTGTTGGCTGACACGACTATGCGTCGGGATCAAACAGGGCGGCGCGGGCACAGAGCAAGCCCGCAGGCGTGGCTTGCGGCTGGCAGCGATCTTGCAAAGAGCACGCCTTGCAGCGCCTGGCAGCCTGCTCACCACGCAGGGGGGCTGGCTGCTTGCCGCTGACCAGCATCTTTCGGATGGCGTCTGCGGTTTGCACCACGGCAGTCCTCAACTGTGTAGTGATCGGCACGATCCGGCGGCGCTTGGAACTTGCGTAGTACAGCGCGCCTTCATTGACCGTTTCACCCGTCATGGATTCCAGGCACAGGGCCTGCGCGGCCAACTGAATGTCGTCGCATGCGGCGATGTCTGTGGCCTTGTTGCGGCTGCCGTGCTTATATTCGACCGGGTAGGGCGCCCCGCCCGCCAGAAACTCCACCACATCAGACTTGCCAATCAGCCCTAAGCCGTCGTGCCACAGCGGCAGGGCACGTTCCACACGCACGCCCTTGGCAGTTTCCACACTAGGCTGGTCGGCCCTGGCATGCACGGCCTGGCCGCGCAGGGTGTGGACGTTGTCGTCAAACACCTGCTCCAGATGAATCAGGCCACATTGGCGCGGGCAGTAGTGCCAGTGCTGCAGGGCAGACAAGGGGATGGGATCGACGGCGGCGGCTTCGTCATCAACCACGGGCGGCTCCTGGTGTGAGAGAGGGAGTGAGTTAGGTTGCGCTGCGCCCTATGCCTTCTTGGGCCCTTTGTTGGCCTGGGTCGGCTTCGCCGCCATTGCCTTTGCCACCTTGGGTAGCTTAGGCACTTTTGGCACCGTGAGGGGCAGATAGTTGGCGCCTGTCACCACGGACTTTCCGGTTTGGCTCTCTAGCTGGTTGCGGGCTTGGCGTGCGATGCGCCCACCGGTCTTTGCGGCGGTCTTGTTCTCGGCAATGCCGGTAGCCTGCACGCTCTCGGCAATCTGTCGTGTCGATAGCTCGGCCAGCGCGGTGAAGATCAGCTCGGCCTCGCTCATGTGGTCACGCAGATTGTGGCTGGCGAGCCCCTTCATAGCCTTGTGCTGCGCCACGCTCAGACCCGACCATTCCTGGTGAATGATGTTGGTGAGGATGGCAAATTCGCTGCCCGCCTTGATGTCGTGCTCGCTCCAATAGTCGGTCAGCTTGTTGCGGGTTTCCTGCCCCGTCATGCGCTGCTGGATCCACTTGTCGCTGCGGCCATGCTGCTGCCAGGTGTGGCGGGCGCGGTCGAGCGACAGGGCAGGGTCGGCCATCTCCTGCATGCGTTCATAGCCCACCTTGGCCAGCCAGAGCTTGATGGGCTCGGCTTTGGGGCTGGGGACGGATTGCACCAGGCGCAGCAAGGTTTCGGCGGTGGCAACGTCGGTGAGGCGCTGTTTGCCATCGGCAGCGGGCATCTTCAACTGGTGACAAGCTGTCACCAGTTGACTGCCTTCAGTGCCAAGCCGACGCTTGAGTTGGTTCCAATATTTGCGCGCGGTCAGGTCGTCGGGCTGTTGCGTCAACACCTGCACCACGTCAATCACAGAGAACCACCAGGTCTCGGTGCTTTCGTCGTACACGCGGCGGATAGATTGGCCGTCGAATTCTGTGGGCAGGATTTTCATGCGAGCCTCCGCCCCTATCAGCAGCGCCTGGTGAGCGTGACGCCAGGCGCGGGCTGCACCGATTGCCCCACGGCCAGGCTTTGGCCATCAAACGCCACCGAATACGCATCAAAGCTGCGGGCCACGGCACCTTCTTCCTTGGGCTTGACTTGCAGACGGTCAAACAGGGCGTGAGCCGGGGCGTTGCCCAGCTCGCTGTCGTGCTTGAACACATACAGCCCGCGTGTGGACATTTCGCCGCGCGCGGCCGAGCGGTCGTGCTCAAACATCTGCGCCAGGGCTTGGAACACGAGTTCGAGGTCGTCCTCACCAAACCCGGTCTGCTTGGCCAAAAAAGACGACACAAAGCCGTGCGCCACGTACACGCCGTAGGGCACGGTGTGTTTGCGGCCCATGGTGCGGTTGTCGCCCTGCTGCTTTTCGGCCTCTGCCTCTGTGGCAACGGCCATGCGGGTGATGGAATGCTCCAGCGCCACGATGGGCTCGACCGACCGGGCAAAGGTGAGCTGCACGGGGCCACGCACCTGGCCGCAATTCACGCCCGTGGACATCACCGCGCCAAAGGTGCGCACGTCAAAGAAGTTTTGGCACATCCATTTGCGGGCCTGGCCCACTTCATCGGCACTGCCTTTGCGCTTATCTTTGGCGGGCCTTTTCTTCTTGGCATCGTTTGCTACAGTTTCAGTAGCTTCTTCCGCTTGTTCTTCGGGCGCTACAGCCAGATTTAATGCTGAATAGGCACGCTGGTTCTGATGGTTCAGGATGGCCTTTTCGCGCACGTAGATTTCAAAGCGCTTTTCGCCATCGACGGGGGCGCGTTCTTCCTGCTCTTTGACCAGCCCCACGAAGTTGCGCACCTTGCGCTTGAGCGATACGTCGGTCACGAGCCCATGGCCAGACTCGGCGTCCAGGCGTGGCATGTTGCCTGCATCAGGGTCTCCATTGGGGTTGCCGTCTTTGACATCAAAAACCAGAACAAAGTCGTAACGGTGGGCGAGGTTCTTATCGATGCTCATGCTGGGTTTCCTTCCGAAGATGGGGTGTCAGTGGTGGTGTCGTCGGTCTTTTTGGTGAAGAAGTCTTGCCGTTGGTGGTAGTAGCCCAGGGCAAAGCGGCCTTGGTCGGGCAGGGGCAGGTGTTTGGGGAAATCCGTCACCGGCCCCAGCACCTCGCCCAGCAGCTTTTCAAACCAGGCAACGCGGCCCACGGCGAGCTTTTTGAGGTGAGCGTTCTTCAAGCGCAGCAAGGTGGTGAAAACGGCCACGGGGGTGCTCGATGCCGCTCCGTAATAGCGGTCGCGAATGGTCGCGTTCAGGCCGGGGCTGGCCTCTTCCTGGATTTTTTCCAGCACCGCAAAAAGTCGCCCCAGTCGGTAGGCCGGGTTCGTGTTGCTAAGGTCAAGCATGGGCAAAAACTCCTTTTCCGAGGCGAGTGACGGTGATGACAAAGCGGCGTGGCGTTGCTGGCGGTTCAGGCAAGCCTTGATGGCGGCAGCGCGCAAGTGGTTGACGGTTTGCTCGGCCCGGCAGCGGCCCACCGCAGCGTTGAGCCACAGGCTGGGGTAGGGCACATGCGGCCCGGCCAGGATGGCATCCACCACCGCGCC